>Ga0272440_1001943_pt1 | contig 16441 bp, 13 predicted proteins | sample SSMMMBAug17_FD_192440 | JGI IMG/M metagenome (GOLD analysis project Ga0272440, IMG submission 192440) | Marine sediment archaeal communities from Little Sippewissett salt marsh, Falmouth, MA, United States - SSM-MMB-Aug17 | ecosystem: Environmental > Aquatic > Marine > Wetlands > Sediment ... | reverse complement strand
CTTTATGAATTAAATATATAAGTATATTAAGCATGTTATATAATAATTATAAAAACACATATAAATCAAAAATATTTATTTATAAAAAAATGATCAAATTTGGTATAATATTTGCCTTTTTAAAAAAAATTAAGTTAATCAGAAGGCAATATTTATACCATGAAAAACCTAAATTGAACGATAATAAATAATAAATAATTTTAAATATTTAATTAGGATTTTTTATGGGCTTAGTATATGCAGATATTGAATTGTTTAATAGTGATGATCTTGCTTTGTTAAGAAGGGGCTATATTACAATTAATCAGGTAAAAAAAATGAAATTACCGCTATTAGTCGATAGTGGTGCAATAATGCTATCCATAAACGAATCAATTAAAATTCAACTTGATTTACCAGTGTTAGACAAACAAATGGGCGAACTGGCTGATGGAACCAAAAAAACATTTGAAATTGTCGGCCCCGTTGACATTCGATTTGAGAACAGACAAACAACTGTTAGAGCTGTTGTTCTACCTGGTGACACTGAACCTTTACTTGGGGCAATACCTATGGAAGACATAGACGTCATGATAGATCCAAGATCTGAAAAACTTCGTGTAAATCAATCCAGTCCTTATATGGCAAAAAAGTCTTTGAAATGATATTTCGTTTTAACACTATTCAAACGGAAAACAAAAGACGTAAGGTATAAAAATGACTTTAAAATCAAGAGCAGTATTGGTAACTGGTGCAGGTGGTTTTGTTGGAAGCCATCTAGTTGAAAACCTGATATTAAAAGGATTTAATGTCAAATGCTTTGTTCGATACAATTCCAGAAATGATGCAGGTTTACTAAAAGATATTAATTCCTCTCTTTTTAATGAAATAGATATTATTAGTGGCGATTTAAGAGATTATCACACAGTATGTCAGGCAGTAAAAGGCGTAGATGTAATTTTTCACCTTGGGGCTTTAATTGCGATACCATATTCTTACAAACATCCGAAAGATGTTATTGATATCAATATAAATGGAACTTTGAACGTATTAACTGCTGCAAAAAATTATTCAATTAGTAAAGTAGTTCATACATCAACAAGTGAAGTCTATGGTACTGCGAATTATGTCCCGATTGATGAGAAGCATCCTTTACAGGCTCAATCCCCATATGCTGCAAGCAAAATTAGTGCAGATAAAATTGCTGAAAGTTTTTATTGCTCATACAATTTGCCAATTGCTACGATAAGGCCTTTTAATATCTATGGACCAAGGCAGTCTGCCAGAGCAGTTATCCCAACAATAATTACACAAGCTCTTAATAATGAAGATATTTATCTCGGCAGTTTAAGACCAACGAGAGATTATACCTACGTTACAGACACAGTCGAGGCGTTCATTAAAATTGCCGAGTCTGATATTTCCATTGGAAAAACATATAATATAGGTTCTAATAAAGAGATATCAATAGGGAATCTCGCTCAAACAATTATCAATTTAATCAATCCATCCTGTAAGATAATTCAGGAAGATAAACGAAAGCGTCCTCAAAAGAGTGAGGTTGAACAGTTAAGAGCGGATAATACTTTAGCCTTGAATGAAATTCATTGGCAACCATCCATTTCTCTAAAAGAAGGGTTAAGTAGAACAATTAATTGGTTTAAGGCTACCGTTCAAAATTATTCGGTGAAGGATTATATCATTTGATGAATTGAAAGTCGAGATTGTACTGTTCTCAGCAAACGCCAGAAAGATCTGTATTCTCTTGCTCTTGAAGAATAAAACTGTCCATGTTTACCTAAAAATGAGTTAAATGGGCGTAAAAAATGATGAATTTTCGTTAAATAAATCTATGGCTGAAAAACGTGTCAACAATGACTAAAGAATATGCAGTAGTTAATGATGAGCGTTAAATGCGAAGTAATATTACTTTTTTCGATATTCATGCTGAAGTCAAATTTCATAAGGTACAGGTTTTAAGATAATTATTTTGGGGTAACTAAAGTATTATCCCTGAATCTTTTCAAGTATAAAATCCAAAAAGACTCAATATCTCTTCACTTGATTTTTGAAAAGTTAGGAGTGCCTCATTCACTTTTTTTTCAGTTCATCAAATGTTGGAAAATAATGCATATGAATATCGTTTTGTTTTATTTTTTCCAAAGCATTTCAATTGGATTATAATTCGATGAATATGAAGGCAATCTATAAACTGTTAAACGATTGCAATTCTTTTCAAAGAATTGCTTCATCGCTTTGCTCTTATGGTAAGGAGCTCCATCTTGTATCAAGTTTATGTGTTTCCTTGTTTTTGATAGAACATCTTTTAAAAAATTTACATATGTTTCACTGTTCAACCTCCCTTCATGCCCTTTTGAATAAAAATTTCCAGTAAAATAATCAATCAGCCCAAAAACCTTATAACACTTCCTTGCTCCTGATGTCTTCACAATTGGCAGTTTTCCTTTGCGTGCCCATGTAAATGACAACGATCCCCATTGTGGAAATGAAGCATCATCACCAAACAAAATATGGCCATTCAATTTGTTAGCCCGTTTTTAGCTAAAAAACTTGAACATCGAGTGATAAAAGACCTTTGCTACGGAAAAACAGCATCCAATAAATCATTTTTTCAAATAACAGGGTTATGAATTCATTCAAATAACAGGGTTATGAATTCAGATGGAACAGTGAAAGTTATGTGATAATAAGGGCAGTTTGGAAAAAGTCTGTTCATATCAGAAACCCATTTGTCTATTTGGACTTTAGCGCAAACAGAACAGAATCTGCTTTTGCAAGACATTAGGATTTGGCAAATTTGTTCAGGATGAACGGGGCAGGCAAAAGTCATATAACCAAGACCATCAGGCTCTCGACAGTTTAAAATTTACCAGACATTATAAGCGATATACCGGATAAGTCTACAAGTGTATGCATAAATTCGAAAAAACTAATAAATTAAAATGGTTAACTCAACATTCAGGGTTTTAGCTTTTTATAAGAATAACAGGTTGTTATGAAAAAATGTATACACTTATAGACTTATCCGCGATATACCAAGTAACTAATGATTAGACTAAACTTTTCTGATTGGATAGCTTCCATAATCTAAACTGTACTCCATGAGCAAGAAAAAAATTTAAAATAAAATTTTTGCGTAGAAGGAACTGGGAAGATTGCTAACTAAGATTTTAAATTTTAAGTGATTAATAATAATAAAAATAATATTTTGCAAGGATTATGTTTTTGAGGAGAATTAGTTAATAAATATACTATTATTTTGCCAGAAGGGCATTATGTCCCTAAGAAATCATGTATTTTTAGAATTGATTTAAGTTTTCTTCATGAACTCCGATAAATAATTTAAATATAAAAAACTTTATACGATAGATTTTATAATTCAAAAAGATTAGTAAAAGACACTTAATAATTCAAAAATTGGCATCCTTCATATTTGTTGAAAAGTAGTTAACACTTTTCCGAAATTTTGATTGAGTTTACGTTTTTTAGAAACGCACGGCTGTGCGTCTCAGGGCGAAGAAAGGTTGATCAATTCTTTGAAAATTAAGAACAAAAAAATGTTTATCCTTTCTTCGCTCGGAAACGCACAGCCGTGCGTCTATACGTACGACAATTTGTAGCCGAAAAAGTGTTAACTGGAATATGAAGGATGCCCAAAAATTGTATTAAGTAATCAAAATAATGAGGTGAAAATGCCAGAAAAGAGCATATTATCTACTGATTCATTTATAAAAGAAGTTTCTGATGAGCTTGATAAAATTCCAATAGCTAAATTAAACAATGAAATTAAACTCTCTTCACAGTGGATAAAAGACTTAGAGAGACAATTATGGCAAGTAGCGGAAGTTGAAAATCAAATATGTAAAGTACTTTGCTCCGTTGGATTGCTCTTACAGCGGATAGGCAGCAACTTAAAAGCAAAAAAAATTTACCAAAAAATTGTACATTTATTTCTTGACCCTTCTCAGTTGAAAGACAATTATACTAAAACACTGATAGTTTTTTTACACAATAATAATGATTTAGATCACATAACCCCGGTTATTTTTAAATGGGTAAGAAAGATAAACAGTAGAGTTATCGTACTTTGGGCGCCAGATGGTAATATTGATCATCGTAATTGTAATGATTTAATTCAATATCTAATAAATCTTACTCATGTATGCTTCATTGAACTTAATATATATGTTGAACAAACTATTTACTTGTCTCAAAAATATTACGAAAATGATTGTTTAACTTACGATATGGTTCAATATGGACTTGCCTATACAATAATTGAAAATTATCTATCTTCAAGCCGACAAGGAGTTTTTGTAGCAGATCACTACATTACTCTAACAACATGTGGTTTTTGTGTTGCTGCAAAAAAAATGAATATAAAGTGTGTATCTCTTCCTCATTCGGAAGCTGTTATTTTACCATACAACCGGAAAATCAAATCTAACGATCTTTCAGTAAATAAACTAAAAAGAGGACATGCTGCCTGGAATTGGAATAAGAAGACGTTTGGATATTTTAATTATGTCGTTTTTCCCTGCAAGATGAATGCTGAAGGATCAGGCTATATTCCAACAGAAAAAAAAATTATTCTTGGTTCTGCAAGAAATTCTTCTGAATGGATAAATGAATTATCAGGCGTAATTCCGAAAATAAAAATTCCAAATGCTGATAAAAAGTTAAAAATAGTTCTTTTTATTCCAAGTGAAGGTTATATAATAAATATCGATGAAATTATAAATACCATTAAAATGATTATGAATTTTCCAGATATTTTTTTAATAGTAAAATTACACCCTAGAGAAACTAATTTTGAAAAACGTCTTTCTCATGAAGAAAATCTAATGCAATTAAAAAATACGTCTTACTTATTGTATATGGGGAATAATATTTATACACCTCTATTGGTTGAATGGGGAGATATTTTTTTAACCATAGCAACAGGTGTTTCATATCAAATTTTAAGATATAAAAAACCCGTTTTAGAATTATCATATCTAATGGGATTTAAAACAGTTTTGACTGAGTTTTTTCCTGTAACGGATATTAGAACTCGTGATATGCTAATTGAGCTAATATGGATATTTAAAAAAATGTCACAGAAGGAAAGAACTCATTATTTTTATGATTTAGAAGAACTGAATGCCTTTTTATCTTTTTTCCTTGAACCGTCTGGAAAGTCTGTATTAGATAATTATGTGAATTTTTTAAGTGGTTTATGTTGAGAAAATTATAATGCATAATTTTTTTTTGGATGATAACTTTCTAACTTTATATTCTAAAATAAGTTGATTAATTTATTGATAATTTCATTAAAAAAAAAGAGTATATCAAATGGAAAACAAAACTCAATTAGCTTCTTCCGACTTTATTTTTATACAAAAAAAAGATGGATCTCTTGTTTTTAAGGGTAACTTTGAAGGTCTTTATCAAAATGATGATATGCCTTGGGGACAATCAGGAAATGATGAACGCCTGAATATGTATTATAAAGTATCACGTGAAACTATTGTTGAAGTTGTTTCTAAAAGATATGTAAAAGGTACTCTCTTAGAAGTAGGTTGTGGACTTGGTTTTGTATGCAATATGCTACACGAAAGTTTACCTGGAATTCGTATAAGTGGAATGGATATCAGCAAAACAGCTATTAGCAAAGCAAAAAAACTATTTCCAGACATTAAGTTTTATGAAGGAGACATTTGTGACAAAAATATAAATATAATTAATTCTTATGATATTGTATTAATGAATGAAGTACTTTGGTACATATTGAAAAAAATTGACTGTGCATTTGAAAATTTAAAATCTTTTGTATCTAATAAGGGCATTCTAATAATTTCGAATGGTTATTTACCTGAACAAAGATATGGAAAAAATATTATCAATGGATTCAATGGATTAATTAATTATTTAGCCAATAACCATTTTAATGATATGCAATTTTTAGAGGCTTTTTATAATGATAATGAAAATCTGACATTTTTTAATGGGGTTGCTGTTATGAGAAAAGTATAATCCCTTTTATTTTTACTAAATATGTAATCAAGGAATACTCGAAAATTAACTTCCCTAAATCAATAAAATTAATTAGGTATGAAGTAAAAAAACAGGGGACTTGCAAATTATATGCCAAAATTGATTAAGCAATATCTATGCTTCAATTTTGCCGAACGAGATGGTATGTTATTTGCATTTCGAAATTTGGCATTTTTGATCCCTAAAAGTGTCTTAGTTTATAATTAGAATCAAAATGGGTAACTTATTTTTCGAGATATCCTAAGGAATTCTCGAATAATAAGTTACCCATTTTAAATTTTCAATCATTATAAATGGTTACTTCCTAAAATTTGGTGAAAAATACTATACAATTTTTATGCCTCTATATAGATGTAAATTGAGTCATTGATACTAATAAAACAAAAATGGCACATTGCTTGCTAAGCAGCTCGTTAGCTGGTTCCCATAACTATTTGATTTTATTGAATTGAGGAAGTTATTTTCCGAGATTTCCTAAGGAAGAAACATGCTAAAAAATAATCCAAACAGTGAAATAAAAAAAAAATTTTTTGATAGAAATATTATTATAACAAAAAATTATTATGATCAACACATTTTAGAAAAAAAAAGCTGGTTTGGAGATGTACCTCCCTTCTCAAACCTTGAGATAAATATTACTGATTTATGTAATCGAAAATGTTCTTTTTGTCCCAAATCAAACAGAAAACTTTTCCCAAATAGAAAAAAATTTTTAACGGAATCATTTTATCAAAAAATTTTGGAAGAACTATCGTTTTTGCATTTTAAAGGACGAATTTCTTTTTGTGGCCTTAGTGAACCACTCATGCACAACAATCTTAACTCATTGATAACATTGACAAAGAAATATTGTCCTGACTGCTTTCTTGATATTTTAACAAATGGTGATTTTCTTACTGTTTCAAATGCAAAAATATTTTTTAAATCTGGTCTAGATAATATTAAAATAAGTATGTATGATGGTCCACATCAAATTTCACTTTTTAATGAAATAAAAGCAAAGCTATTGTTAACAGACGAGCAATTTATTATACGAAAGAGGTACTTATCTTCAAACAAAAATTTCGGATTGACAATTAATAACAGAGGTGGTTCAGTCAATCTTCAAGAATATGGGATTACTCCACTCAAAGAACCTTTAAAAAGAAGTTGCTACTATCCTTTCCATAAATTGATTATTGATCATAATGGTGATGTTATGATTTGTCCCTGCGACTGGCAAAAAAAACTAATAGTTGGAAATCTTAACAAAAAATCTCTTTTAGAAATATGGAACTCCGAACTATTAACAAAAGTTAGGAAAAGGTTAATTGAAAAAGATAGAACTTTTCCACCTTGCCAGGAATGTGATGTTAATGGAACTTTATATGCTCAACTTCATTTTCAAGCTTGGAGACTATATTATGGAGAAATAAATAATTATGATTAGAATTGGATTTATAGGCTGTGGCTACATGGCGAAAATGCACGCTACTGTGGCTTTAGCTCAAGGTCATAAAATTTCAGCTGTTTTAGCTACTAAAAAATCATCAAAATTAGATTATTTTGTTAAAAATTTTCATGTTCCCCAAATATACACAAACATAAAACTTTTTCTAGAAGATATAATGAATAAAAAATGCGATATTGATGCAATTGTTGTGTGTGTCCCATGGAATGTTACAGAAATTATTATTGATGATATTCTAAGTACTCAACTTGCTGTGCTTGTTGAAAAGCCAGTTTCTCTATCAGAGCGGTCACTGAAACAACTACTAAAGAACTCCAATTCCAAAAATATGTTGGTCGGCTACAATAGAAAATATTATGATTATATGCCGGAGGTTGTTAATTTGTTAAAAAATGATTCTCCATATTTTGTTGAAGTATTATCAGCTGAACCTTTCGATTCAATTGTTAAAGAAAATGGGAAAAAAATCATACCCTATTTACCCCATTTTTACACATCACATATTTTAAATATTTTAGTTTATACTTTAGGAACATTATTACCTCTAGAAAGTTATAAACTGAAAGAGCAAAGTGGACAATCAACATTTGCTTTACTAAGTTCTGTAAAAGACAATGTTCCTGTCTCTCTCAAAATATTTATGAATAGTCCACAAAATTCATATATTAAATATTTTTTCACAAACAATGTGATTCTTTTATCTCCTTTAGAAAAAATGATAATTTATGATAGGATAGATCAGATTTTTTTAGAGGGTAAAAGAATGTATATACCAAACGAACAAACTAAAATAGATACATGTACTGATTATAAGGCAGGTATCTTCAAGCAAATGCAACATTTTATTGGCTCATATGTTCATAAAAATGAACCCCAATTTCAGACTCAAGAGGAACTTATATGTGTAACACAAATTTGTGATTGGATTTCTAATAATTCTTAGATTAAAATAATCAAGTGTTCTATTTTGTTTGGGTATGAATATACAAACAAATTTGATATTATTGAATATACTTACAATTCATGTATTTTGGTAATTTTGAAGAATTAAGTAGAAAAGTTTTGATAGATATTTCCAAAAAATTGTAACATATTCTATTTTTTTTTAATTAATACTTACTTGGAGTTTATCATGAATGATAATAAAAAAGGTACAGATAAGACCAAAAATGAAATTTTTGAGAACTCAATAATAACAAATGTAAATAGAAAGGCAAAATATATAGACCAGATAATCATGGTTGATAATGTTCCCTGTTTTAGTTGGATTGATCTAAATCCAACTGAATTATGCAACAGACGATGTGTCTTTTGTCCACGTTCAAATAGCACATTTTATCCAAATCAAGATCTAAATATGAGTTTATCTCTAGCAGAAAAAATTTGTGATGAACTCAAAAATTTTAATTATAAAGGCGGTCTAATGCTATGTGGATATGGTGAACCTCTTATGCATAGAAAAATAGTTCCCCTTGTTCAAATTTTTGGCAAAGATATTCATACAGAAATTGTAACAAATGGAGATAAGTTGACAAAAAAGTTGATTGAAGATTTATATAATGCTGGCCTTAATATGATGCTGGTTAGTATGTACGATGGACCTCATCAAGAGGATTATTTTCATGAGTTGTTCTCCGATGCTGGAATTTCTATCGATAACTATATACTAAGAGATAGATGGTATAGTATAGAAGAAGATTATGGTGTAAAGTTAACAAATCGAGCAGGAATGGTTACCTCTGGAAAACAAGAACCCGTTAACCTTAATCATCCTTGTTATTATACGCACTATTCATTACAAATAGATTGGAACGGAGATGCTACGCTATGTGCACAAGATTTTAATAAAAAGATTAAAATTGGAAACGCTTATGCACAATCAATTATGGATATATGGAAATCAAAAAATTTAGATAAATATAGAAAAGTCTTGGGTAAAGGGTATCGACTTCTTTATCCATGTAATCAGTGTAATGTAAATGGTACACTTCATGGTAAATTTCATGCTGAAATTTGGAATAAAATTTATAGGAAAAATAAATGAAACTTAGAGATTTAAGTAATCACTTAAAAAATGAAATAAAGTTGCGTAATAAATCTGTTATTGATGAGCTAAAAAAATATGAGTACAAACCGATCCTAAACGAAGGATATTATGACTCTCGCTTATTTCTAAAAAAGGGAAGGGGTGCATATGTCGAAGATTATTCTGGGAATAAATACATAGATACTGCCCTCGGTGCTGGAACCCATATTTTGGGACATGCTCATCCTAAAATTGTAGAAGCTATAGAAACACAAGCTCAAAATGGAACACTTTACATAAATCCTAATATTCATGCAATAGATTCATCAGTTTTACTTAGAAAAGCTATTCCACATCTTAGCAGTTTTGTTTTTTGTAATTCAGGAACAGAAGCAACTATGAGGGCTGCAAGAATAGCGAGAGCTCATACAGGACGGGAAAAAATTGCATTCTTTGGTGGTGGATGGCATGGAGGAAATGATTTCTACATGTTTGATGAAGATTATAACAGTCCAGAAAACTTACCTGAACCTGTTTCAAAATCAGCGGGTGTCCCCAATTTTTTGCGTAACCATATTATTTTATTGCCATTTAATAATGAAGCTGCCTTTGATATAATAGCTCAAAGATTTCAGGAAATAGCCATGGTCATTGTGGAACCATCACAAGGTTCAAATCCAAGAGCTGATTTAAAAAATTTCCTCTTAAATTTAAGAAATATTACATATAAATATGGCATAATCCTATGTTTTGATGAAATAATAACTGGGTTCCGAATTACATATGGGGGTTGTCAAGAGTATTATGGGATAGAAGCGGATCTTGCTACTTATGGAAAAACAATCGCAAGTGGAATATCAATTGGTCTTCTCGGTGGAAAAAGGCATGTTATGGAAAGCATTCATAACAATTCTGAAAAAAAATCTGTGTTTTTGGGGGGGACTTTTTCAGCAAATCCCTTAATTTCATACGTTAGCAAAGTACTATTACAATATCTTCATGATAATCGAGAAAGTATTTATCCATATTTATCTCAGCAAGGTAATCTTATCATTAGAAGTATAAATCATTTTTGTAAAAACGAATCTATACCTGTTCGTATGTATGGAATCGAATCTATGATGAGAATTATTTTTACAGATGAGTTTATTAAATCTCGCCGACAAAGAGATTTAGCCGAAGTAAGTGAAATTGTACAAAGATGTTTCCAGCAATACTTACTTATTGAAAAAGGGGTAAATGTAAATAGTAGCGGTTTAATTTTTATTTCAACTGCACATAAGGAACAAGAAATTAATCAAATAATTAATGCTATTTCAACAAGCCTGGATGTTTTTAAAGATTTTTTTTTAGAACAAATTTTTTAATTTTTTTAATATGTACATAACTACTTAACAGGCAATATACCTAATAAACATTGCATATTCAGTAGGTATAATTTTCATAACTTTTTATAGTGTCTTGGAAAAAAATAAGATTGGATTTGTTTAATTGTTCAAGGGAGAAATAGATATGATAGTTTATTTGGCCGACTTGCAAAACACATATTTTCGATATTTGCGTAATTCCATCCCAATTGGAATGGGATATGTTGCAGCTTACCTTAAAAAAAAATTTGGGAATGATATTGATATCAAACTTTTTCGACATTTTGAGGAAATATATGAAGCATTGAAAGATGGTAAGCCACCACAAATAGCCGCATTTGGTTCTTACTGCTGGAATACTCAATTAACATTGAAAACAGCTTTATATATAAAAAAAAATTATCAAGATTCCATTACTGCAGTAGGTGGCCCAGATGTATCTATCTATCCTGAAATTTTAGAAAAATCAATAAAAGATAATACTTTTATTGATTTTTATCTTCCTAATGAGGGAGAACTGCCGATTTATAATCTTGTAAAGGCCCGTATGAGTATTTCGAATTCAAAAAAAATGCTTGATAAACCAATTAGAGGTTGTTTATCAGTTAATCCAGAAGATGGAGATATTTGGGGAGAAATTATTGATAGATTCGATGGTGATATTAATGACATACCATCCCCTTACTTAGGTGGATATATGGATAAATTTCTCAAAGACAAAGACTATATGGCCAGCATTCAGACATCTCGAGGTTGCCCATATCGATGTACTTACTGTGTTTCTGGCCGAGATACATGGAATAAAGTAAGACCTTTTCATATAGATAGAATAAAAGAAGAGATAAATTATGTAGCAAAAAACAGTATAAATTCTTTTTTAAGATTTGCCGATGAAAATTTTGGTGTATTACCACGTGACTTAGAAATAGCAGAATATGTGATTAATTTAAAAGAAAAGACAGGATTCCCACAGTCTGGATCAATTTATACAGATAAGCATCCAACTGAAAGAATCAAACGAATTAATATCTTAATGAGTGATATTATCCCCTTATGTGTTAGCTTTCAATCAATGACTCCTATTGTATTAAAAAATATACAAAGAGTAAATTTAAAAAATGAAGAAATTGAAGTTACAGTTAAATTCGCAAGAGACAAAGGCTTAATATTAGTAAGTGAGTTAATTTTTATGCTACCCGGCGAAACAATACAATCATTTATGAATTCTATCGATAAATTAATTAATTACCGATTTGAAAGTATTGAAATCATGCCACTTCAAATCTTGCATGGTACAATTATGGAACGGCCTGATAATAAACAGAAATATCAAGTAAAAACAATGTTTGCAATGGCTGAAAATGGTTACCTTAGACACCCCGCTTTTGAAAACATCGAAATTGATGAGTTTGTTGTGAGCAATTCAACGATTAGTTCTGAGGAACATTTTCAAACCCTTAGGTTCATATTTCTATTTGATTTTTCGCACTATCGAAGTTTTCTAAAAGAACTATTATTCTTCTTCGAATGCAATGGACTTAAAACATCTAAGCTCTTAATGGAAGCAGTAAATAATAAAGATGTATGTCCAACAATTATAGATGCTGCAAAAGAATATGAAGAAGGAATTCGAAAATTCCTCAAAGATACGCCTGAAGATGTTGTTTCTTATGTTCAGGAACTTATAGCATCAAATAAAGAAATTCTAGGTTTTTATGATTTAAGAAGAAATATACAAATAAACCTGCTGATAAATGAGAAATTTGAACAAATTATAGATGAAATCTCTAACCTTGGGCAATTATTGTTACAGAATTTAGGTTTTCAAATTAATGATACTTTTTTAAAAGAATTGAGTATTCTAAAAAAACTTACATTCAACGCTTTTATTCCTATTCATAAAGAAGTACCTCTTGAGCTTGATCTAAGTTCAGATTTCGATATTTTAGCTTGGATTTCAGATAACTATAAATATTCACTCTCACATTATAAACTTGAGCAGTCAACTAAGTTCAAACAGTTTATTCGTGCTTTTGATTTATATAAGGATATTTGGCAATTGAAAGAAACAAACCTTGTAAAATATAGAAAAGCCTTTAGAATCTTTACATCTGCCAATCGAAGACGTTTTATCGAAAAAAGTTAAGAGAATAATGGAATTAATTAAAACTTATTATTATCATTCAACTTAGGTTTTTCATGGCATAAAATATGCCCTCATGGTTTGCGAGAGATTTTTTAATGAAGTTGCCAATCTGAGCAAGAGGGAATGTTTCGTGCCAAGAAAACATAAGTTGAATGATAATATCTCAATAATTGAAAAGTGATTTGTGGTCGATATGAAAAATATTAATAGTAAGTATATAGAAGAATTATATTTTCAGCTTTCTAACGAAAGCAAGGAAATGTTTGATGAAATGAAATCACGCATTGTTAAGGCAAAAAATAAAGGAGGAAAAATTGTAGCTGTCATTGGCAGTGGTCCCAATATACATGAAGGTGTAACGACTTTAATTGCTGAACTTATTCATAAAGGTATTATTGACGGTGTAACAATGAGTTCTGCTGTAGTTGCTCATGAAATGGCCGGTACACTTGATAAAGTAAAAAGAATTGATGGAAAAAAATTAGGATTTCCCGTAACAATACTTCCTAAGGGAAATTACCTTGAAGTGACAGAGATGTCTGATCAATTTATTTCTGAGCTAAAAAAAGAATTTATAATTGATGAAGATTTAATGAATAGAGCATTAAGAGAGAATGGAAATACAATAATAAAGGCTGCTGGTAATATGGCTTATCCAATGGGACTCAGAACTGAACGACTATCTCAAAAAATTCTACTAATAGCACAAAGTAAAGGCGTTTCATTTGAGTTGGCAGCAGGTGCTGGAGCGGATCCTTATACTATTATTGGAGCAGCCTATATCAAAAATATTCCTGTTCTTGTAACAACTCCCCAGTTAGTAGGGGGAGGAATGGTAGGGATCTGCATTGCGGATTCCATTTCTATTTTAGAAAGATCCACAAAAATTGCAGAAATTATGGCTGGCGCGGATGTTATTATTGAATCAGGAGTTGCTTTAACACAAGAAATTCACGATGGCCCTTTTGAAACCTATACAGGCCACGGCTTTTGGTCTTGCATGGAGGGATATCAAACTTACAGCATCAAAGATAAAATTCTTGTAAGGATTGACCTTGATTCAAATCTTAAAAAAGCCTGGGATATGGAGAAACAATCAAGCGTCGTTCAAAATGCTGTTAATAATGGTTTACCTAAAGCAAAAACGATGTCTATTCCATTTAGAATGGAAATGTCAGGTTTTGCAAGACTTGAAAATAGTATACCTCTTATTGGTGATTTAGGGACTCTATGGCCAATTTTGGCATTGAAACTGTCCGAAGAACTCTGTTTTGAACTTGATTTTATTTCATATCCACAACAATCTGAAGAAGGAAAAAAAATGCGAGATTGGATTGTTCAAAATATAAAGCCTATAAATATTAATAAACTAAAGTGGGCATGCGCACAGCCCCAGTTCATTAGATTGTAACAGGTCTGTCTAATAAATTTTGATAAAATTTATTGGCATCCTTCATATTTGTTGAAAAGTAGTTAACACTTTTCCAAAATTATGATTGAGTTACCATTTGTAGTCGAAAAATTGTTAACTGGAATATGAAGGATGCCAATTTGTTTATCTAACCTCTTACACAAAAAGAATATTTTTTGTAAAGCCTTATAATTATAAACTTCTTTATTTTTTAACAAGAAAGTCTGTAAGACTCTAAAATATTTCTTAATAAATAAAATTGTAATTTTGATAATGCAGATAATAAAAGTACAAAATAAAAGGTTTTACTGTATATGAAAGCAATTATTCTATCAGGAGGAAAAGGAACACGACTGGCTCCTTATACAATGGTTTTACCCAAACCCTTGGTCCCCATAGGACATAAACCTATTCTTGATATAATTGTCAGGCAATTATATTATTATGGGTTTACAGATGTTACATTGACATTGGGGTATTTATCAGAAATCATCCAGGCCTATTTTTATAATATCGATAAAATATTTCCAGATCTACAGTTAAAGTATGTGAGAGAATCAAAACCTCTTGGCACCGCTGGTTCATTGGGAATATTAAAAGAAAAAATTGATTTGCCATTTTTAGTTATGAATGGAGATATTTTAACTTCGTTAAACTATAAAGAGTTATATAATTTTCATTGTATGAAAAAAACTATCCTAACAATAGCAACTCATAAAAAAAAGATGAAGATTGACCTTGGTGTTATCAAAATAGATAAAGATAATTATATCACAAACTATATTGAAAAACCCGAAGAATACTTTGATGTTAGTATGGGAGTCTATATATATAGCCCTCAAGTTTTAGACTATGTAACTGAAAACGATTATCTCGATTTTCCAGACCTTGTATTAAAATTAATTGACAATGGCGAAAAAGTGGCTTGTTACCCAAATGACAGTTTTTGGATGGATATTGGACGGCCAGAAGATTTTGTACAGGCACAAGAAAAGTTTGAGAAAATGAAAAAAATTTTCTTACCAGGAGGTTCTAACAATGTGGAAAATCCCTTTATTTGATATATCCTATACTGAAGAAGAAATAGAAGCTGTAAAAGACGTCCTTTCATCTGGATGGCTGACAATGGGTGATATTACAAAACAATTTGAAAAGGAGATTTCTGACTATCTTGGTTGTAAATATGCGTTTGCTGTTTCCAGTGGAACTGCGGCATTGCATTTGGCCAATGTTGTTTTGGATATTGGTAATAATGATGAAGTGATATGCCCTTCCCTGACTTTTGTTGCTGGTGCGAACACAATAAATGGTACTGGCGGAAAAGCTGTTTTTGCTGACATAATGTCTGTCAATAATTTATGTATTTCTCCAAAAGATATTGAAAAAAAAATAACCGAAAAAACAAAAGCTATTCAAGTGATGCATTATGCTGGTTATCCATGTGATATGGATTTAATCAATAACATTGCATCAAAATATAAACTATATGTAATTGAAGATGCAGCTCATGCTATTGGTTCTGAATATAAAGGAAAAAAATGTGGGACAATTGGGGATATTGGATGTTTTAGTTTTTTCTCAAATAAAAACTTATCAGTTGGTGAAGGTGGTCTTATTGTTACAAATAATGTTGATTATGCTAATCATATTAGATTATTACGATCTCATGGGATGTCAGTTCTTACTTTAGATAGAGCCAAAGGACATGCATTTTCTTATGACGTTTTATCAAAAGGCTTTAATTACAGAATTGACGAAATGAGAGCTGCACTTGGTTTGATTCAGTTAAAAAAACTTAATGAAAGAAATATAAAACGAAAAATTTTGGTTAATTATTATAGAGACAAATTATTAGATTTAGATTTTATTGAAATTCCTTTTTACAATCAAAATAATTTGTTAAGTTATCATATTTTTCCTATTTTGCTAAATAAAGCTGCAAATCGTTTAAGTTTTATGTCTTTTTTAAAAGAACATAAAGTTCAAACGAGTGTTCATTATCCAC
>Ga0272440_1001942_pt1 | contig 16447 bp, 15 predicted proteins | sample SSMMMBAug17_FD_192440 | JGI IMG/M metagenome (GOLD analysis project Ga0272440, IMG submission 192440) | Marine sediment archaeal communities from Little Sippewissett salt marsh, Falmouth, MA, United States - SSM-MMB-Aug17 | ecosystem: Environmental > Aquatic > Marine > Wetlands > Sediment ... | reverse complement strand
TGGCACATAAGTAAATGGGGAACTTATTTTTCAAGCATTCCTAAGCGCATTCCCTAACAAAATAAATAATCCATAATTATTTTCATTCTTGTTTGCGGGATGAATACAGTTGATGTTTTAACCCCCCAATTAAAAGACATTGATAAAAAAAATGCAATCATTGTATCTATATTCTTGACAAACTTATGTACAGACGTATAAAGAACGTAAAATTAATTAACTTTTGTGAAAGGGGATAATGATGGCTGATGAAAATAAACCAATCAATCAAGACGATGAAATCATTGATCTCATCGAAATAACTGAAGACGAGGAAGACGAACTGGATGATCTGGAGCTTGTCGACCTTGATGAAGATTCAGATGATGATCTGGATGCGGACGACGAACCAGAAATGATCAATCTGGATGATGACATTTCAGACGACAGTTCAGATGATATCAATCAGGAGACTGAAACCCTGGTTGAACTTGATGAATCTATTTCAGATGAAGTATCTGAAACTATTGATGATTCGGAAAATGACGAATCTGTTATTGGCGAAAATGAACAAGATATCAATATGACTGAAGACATTGAGGATGATATGATTGAAAATGGGGACGGCCTGATAGAAACGTCTGATGATATTGTTGAGGACGACCTGGTTGAAGATATTGACGATATGGTCGAAAGTGCGGACGATTTGATTGATGAATCTGACGATATGGTTGAGCGTGCGGACGATTTGATTGATGAATCTGATGATTTGGTCGAAAGTGCGGACGATCTGGTTGATGAATCTGACAATATGATTGCGGACGATCTGGATGAAAACGTTGATATTGCTGATGATTCGGTTGATAAAATTGACGATGGTGAAAAATTATCAGATGAGGCTGATGCGCAGATCGAAATGCCTGACACCGAACAATCGGTTGAGACACCTGAAATCACTGAAATTGAGGCAGATGACGATGACGATGACGATGATATTATCGAATTGACAACACCGGCTCCAGTGCCATCAAGTGCACCTTCAGTTTCTGAAGAAACAATTAAAGAAACTGTTCGTGACGTTCTTGAAGAAATGGTGGGTGAACGTTTGGATCAACTTCTGAGCGAAATTGTTGAATCAGTGGTATCACAAAAAATCGAGGATCTTCAGAAAGAACTTATGGCATAGTTTTTACTGAATCCATCACAATTAAAGAGTGCATATATGTTAGATAAAAGTTATGAACCCCATGCGGTCGAAAAAAAATGGTCTGAATACTGGAAAGAAAACAAACAATTTGTTTCAAAAGATACCTCGGAGCAACCTTCTTATTCAATCGTAATACCACCTCCAAATGTTACCGGCGTCCTGCATATGGGACATGCCCTGAATGTCACGTTACAGGATATTATGTGTCGTTATCGTCGTATGAAAGGGGACAATGTTCTATGGATGCCTGGGACAGATCATGCCGGAATTGCAACACAAAATGTTGTAGAAAAACAATTGGCGAAAGAAAAACTGGATCGACATCAATTGGGCAGGGATCAATTTATCCAGCGGGTATGGGAGTGGCGAAAAGAATATGGCGGCGCCATTATCAATCAACTCAAACGTCTGGGGGCTTCATGTGATTGGGACCGGGAACGTTTTACAATGGATGATGGCTTATCCAAAGCAGTCCGGAAAGTGTTTGTTGAATTATACGATGCAGGTCTGATTTATCAAGGGGATTATATTACCAATTGGTGTCCCCGATGTCATACCGCATTGGCAGACCTGGAAGTTGAACATGAGGAATTGGATGGCCACTTATACCATATCCGGTATCCATTTGATGACAATCTGGATAAAGGTTTAATTGTCGCCACCACGCGTCCGGAAACCATGCTTGGCGATACCGCAGTTGCGGTGCATCCTGAGGATGATCGCTATGATAATATTCCAGATACTGTTCAATTACCTTTAACACAACGCACCATACCGGTTATAAAGGACCCTTATGTGGATCGAAGTTTTGGCACGGGCGCTTTAAAAGTGACACCTGCCCATGATCCCAACGATTTTGAAATTGGACAACGACACGATCTTCAATCGATACGTGTGATTGGCGATAATGCCACAATGACTGAATTGGCTGGATCCTCATACCAGGGGATGGATCGATTTGCCTGTCGCAAACGCATTATTGCTGATCTTCAAGATTTAGGGCTGATGCTTAAAATTGAGCCTTTAAAACATGGCGTGGGGCATTGTTATCGGTGCAAAACTGTGGTTGAGCCCAATCTGTCGCGACAATGGTTTGTCAAAACTGCTCCTCTGGCAGAAAAAGCAATCAAAGCTGTTGAAAATGGCGATACAAGAATAATCCCTGAAAACTGGACCAAAACATATTTTGATTGGATGTATAATATCAAAGATTGGTGTATCTCTCGTCAGATTTGGTGGGGACATCGCATACCTGCATGGTATTGCCAGGATTGTCATCACACAATGGTCAGCATGGAAGATATGACCCAATGTACGAAATGCAATAGTACGCATCTCATTCAGGAATCTGATGTTTTAGATACCTGGTTCAGTTCAGCATTGTGGCCTTTTTCTACAATGGGATGGCCGGAACAAACGCAATTGTTACAGACCTTTTATCCAACATCATTGCTTGTATCGGGTTTTGATATTTTGTTTTTTTGGATCGCCCGCATGATGATGATGGGACTCTGGTTTATGAAAGATATTCCATTTAAGGATGTCTATATTCATGCGCTGGTTCGGGATGCAGATGGTAAAAAAATGAGCAAATCTAAGGGCAATGTCATTGATCCTTTAGATATTATTCAACGCTTTGGAACTGATGCCTTTCGTTTTACTTTGGCAGCCTTTGCTGCCCAAGGCCGCGATATTAGAATGTCTGAGAAACGCATTGAAGGCTATCGAAATTTTATTAATAAGCTTTGGAATGCAGCGCGGTTTTCGTTAACTCATCTTGAATCTTATTCATCTGAAAATACTACAAATCAGCTTTCACTTCCAGACCGATGGATTTTATCGCGCCTGACACGAGTGGCATCTGATGTTGAATCACACATTGATGCCTACAAATTTAATGAAGCGGCCAACGCTTTGTATCAATTTGTCTGGCATGAACTGTGTGATTGGTATCTCGAATCAATCAAGCCAATCCTTTATAATCGTGAGGGACATAAACCCTCAACATTGGCGTGCTTAAACAAAGTCTTATGTGCAAGCCTGGGCTTGTTACATCCTTTTATACCATTCATTACTGAAGAAATTCGAAGCAAACTACCGGAACCACCGGACAGCTCATTGATGTATACTGATTTTCCATCAAATATAAATGCCTTGGATATAAAAGCTGAAAAGTTAATGAATCTTTTGATGGACATTGTGACAGGTATTCGTAATATTCGCGGAGAAATGAATATCAGCCCATCATTTTTATTGGATGTCACCATACATTCACCTGATGGTGATATGCGTCAGGACATGGAAACCCACAAAAACATGATGATTACCCTGGCCCGACTCAAAAACATGACCATACAAAAACCATCAATTCGCCCCAAATCTGCTGCCACTGTAGTGATTGGCGATCACACTGTTTATGTTGCCCTTGAAGGGGTTATTGATTTTGAAAAAGAAACGTTCCGCCTGGAAAAAGAGATTAATAAGCTTGAAAAAGAATTGGTGGGTGTCAGTAAAAAACTGGCCAATGAAGATTTTTTAAACAAAGCACCAAAATCGGTCGTGGAGAAAGTTTCAGAAAAACATTCTGGGCTAATGGAAAAACAAGATCGACTGAAAGAAAACCTGAAAAAAATGCAAAAAATTGGAAATATGTAAATCTTTTTTTGTATAACGTTTGCTGGCTTGAGAAATGACATCATAAACACGCATATAATCTGGAGGAACAATCATTGGCTATTTTTCTCGTATCGCATCCATTGATAAAACATAAAGTCGGCCTGTTGCGCAGGCATGATATCTCAACAAAAAATTTCAGAGAACTGGCCCAGGAAATAACAAGCCTTCTCACCTATGAAGCCACAAAAAATCTCGAAACAGAATCGCAAACCATTAAATGCTGGTCAGGACCGGTTCAAATTGAATGTATCAAGGGAAAAAAAATTACAGTAGTGCCGATTCTTCGAGCCGGCCTGGGCATGATGGATGGGGTTTTACAATTGATACCATCTGCACGTGTCAGCGTGGTCGGCCTGTATCGAAATGAGGACACCCTTGAACCTGTTAAATACTATGTGAAACTTGCAGGTAAGATGGAAGAACGTATCGCATTAATTGTGGACCCCATGCTTGCAACTGGCGGCACATTGATGGCAACTATAGATTTATTGAAAGAATCTGGATGTAAAAATATTAAAGGCTTGTTTATTGTGGCTGCACCCGAGGGAATCAAACGCCTGAAAGATAAATATCCGGATGTAGATATCTACGTGGCTTCCATTGACCAAAAACTTAATGATATCGGCTATATTCTTCCTGGACTGGGTGATGCAGGCGATAAAATTTTTGGTACAAGATAGGCTGATCCGATGCGTAACCATCAATCAACACATTATGTCTTTCGCGTAAATGATGCAATCCTTGGTGCACAAATGCTTTTTGTTGCTTTTGGTGCCTTGGTATTGGTTCCTTTATTAACTGGATTGGACCCCAATGTCGCTTTGTTTACTGCGGGCCTGGGCACCTTAATTTTTCAAGTCATTACAGGTGGACAGGTGCCTGTCTTTCTGGCATCATCATTTGCATTCATTGCACCGATAAAATTTGGCGTTACAACCTGGGGCATTGCTGGAACACTTTGCGGACTGGTGGCCGCAGGATGTTTGTATATCTTTTTTAGCATTATCATTCAGATTCGTGGTATCCAGGTGATCCAAAAAATATTCCCACCGGTTGTAACCGGCCCAATGATCATGATCATTGGATTAATTCTGGCCCCTGTAGCCGGTAATATGGCCATGGGAAAGACCGGTGATGGTTTGGTTCAGCTTATTCCTGTCAATATTGCTTTGATTGTTGCTGTAATATCCCTTAGTGCGACTGTAATCATTTCAATTCGCGGAAAAGGTATTTTTCGCTTGATTCCTATTTTATGTGGAATATTGACAGGGTATGGCCTCAGTCTATGTCTGGGAATTATTGATTTTTCTAAAATTGCTGAATCCCAATGGTTTGCAATTCCAAATTTTGTTGTACCCCAATGGCATTTTGAAGCAATAATCTATATTGTTCCTGTTGCAATTGCACCCGCCATTGAGCATTTTGGCGATGTTCTTGCCATTGGTTCAATTACAGGAAAAAACTATTTAAAATCGCCTGGAATTCATCGCACGCTTATGGGTGATGGAATCGCTACAGGTATTGCTTCTATGCTGGGCGGCCCACCCAATACGACCTATTCTGAAGTTACTGGTGCGGTGGCACTCACACGTATCTATAATCCGGCAATTATGACCTGGGCAGCCATTGCTGCAATCATGCTGTCATTTGTTGGAAAAATTGGTGCGATTCTTCAAACGATTCCTGTTCCTGTTATGGGAGGAATTATGCTCCTGTTATTTGGAGCCATTATGGTTGTAGGGATGAAACAGTTGATACAGGTGGGTGAAGATCTTACTGTGCCCCGAAATATGGCAATTATCGCAATCATGATGACCATTGGTATGGGAGGATTACGTATTTCAGTTCATGGTTTTTGTATGGAAGGTATTGGGCTTGCGGGAATATTAGGGGTTTTATTGAACTGGATGCTACCGGGTTCTAATCAAAGCTATCCTTTGGGGATTCTCGTGTATGGCTCCATGATGGGTGACCCGGGCAAAGAAATCAAACGCTATATTCAAACAGCACTGCCAGTGATCACACCTTTTGAAGTGGAATATGCACGAAAAAGCAAAAACAGATCCAATGCTCCGGTTTTGGTTCCGGTGCATGCAAATGGTGCAAAAGTCAAAGCGCAAATCTTGGTCTTAAAACCCAATATTTCTGAACAACAGGCATACGATTTACTCTATCGGCGCGCAATTAATTTTATTGATGAACCGGCTATTGTTTATTTGGATAAAGATAAACATGAAAACAGCAGCCTGGATATCCAATGTATTGAAAATTTTAATAATGTTGAAAAGGTTTTGTATACTGCGTTCAAACCCAATATTGAAAATATTATCAAATCCGACATTCCGCCTGATCATAAAGCCAAAGAGTTGGCATATCTGGCAATTGAGAGCCTGAATCAAGATACGTTTTGTATGCAGCGGGATGGCATTCGATGTTTAATTGAAGATATCGGTTCGGGGATCCAAACCCCCCTTTCAGAATTTTATATACGTGAAATTATGAATCGGGCATCAGCGAATACTTTAAATGAAGCACGTATTTTGATCGCCAAACAAAAAAATATTTATCCTTAACCCACATGTAATGAAGAAAGAAACTGAATTATCTCATGAATTCGAAAATAAATAATAATGTTGTGTGGCATCGGTCTCTGATCGGTCAACATGATAGAAATATATTAAATGGCCATCGAAGTGTAAACATTTGGTTTACTGGCTATTCAGGCTCTGGAAAATCAACACTTGCCCATGCGCTTGAAAAACGCTTGTTTGACATGCAATGTCGCACATTTGTTTTTGATGGCGACAATGTGCGTCATGGATTATGTAAAGATCTGGGGTTTTCAAAACAAGACCGCCGGGAAAATATCCGACGTATTACCGAAATGGTCAAACTGTTCCTTGATGCCGGACTGATTGCATTGACAGCGTTTATTGCGCCATTCCAAAAAGATCGGGATATTATCAAATCACGCCTGGGGTCAAAAAATTATATTGAAATCTATTGTGAATGTCCTTTAGAAATATGCGAAAAACGTGATGTCAAAGGCATTTATAAAAAAGCACGTCAGGGGATAATTAAAGATTTCACAGGAATTTCATCACCTTATGAACCACCCCAATCGCCCGACCTTGTACTTCAAACTGCCACCCAATCCATTGATAATTGTATTGAACAGTTAATAGACCTTATGACAAAATACAGCGTGTTTGAATTATCATGATCAACAACATGAGCGTTTTTTTATTTATTGAAATAAAACATTATTCTTGCCTCGCAAATTAATTTATGATAATGAAATTTTTTAAAATAAATCAATTTATACAACTGGGATTATAATATAAATAATTAAAAATAATAAAGTTCCCATAAGGCAATCCTTCAAAAGGATAAAGATTTGATAAAGGAGATCAGCATGGCAAAACGAGCGTTTTCACTGACTATTTGTAATCGGCATCATTATTGTTTGGGCATGATCCGGTTTTGTGTATTATTTATATTGTCCATCAGTATCATGTGGACAATGGATTATCTTTTTTTGTCACCGCATCAAGCTGCCTGGGCTGAAGAAGAAGCACCTGCTGAGGGGGAAACACCTCCGGAAGAGGGCGAAGGAGCGCAGCAAGATTCGATTCTTGATGTTTTTTTAAAGCTGGAACCATTTATTGTCAATCTTAAAGGCAATGGTATGAAACGTTATCTCAAAACAACCATTGCTATTGAGGTTGAAGAAAAAGAGGTCAAGCAAGAATTGGAAATGCTCACCCCTAAACTTCGGGATACCATATTGTTTGTATTAACCAGCAAATCTTACAATGATCTGTTCTCCAATGAAGGCAAAATTGCGCTGAAACATGAATTAATCGCTCATATCAATCGTATTTTAAAATCCGGTCACATAAAAGCAATTTATATTACTGATTTTATTATACAATAAATCATTATCAATGATGACACCTGTCATGATAATCATTTGTTTAAAAATATGCTGCTCATATTTTAAACAAATTTTAAAGTATTTATAAAATGATAATGACTCCAACTCAAAATTGTGTTGTAGAATGGAATTTGGATACAGTGTTTCAGGCCTTTCAGCAGTTTCAGGAGAAAAGCCTTAAAGAGATTAAAGCGCGTCTGGATCGGGTATCAAAACAAAAAGAGCGGATGGATCATCATCTTTACTGTCGTTACTGTCGCAATCTTATTACTTCTACAAATCATTCAATTCAAATGAATGGTAGTGTGGAACATCAATTTACAAATCCTGAAGGAAATCTGTTTGAAGTTGCCTGTTTTTCTGTTGCACGCGGATGTGTTCACACAGGAAAAGCGACCTACGAACATACTTGGTTCGAAAATTACGCCTGGCGGTTTGCTTTGTGTGCAAAATGTTATTTTCATTTGGGATGGTTTTATCAGTCCAGTCATCATAATTTTTATGGATTAATTCGTAATGCTTTAGTGCACAACTCTTAATATCATAGTACATGGATATATCAACAATGAACAATGACACCAAACAATCTGTGCTGATCCTTGAAGATGATGAAATGATTCGTTTCATTGTAACAGATTCTCTGAAAGTGGCTGGCTTTGATGTTAAGGGCTCTGCGGATCCATTATCCGCATTACAAATCATAGAACAAACAAAAACTGATGTTGCCATCGTAGATATGCGCATTCCCAAAATGTCGGGTGAAGAATTCATTATTAGAGCCAAAAAGCTATGCCCAAACATTCATTTTATTATACATACCGGCTCAAGTGACTATACGATTTCATCAAGAATGAAAGATTTAGGGATTTCGCAAGATGATGTTCTGATAAAACCTGTTGAAGACATGACCACTTTTGCAACAATGGTTCATCGGTTATGTAAATAATTTTATTTGATTTACCATTCAATAAAAGGAGGTTTTCATGCCTGATAATATTTTGACCAGACCGGGTGATATGCTCAAAAAAGCGGTCCAATGGATATCCGATCAAAAACAAAAACATCCTGAGATAAAAATGGCAACTCTGATTGATCAAGCAGGACTTCAACATGATTTATCACCCAAAGATCTTGATTTTTTAACCCGAAAGTTTGATCAAAAAGTATGAAAATAATCAGACGACTTCCAGAAATTATTGCCAATAAAATCGCAGCTGGCGAGGTAGTTGAACGTCCGGTTTCAGTGGTAAAAGAGCTTTTGGAAAATGCCATTGATGCCAAAAGTACGCGCATTCGAATTGATATCGAAAAAGGGGGTGCCCAACTCATTCGTTTGTCTGATAATGGTACAGGGATGCATCGTGAAAATGCCTTACTTTCTTTGGAACGTCATGCCACCAGCAAAATTACCTCTGATTCGGATTTGTTTGAAATCAAAACCCTTGGATTTAGAGGTGAAGCACTTCCCAGTATTGCTGCCATATCAAAATTGGTGATGGTTACGCGACCTCATGACTGTGACATTGGAACACAAATCCAGGTTGAAGGCGGTAAAGTGTTGCAGGTCAGTGATGCAGGGGCGCCATCAGGGACTTATATTTCAGTCAATGATTTATTTTTCAATACACCCGCTCGAAAGAAATATTTGAAAAGCAACCGGACTGAAATTGCCCACATTATCGACTACCTCTCCAATGTTGCTGTGGGATTTCCATCAATTCATTTTAAGCTCTTTCATAATTCAAAAGCAGTTAAAAACTGGCCGCAAACAAAAAAAATTTCTGATCGTATTGCCAGTGTCATGGGGGATGATTTATATAAAAATTTAAATCCAGTTGAATATAAAAACGAACATGTTGCAATTAAAGGATATGTGGCATCACCAGAAACCAGTCGGAAATCATCAAGCCATGTCATTTTTGTCAATGGCCGTGTCGTATCAGACCGGTTTATTCAGCATGCCATCATGGAAGGTTATCGGGGAAAATTATTAAAAGGACATTATCCCATTGTGGTATTATTTTTAACTGTACCTTTTGAAGATGTCGATGTTAATGTTCATCCAGCCAAGCTTACAGTCCGATTTGTGAATCAAGGCAGTATTTATCAGGCAATCGTCAAGACAGTTCAGGATGGCCTTGTTAAGAGCAATCGCGGTCCATGGCAATCAAAAGCAACCCCTGAACCCTCACAAGAAAATGAGAAATCAGAAAATAAGCATATATCAGAAAAACACATATATGACGTGCCAGATCATGTTCAAAATGTAAAGCAAAACAAAGTTGAGGAAGAATTTTTTCCGGTCTCCTACACTGCGCAACCTGAATTGATATCACAATCCTCTGAAAATGAAATACGTGCGGATAACCGCATTAATTATGGAAATATGCAGATACTTGGACAAATTCAAAAAACATACATCATTTGTGAAAATAATCAGTCCATGTTTTTGATTGATCAACATGCTGCCCATGAACGTATCGTTTATGAACGATTAAAACAGGCCCTGTCATCACAAAAACTACCTGTTCAACGCTTGCTCATACCAGAAACAATAGAGATGACATATCAACAAGCAATAATTTTTGAAAATCTGATTATAGATTTGCAAAAAATTGGATTTGAAATTGAACCTTTTGGGCAAAATACATTTGTTATTAAAGCTGTGCCAGATATCTTGACAGGTAAAGATATCAAATCACTCATTCATGAGATCGCAGAAAGTCTGCCAGATATAAAAAATACAGCCCCTGTGGAACAAGCCATTGATGAATGTCTCATGCTGATGGCCTGTCACTCAGCAATTCGCGCCGGTCAGACCTTAAAAATAATAGAAATCTCTGAACTTCTAAAATCCCTGGATCAATGTGAACATCCTTCACAATGCCCACATGGTCGTCCAACTTGTGTTCAATGGGAACGAACAGAAATTGAAAAAAAATTCAAGCGAATTGTTTGACACCTTTTTTTTAATAATTGCGAATTAAATAAAAATATGATTGATAACTTGCTAAAAATAAGTTATAAAAATTTCATCAAATAAAAACCATGTACAACTTTTCTTTAAATAATGTAATGTACAAAATAAATTATAAAAAATAGCAAACAATAATTTTTCCCAACCAAACATATCAGACTTACAATTGTTATTGTTGGGGTATTTTAACACATATTTTTATAGGTTTTAAATAATCTATAAAACCAGGCAACCGCAATACAGAATCAATTGCAGTTGCAAAACCAGAGAAAGGAGTCAGACAGTGAATACGTATTTAAAAATTTATCTCGCTTTTATCATTCAATTTGTTGTGGCAACAATATTGGTTGTCAAAAGCATTATTGAAAATGGAGGAAACTTTTATGTGGGCGGATTTATCGTCCTGGTGATCGTTTTTGTTTTATCTCTGATCATTTTAAAAAAGACTGTTTACAATGTGTACAAAATATTTGGAGAAATGTCCGGTGAAATGACAATGATCTCCAGTGAAATTGAAAAAATGTCATCAAGCGTTTTAAGCACGACTCAATCATTGTCTGATGGTACTTCAGGTCAGGCATCCGCTTTGGAGCAAACATCTTCATCTTTGGAAGAAATTGCATCCATGACCAAACAAAATGCAGATAACGCAAATACTGCCAATTCTCTGGTAAAAGAAGCAGGACAGATTTTTAAACAGGCCAATGAATCTATGGATCAGTTGACCAATTCCATGCAGGAAATATCAAAGGCCAGTGAAGATACCCAAAAAATTGTTAAAACCATTGATGAAATTGCTTTTCAAACCAATTTGCTTGCATTGAACGCAGCAGTTGAAGCCGCTCGTGCGGGTGAGGCCGGAGCCGGTTTTGCAGTTGTTGCTGATGAAGTTCGAAATCTGGCCATGAGAGCTGCTGAAGCGGCCAGAAATACTTCAAATATTATTGAGCAGACAGTGAAAAAAGTTCAGGAAGGTTCCGGTCAGGTGACCAGCACCACTGAAGCCTTTGGTCAGGTTGATGAAAACAGCCGAAAATTGGGCGAATTGATCGGTGAAATATCCAGTGCATCCAATGAACAAGCCATGGGAATTGATCAAATCAACCGCGCAGTTTCTGACATGGATGAAGTGGTTCAACAAAATGCATCACGTGCACAAGAATCTGTCAATTCATCAAAAGAACTTAATAGTTATGGCAAAAAAATTAAAACCAGCTTTGCAGAACTGATGCGCGCATTTGGGGATTCCGCATCATCTGGGATAAAACACCCCACCAAATCTTCAGGAAATGTGCGATCCGCTCAAAAAAGATCAGCCCATTCCAAAAAGCGGCCTAAAGCATTGAGCGCGACACCTAAAGCGCCCAAAAAAGAAGCGCTGAAATCAACCAGCGAAGTGCGTCCGGAACAGATGATTCCTTTTGATGATGATGATTTTAAAGATTTCTAACATATCAATAATTTTTTACGTTGATAAAGGAGATTCAATATGAGTGATGAAAAAATGCAACATGACCAGGTTTCATCCTCAGTCAAAAGAGAGGGAAAATATTTGACCTTTGCTTTGGCAGATGAAGAATATGGTATCGGCATTTTAAAAGTTAAAGAAATTATTGGTATGATGGCAATTACACCTGTACCTCAAACACCATCATATGTAAAAGGAGTCATTAACCTTCGTGGTAAAGTCATCCCTGTTGTCGATTTGCGCAGCAAATTCGATATGGAATCCATTGATTATACAGACCGAACCTGTATTATTGTCGTTGAAATTGAAGGTAAAGAAGAACGTATTCAAATTGGTATTGTTGTGGATACAGTTTCTGAAGTGATCAATGTTCGGGAGGATGATGTTGAGGATACCCCAACCTTTGGTACACGTGTGAGTACTGAATTTATTCTCGGTATGGCCAAAATTGAAGGAAGTGTCAAAATCCTTTTGGATATTGATGCTGTTCTCAGTGCGAAAGAATTGAGCCAGATTGTTTAATTGCAAAATCTTGCTTTTTTCTCGCATCTTTTACAATAGTGATCCACGCACCCTGAATATTGCTTTTTTAGGGTGCGTTGGAAAAGCACCCTTATTTTTCAAATCCAGACCCACCAATAGTTACATTTAACCCTTTCTTTTTAAAAATATTTAATGCAGGATGTAATAATTCAGGATCAAGGGCCTGTTGTTCTTTATGTTTCCATGTTTTGCCCAACCAACCATATTTATCTTCACACCAATTATGAAAAGGCAGCAAGTCAACGCGCGCGATTTTGCTATCAAGACCGGCCAAAAAATCTGATGCCTGTTCATAAAACGCATTGTTTTGATTGAAATTTGGAATAATGGGAATACGAATCCAGATTTGCATATGGTATTGTGTCAATTTTTTTAAATTATTCAGTATGAGCGTATTATCGACACCTGTTTCTTTCATATGGGCTAAGGTATCTAAATGCTTTAAATCAAACAGAACGATATCCGCCTTTTGTGTCAGGGCTTGAAAGGTTTCCCAAAGGCAATAACCATTTGTATCAAGGCAAACATTGATTCCATGGGCGTGAGCCCGATCAATCAAATGGGCAGTTGTTTGACTTTGCGTGGTGGGTTCTCCTCCAGAGATGGTCATTCCACCGGACGAATTGGCGTAAAATGGCATATCGCTTTCAACTTCCTTGATGATCTCATCAATTGTTGTCGCTGTCCCAGATATTGCCATAGCGCCCGAAGGGCAAACCTCAACACAGGCCATGCACCGTGTACATGTATCCCTGTCAATAATGTGAATTTGCGCTTCAAGATTATCAGGATGATCCGATTTTGAAAATCCACCTTCAGGCAAATGAATCGCATGCTCAGGACAGATTTCAGCACATGAGCCACATTGAATGCACAGTCTTTTTTTCCAAAACAAATCCCTTTGAATTGAAATGGTTTCTGGATTATGACACCAGGAGCATTTCATTGAGCATCCTTTAATAAAGACATTTGTCCGAAATCCTGGGCCATCATTGGTTGAAAAACGTTGAATATCAGTGATCAGTAATTCTCGGCTCATAGGTTCCTCCGAAAATGGATCATTAAGTCAGCCACATTGGTCATATGTTGTAACTGATTTATATCCTGTTCTAAGGCACATGTTGTTTTTTCTCCGAGTACCGGTTCGCATAAATCCATGAATTTTGAACGAACACGTGCTTTTTTAATTTCAAAAGGCGGGATTTGTTGAAGAATATCTGAATCCGCATGATAGTTCTGATTATCTTTAGTTTGAATACTTACTGTGGCCTCAAGAGCTGTTTTTGTGTCATCTAATTGAATCGCAATTTTTTTCATCAGTGTTTGTATTTGTGGATCAAAAACGCGCGAATCAACAAATGCTTTCATACCTGTTTCACCATGTATCAACGCATTTGCAATACAATAAGCAATACTAAATTTAGATTCAACACCAGTTTGTGGATTATCCTTTCCGGCGGCATCAATAGCCAACTGTGAAGACCTGACAGTAATGGATTGAATATCATGTATTGATAATTTATTTTTTTGAACAATCTCCATTGAGGCTTCAATGGGGGAATGCGTGGCATGGCATGATGCATGATATTTTTGCGACAAATTGACAACATCCCAACCCAACCCCAGAAAACTCAAAATAGTCGGATTGACATCACCTTTGAAAGCGTCAAAAAAACCCTGGGGACCTTCAAGAATATCAGTTGCACTGGTAAAACCCCTTTGAGCCATAAGCGCAGCAAATAATCCTGCCTGCGAAGATTTTCCCGCATGAAAAGGTTTGCACATACTCCCAAAAACGCGCTTTAAGCCGGATGATTGTGTACCTGCAATTCCAAGTGCATGCTGCGTTTTTTCTATATCTAGCTTTAACAAACGTGCACATGCAGCCGCAGATGCAAAATGCCCCAATGTCGAAGTCGCATGCCATCCGGCCATATAATGATCCAAACTCGCGCAAGCGCCTATTGTTCCGCCTGTTTGAATACCAATCAGGTATGCAGACAAAAGCGCTCTGCCGCTCATTTGTTTCCATTCACTCAGCGCCAATACAGATGGAAAAACTGTAACTGATGGATGCCCCAAAAAAGATACCAATGTGTCATCATAATCCAGAGCATGTGATGCTGCACCATTGATTAAGGCTGTATCATATACATTTCTTTGGGAACCATCGAAAATAAGCGTTGCCTGTTTATGACCACCCATTATATCACTATTTGCAATGAGCTTCTTTACCAAAGGATCATCGTGACCTGCAATACAGACAGCCATCCAATCCATGAATGCGATTGTGGCGTGTTCAAAAATGTCATCAGAAATATTGTTTGTTTCAGTACTGACAATAAAATGTGCCAGTTTTTCAGTCATTGCGATATGTTCTTTTTCAGCCATGCTTATTGTCTCCTATTCATTTTTATGGATTCAAAGAAATTACTGATCAGAGTATATGGATCTGTTTTACCATCCAAAACGTCTTGAATGGCCTGTGACAAAAATCCAGTATTTTGCCATTCTTCATAGATGTGTTGAAATGCCATCTGTTGTGCCAAAGACAAAAGTTCCTCCTGGATTTGTTCCTTTCGAAAGTGATCATTGGATGTGTGTTGATTCATAAGTAAAAGAATGTTATCAACCAATTCCTGAATGCCTTGATTTGAAGAAGCCACTGTTTTAAGTACAGGCACTTTTTTTTCAGAAAGTTCAAGCATTCCCTGAATATCCATAACAACTTCATCAGCACCCTGACGATCCGCCTTGTTAACCACATAAATATCCGCAATTTCCATCACACCGGCTTTAATCGCCTGAATGCCATCCCCTTGACCCGGAACGCATACGACCAAAACCATATCTGCTGTTTTAACCACCTCAATTTCATCCTGTCCGACCCCGACAGTTTCGATCAACACAATATCCTTCCCAAAAGCATCAAGTATGCGCGCAACATCACGTGCTCCCTGACACAGCCCTCCAAGCATACCGCGTGTTGCCATAGATCGAATATACACACCCGGCAATGTATTAATATCGCACATTCTTAATCGATCCCCCAGGACTGCGCCACCTGAAAAAGGGCTGGATGGATCGACTGCAATCACGCCAACCATCATGTTCATTTTTTGAAGCACTGCTGTTAAAGCATTTGTCAACGTGCTTTTCCCAGCCCCTGGTGAGCCAGTGATTCCAATAACTTTTGTTTTCCCACAATGTGGATAGATTTGGGTCATGGCTTCCTGCCATCCCTTTTCACGATTTTCAACCATACTGATTAAACGTGCCAGCGAACGTACATTGCCTTCCAATGTACCTTTGATAAATTGCTCCCAGGTATTCATGATAGTGCTCCTGTTATAATTTTATTGGGCCACATCTTCTGATGTAACTCATGGCTGCCTAATGACTGGGGTATACGCCATAGCCGTCAGGCAAACCTGCTCTGCGTGGGAATGCGCTCGTTTTTTTGGGAATATGCCCAATTTTTCCCTAAAAGAAACCCTTTTTCAACCATTTGAAATTACACAATTATTTGTGCGTTACTTAGGAATGCTCGAAAAATAAATTCCTCATTTACTTATGTGCCAAGAACGTGTAGGGGCGAACCTTGTGTTCGCCCATCGTACATAGGAACGAAAGCGTTATTAGTTCGAGGGCGAACACAAG
>Ga0272440_1001941_pt1 | contig 16450 bp, 8 predicted proteins | sample SSMMMBAug17_FD_192440 | JGI IMG/M metagenome (GOLD analysis project Ga0272440, IMG submission 192440) | Marine sediment archaeal communities from Little Sippewissett salt marsh, Falmouth, MA, United States - SSM-MMB-Aug17 | ecosystem: Environmental > Aquatic > Marine > Wetlands > Sediment ... | reverse complement strand
GGTGTAGAAGTTGAAGGAGGAATTTTACCTGCCAAAAATTGGTTTCTCGCTCTTCAAATTCTCACTTCAGGTGGATTTGGATGAGAGCCTTTTTGTTTACCACTAAATTCGGGGGAGTCTGAATAAATTTGATGCTATATTTGTGGATTGGAAAAACAAAATGGTTTTATTTTTATAAATATATTTTTATATTTTCATAGGTTTTGTTAAAATAAGGCTTAAAGATTTCAGGCTAACATTCAAGACAAAGGGTTTTGTTTGTTAACAAATTATTCTTGACAAAATAAGAAATTTTCAGATACTGAGATTTGTATTAATTAAAAATTGCTAAACTAATATTTTCAATTGTAGCAAAAGTTAGAACATAAAAATTTAAGTCAAATACAATAAAAAAATGATAGTGTTACGAAAGTAAATGATATGAGAAAAATAATATTGTTCATTTTATTCTTTGTTTTTGCTTGTGCATCACCTTCAAAAAAAAACTATAATATCTTAGTTTCTGAAAAAGAATCTAAAATAAAATCAACTAATCAAAATACTATAAAAAAAAGCCCAATAAAAGTCTTGAACTTTTCATCGCTGCCCAATGATATACATATTAATAAAGATAATTATTTGAGTTGTTCAAATTATAATGAACTTGATTCAAAATACTCATCAAGAGTTTGTAAAATTTTTAAACGTGTTGTAAAAGCCGCGGATAAAAGAGCTAATCGTTGTCCCAAACTTTTATTTGTTAATAAACCTGGTTTATGGGCTATTGTACAGAAAGATGGAACGATTCGCATGACTATAGAAGTTACTGAATTTTGTTTTGATCATATGAACAATCATATTGGAGATTCCAGATTTGCTTTTATAGTTGGTCATGAAATCGCACATATAGTTAATGACGATTTTTGGGAAAGTCCTTTAGATAATATCATAGAAAATAATAAAGATATTGCAAAATATAATAACCATAAAAAAGAGTTTAAGGCTGATTATTATGGACTACTTTATGCCACAATGGCAGGTTATGATCCAAAAGCTATTGCAGACAGCTCTTTTATTGAAAAATGGCTGAAGTATTCCCATGGTGCCTATAAAAATAACACTTCACATCCATCACCTGAAAATAGAAAACAACATTTATTTAAGTTGTGTAAAACAATACAAAAAAATATTCTTTTGTTTGATATTGGTACAAAGCTCTATTTTATAGAAAGATATGATGATGCATTAGATTTTTTTGAAACCTTTAAACAAAAATATCCTGGAAAAGAAGTTCTTAATAACATAGGGCTTATTTATTATAAAAAGGCTTTTAATATTCTCATCAGTTTTGATTCTAAAAAAGCATATCAATTTAATTTTGCAACTGCTTTTGACACCAGCACACATGCAAAATCTTTTATAAAGAGAAATTCTAATGAAAATCAATATAGAAATTTTATAGATGAAAGTATTAGAAACTTAGAATATGCCTGTAAAAAAGACGCTTTTTATTTTAATGCCAGATTAAATCTATCTTCAGCATATATGTTAAGTGGAAAATGTAGTAATTTTAAAAAAGCAAAAATTTTATTGGAAGAAACAATATCATTAATTGACAATAAAGAATTATTACTGGACACTGATGATAACATAAACCTATTATTTAATAATTTAGCCATAGCAATATATCTGTGCGGAACAACTTACATGGATGATTCAAATAAGCCATGTGATTTTTTTATTCATACATCCGGATATAAAAAAATTGTTATTGATTATTTAATAAAAATATTTAATAATGACAAAAAATTAAAATCTATTGTCGCTTACAATCTTGGAAGAATTTTTTGGGAAAATGATAAGAAAGATGAAGCAAGGACATATTGGTTAGAATATATCAAACAAAAACCAGGGGATCGTTTTGCAGCTCATATAGAAGAAGTTTTAAATATTATGGCTATTAAAAAAAAAGAACAAAAAAAATTTGATATGACAAATATTAATTATCCATCTTTTGTTCTAATCTCAATAAATGAATACAGGCAGTTAGTTAACGAAAATATTAGTAAGTTTAATAATTTAATTGATGAAACAAACTTGCATGATCTTACAAAATTAGGTATAAATAAAAGTTTGTCAAAATACTACTCTGGAGATGACTTTCAAGCTCTTTTTTTAGATAATGTTGCTGTATATTTAGAAGTAACACCTAAAGTTGAAGCAGAAATACAACAAAATTTTGAAGAACAAAATAATTATCATCATAAAACACGATTGGGTTATGATGCTTATAAAATATCTCAAAAAAAAACAAATAATATATTATTTATTAAAAATAATATTATCAAAGAAATAATTCTTTATCATCAATGATTTTAACTTAAGAATTGGTTATGTTTAGAAAATTGAAATTAATTTCATTATTGGCAGTTTAGAGACCTGAGTTATTTTTTTAACATTTTAATACCAGTTTCCAATCAATACATAAGGAGACCAAAAGTAAGGGTGTTTAAATTCATTATTAGCAATTAGTTTTTTCTGAGCTCTTTGTAAAGCCTTGGATTTTGATATATTAAATTTATATTGAATAAAAAATTCTTTCATAACAGCAAAACTTGCACTGTCATGAACTGACCATAATGTTGCAACAACACTTTTTACCCCAGTCTTTAAAGCAATTCCTGCTAAACCCAATGCAGAACGTTCATTTCCCATAGCTGTTTCACAACTACTAAATATAATCAAATTTATTATATTGTTATTGTATCTATTTATGTTAATTAGATATTCCATATCATTGGGATTTAATTTGCCATCATATATATCTAAATAACATTTATCCAAAGATCCACCAAACATAGCATGAGTTGCAATAACAAGACTTGAATATGAGTTATATCTTAATTTGTTTTCAAAATTTGTTAGCGTGAATTCTTTATCAATTAAGATATGAGAATTATTAATAATAGATTGAATAGCAAATAATTCTTTTTTTACACCATGTAAAGCAGGTTTTGCTTCTTCTGAAAGGCCAGTTAGTAAAATTTTATTATAACATTTTTTATCTTCATTCAAATCAGTAAGACTAATTCCAGGTATTATTACTAACGCATATTTTTCTATAAGAAACTGTTTACCATCATGTAAAACCGCAAATGGAATTAATCGTAAAACATCATCTGGTGAAATAACAAGAGTTTCTATTTTGTAGGAATTTAATAATTTTTCAATTGGTTTAATCAGCAAATCATATAAATCTCTAGAATATAGAAGATAACGATTATCTTGTTTTTCATCCCTTAATCTTTCTACAAGCCTTTTCGTCCACTGTATAATATCTTTTTCAATTGGTATAATTTTATATTTTATTGTATCATGCAAACTAATTATCAAAGTAACATTATCTGAAAATAATATTGGATAAATAACAGCAGTGTTTGGCGAAATTGAATTGTTCTTTACATCTTGATTTTCAGTCTGTTTAATACAATCATCTTTATAAAAGTCGTTCAATTCTGTTTTTTTTAATAGATCAATTATATCTCTTATCTCGGATAAACAAGTATTGGAGTCATAAGTTGAATTAATCTGAGAAATTCTTAATCCTACATTTTCAAGATACAACTGTTTTATCTTTTTTTTAAACCAGTCTGTTTTGTTGCGAGTTCCTTTAAACAATTGCATACGAATGGAATTTACTTCATTAATAGAATCCTGATACATCTTTAAAGAATTATCATTATGACCTGTTGATTTATAAATTCTTCCTAATTGCCATTGCCATAAATAAATAATTTCAGATGCATCAAGTTGTTGGGCGATAAACAAAGCCTTTTTTGTTAGCTTGATAGCATCAGTATAGTTGTTATTATAATTGAAAATTTTGCCTGTTAAACCTGTTATATATGATAAAAATCGATAGTTCTGATTATTATGTGCTTGTTGTGCTGCAGTTGCTAATAATGGTAAAACATTATTAATATTTTGATTTTTTTCTTTATTAAAGGAAGCAATTTCGACTTTAAAAATACTTATAAAAATTAATAGTTTAGTTTTTAAATAAGAATCAGGAAGTTGTTCAAAATTTTTAAAAGAAATCTCCAAATCTTTTTTAGCAAGAATGAATCTATTATTAATAATATTGTTTCGTGCCATATTTAAATAAATAAAAGTATTGATCATACATTTATCATTATTATTTGTTCCTATCATGGCTTGAATAGCTTCCAAATATTTTTCAAATGCATATGAATAATTCTTTTTTATTGATAAAGCATTTCCCATATTATTCAATGAATATGATAAATAAATAGGATTGTTAATTAATTTTGAAAATGTTATTGATTTTTCAAAATTATCCAAAGCACTTAGCTGGTTACCAAGTAATAAATGTAAATCACCAAAATTATTGAAAAAGTCAGACTTGATTTTATTATCTGAACAATTATTTATGTATTGGTTAATATTTTCAAGAATAGAAAAAGCTTTTTCGATATACCCTAAATACTTATAAGCATAACTTAAATATATGTTAATATGGAGAAATTCAAGGCTTGTTTTTTCAAATTTATGATTAATACCCTCCCATTGTTTAATAGCTAATTCAAATTCACCATTTTTATATAATTGTATTCCACGTGCAACATATTCATATTTAGAAGTTTCGATCAAATTACTATCATAAAGTAATGCACCAGGACTTGATATCCAATCATCAAATTCTATTGGAACAGCATCTCGTTCAGCCCAAATTAAATGACTTAGATTTCTAATATTTCTCTTATCGCACATCTCATTAACCCAATTAGAATTGTTTAGAAAATTATTAGAAATTTCAAAAACACTATTGATTTTATTATTATTTAGATTTTCTATATATATTTTGCCATCAATACCCTTTTTAGATGAAGCGTCTATAATACTGTCATTTGAACTAATAAAACAATCATTAGCAATATTTATATTTCCACCATTACCTTGATCAGCTTGTGCAATAATTTTGCTTTTAGTTAAAACAGTATATTTTGATTTAATATTTATATCGCCGCTATTTTCTTTGCCTCCTTTTATACTTGTTGAGATTTGACTATTATCAAGATGTATAATTTTTTGAGCATTAATATCTATTTTGCCATTAATGATTTGGTTATTTGAACTTTCTGCATTGATTGCTTCTGTTGATATAAAGCTACTACTATTTATCTTAATCGAATCATTTGCATTTATGGAAATTGTCCCTGCAGATCCACCATTATTTAAAGCAAGGCTTTCAGAAGACACCCCAGAATTTTTATTAATGCATAGTTTATTAACATTCAAGTTTATATCACCAGCATTACCACCTCCAAAACTTGTAGTTGATATTAAAGAATTATTAAAAAGCTTTAATTGATTTGCATACATATTTATTTTACCAGCATCACCAGCTGAAAAATCTTCCATTTTAGATCTTGAAAAAATTCCAGTTTCATCTTCAACATATGGTTCAGAACCAATGATACTTATAAGTTCACTTGCTGATATTTCAATTTCCCCTCCTTTTTCAATATTATTTGTTGTATTAGTAATTATACCACCATTAACCAAGATTAAAGAACCAACATCTAATTTAATATTACCTGCATGACCAGTACTTTCATCTGATGATGATGCACTTATACCACTTTGAGTATTTTTTTTAGTCGCACCATCTATTATTAATTTGTCATAAGCACAAATTGTTACATTACCTCCATTTCCTGCACCTTTAGTTTCAGCCTCAACACCTCCTCCATTTTTAAATAAAATATTTTTGGCTTCTAAAAAAATATCTCCAGCCGGTCCTGCATTTGAAACTGATTTTGATAAAGTTGTTGTTGTAACAGTTTTTGAAAGATCATTATCATTACGTTCAAAATGGATTAAGTTCTTAGCTGTAATATTTATATGTCCTCCAGTTCCAGGGCTATGACTACTAATACCTGAACCTTCCAAAAATGATATATTATAACCTGAAATAGATACATCTCCTGCATTTACAATATTATTTGTATCTGTTGTTATATAACTACTTGAATTAATAAAGGAATCATTAAAGAAAAGAACGTTTTTTAAAGACTTAATTATAATATCTCCACTATTACCATCAATTTTGAATGAATTAATATTAGATTTCTCGAATTTTAAATCTTCAACTGATATATCGATAAGCCCGGAATCTGTTATTAATTCACTATTGTTGTTCACATAAAAAATTCCTGCTGATATATTAATAAGCCCAGAATTTGTTATTATATAACTTTTGTTTACATATAAATCTCCCGCTCTAATAATAATATTGCCATTTTTAACACCACTTGCATCAATTGAAGACTTTTCAGAAATGACAACTGCTCCCAACTTAGTAAAAACTATATCATCAAGCAACACATTGTCGTTTATAGATATACTAACCTCGGTGCCCATTAAATTGGGATTTCCTATTATTATTTGTTCATCAGTTGATTTAATTTTGCTGTTTTTGATACTTATATTCTTGCCAATAATAGATATTGATTTTGCTTTTAATTTAGTATCTATGAAAGTGAGATTTGATTCATTTGGTTGGTAAAATCCAAATGTAGATGGTTCAGATGTAGTTAAAATACTATTATGAATTATGTCGGAGTAGAAGATACCTTTATCATTAAATTTCAGCCAATCGGCTGTTGTGATATGAAATGAACCATTAATATTTAAAGTTGCTTCAGGGCCAAAAACAATTCCAGCGGAGTTCATCAGGTACATATTTATTTGCAATTGGTCAGTAGTAATAATCCCATTTATCCATGAGTATTCGCCACCTGTAACACGATTAATTATATTTTTTGTTTGAGAATCTGCTTTGAATTTTACTTCTTCACCAGAATGTATATTAAATTTTTCAAAACTATGGAAAAGATTATTTCCTTTTATATTTCCATAACTTTGTTCAATAATAAACGTATTACCTGCCCTTGATAAATTTTTAACTTTTCCATTGTTTTGATTAATGCTAATACCATGTGGTTTGTTTATATCAATTCCAAATAAGGATAAAGGAGCAACTAATAATGAAAATATAATAATTATATATATATAATAATTTATTCGCATAATATTTCAAGCTATTGTTAGGATTCAAATAGCGCCGATTTCAATTGGATTTATATATGAAGTTTATTAACAATTTATTACTTACTGATCGTATGTTTTATAGCATAAATAACTTCATCTATCTTAATTTTATCAATATAAAACTTGATATCAGGATATTTTAACCCGATCATAAATTGTAATCCAATAATAATATCTTTAAGATCGATTTTATTATCACAATAAATGTCTCCTTTTAACTCGGAATTAATTGGTGTCATATAAAAAGAATTTATATAAATTTTTTCACCTAAAGGCATCAAAATTATTGTTTCGTTAAATGAATTGTAATTATTATTTTCAAATTTTAGTTGAAGTTGTACGCCCTCTTCTGGAACATCATCATATGTTAGACGATAATATTTATTTATATATTTTAATTCTTTACTTATTTTTGGAGCAGAAATAGTAGCATCAGTTATTCTTTCCTCTGTGAACTCTGAAAGTAGGTCAACTAATAAAACACCCATAATATTATTATTATTATCAATATAAAACCTTGTTTTTTTAGACTCAGTACTATTACCATATTCATCCACAGCCCGAACTTTCCATGTAACATAGCAGTCATTAATTTCAATACAAGCATCCCATTCTTTATTTAGTGACACATAGGTTTCATTATTGATAATAGCATCAACATATTTTAAATTTCTAGCTGTTTCTTCAATAGTAATATAATAAGAAATTTGATCTCCGTCAGGATCATAAGATTTATCCCAGAAATAAATAGAATTAGTTCCAATAATATCACTATCAGAAGGATAAATTGGTATAAAAATGTTTGGTGGATTATTTGATTTCTTTACAAAAATAAACATTTTATTTTCATAATAATTTATTATTTCTTTCTTTTCATCAATTATAATTGTTTGGTTATTATCATCAATTAAATAGGTTAAATAGTAAAATAATTTATATTTTCCTGTTTTATCAAATGTGTAACTATTTGAATATTTATCATCATTTTTGAATAATTCTATTTGTTTGAAATTTACAGTATCCTGTTCGGATTCTTGATTATTTATTTGTCCTTCATTTTCATCAGGCTCAACTATATTAACCCAGACATTTTTTAGTCTTGATGGATCGCTGACTTTAGACCATAGTTCAACTTTTGTATTTATATCAACAATATAATTATCGCAAGAATGTCCGATCTCTATTATTTCAACAGGATCCGATATCTTGTCTTGTTGAAAGCCCAAAAATAATTTATTAGATTTGTTCTCATATTCATTTAATAAGGGATGTTGAGATGTAGTAATAATCTCAATATAGTTGGATGCCTTTTTAAAACTTGTTTTAAGATCATAACCTTTTCCAAGTTCATCAAACAATCTAGTAATGAATAGTTCACCATCTCTCACCCCTCCAGCAGTGAAACCAGAGCCTCGATAAGATTTTTCATTTTCAGATGTACTTGTTATTATTATTCTATTTTCTTTAGATAGTTTTTTAATAAAAGAACCAGAGTAGCATGTTCCAAGAACAATTATAATTTCATTATTTTCAGTTTTATTTTCAAGAGTTTCTAACCATACATTTAATTCTGAAGCTGAAATATAATCAGTTCCTGATAAAGGGATTTTTTCTTTTGTACCATGACCTATTAATACAATATAAAGTGGACCTCTAATATCGCTAATTTTTTTTTGGGCCCATTCGGTGATTGATTCTTGTATTGCACCTTTCAAAGATTCATCATATTGATCCTCTCCATACTGCATTTCTTTATAAGGATTTAAATATTTAATATAATCATCAGCATCATTAAAACGTTCATCGTATCCAACACCAGAACCAAAGCCTTTATTTATCAGATATTTATAAACCATATTAGCCGTATATGTATGATCTTCAAGACCTTCCTCACCTGAAACAGAACCGACTGCAAGGATGGCATAGCCAGCGAAATCCTTTCTATATTTTACAATAGCCACATTAGAATCATCAGTATCTTGTTTGTTACCAGCTTTATCCCATGCATATGTTTTAAAAGAATAATCTCCTATTAACTCAGAATTTTCAATAGTATATTCGAACTTTCCATCAATATCATTTCCAATATCGGATTTTTCATAGTAAAAATCAGCATCGTTTGGCTTTTTTACGTATAGTTTTATTTCCTCTACCCCACTTCCTTTTTGGGAAAAATTACAATCCACTTCTTTGTAACATTTTTGACAATCACTGTATATGTCATCATATTCGTATGTTATTGTAAAAGTCAGGTTATTATGTGTTATGATGTTAGGTGCAATTGGTCTTGAACAAGGTGTACCATTATCAAATTCTACTTGAGTATTAGCTATCTTAAAGTCTCCATTAAATGACTCTTCTGCAACAAATATAATGTTAAATCCTTCATGAAGTTCAAAAGGAAATTCACTATTATCTGAGCAAGATACATATTCGCCAGCTATTCCTAATTTACATTTATATTTATTGGTACCACCACCTGATATTAACCTAATATTAGGTTTTATTTCATTAGTTGGAGATTTTACCTCAATAACCGGTTCTTTTGCATTATCATCTTCTTTTATGGTATAATGAAAAAATTTCTTATCCTCATTTAAAGTATAATATTTATTAGGTTTTAATTCCATAATTAATTTTTTATCATTTTCAATAATATTATTATCAATAATATTAACAGATATGCAGCCTGTGTATGTTCCCGATTCAATAATTGTTTTACATTCAGAATTATCAAAACTAAAATCTTTATTCACATAAACATCATCTTCAGTTGACGTGTCGCACTTGACTTCTATGTCAAATATTGACAAATGGTTTAATCGTATTGGAAAGCAAACCTTAGAAACATTTTCACTGCCACAGGCTTCATTAATTGAAAAAGAAACTGCTGGTAGTTCATCATTATCAGTAATGTCAGCCTTTATCTCTTTTGTTAAAGATTTGTATTTATTATCTTTACTTGTTGTTTTATGCAATATTGTTGCATTTCGTTTTGCTTCATTAGTTTCACCATCACCTTCATATCCTTCATCAACATCATCGTCGCATGCTACTACTTCTACAGTTAATCCTTGATTCCAATTACTATTTGTCAACGTTAATTTGTCTGGCATAATAATTAACTGACTATCGCATTTATTATCTAAAGGTTTTTCTTTAACAGAGATTTCAATAACTACATCTTCAATTGGTTGACTATTAAGTCTAATTTGATACTGATTGTCATTTTCTTGACCATCCTCATGTAATCTAATTAAATCTTTGGAAACTATAATCTTTGCTTCATCAGTTTCTTTTATATTAACAGTAATATCTTCAATATTAATGCTATTATAATTAATGTCTTCACTATTGGCAATATGGTAAATAAGTATTTGATAGATATCATTTTCAATGCTTTCATCAATTAAATTATCAATCGATGTGATGGTTATTGTTTTATGCTCATTCCATGTATGATCATTTTTGAAAATAATTGTTGGGTTTATTATCTTAACTTTATTTTTAATATTAGGAGTAAGATTAATCAAAACATCATGTTCTGGTTTACTTTGTAAAAAAATTTCATAATAATCTTGTGTTTCATTTTCTTCTTCAAGATTGAGATTAGTCTTTGTTAACATTATTCCTTTTTTGTTATTGTCATTTATTATTACTTCTAAACTGCCAGATTTTTTTCTATAGTCGCCGCTCATAGCTAATATTGACCATTCTAATAAACATGTATGTTTATCTTCATAATACTCATCATCAACAGCTTCAACCTCTACTGTAACTGCTGTGTACCAATTATTTTGGTTGAACACTACAAAATTTTTATTAACATTGAATTCATTTGATTCTTGTATTGTTACTGTAACACTTGAGTCATTTGGTTGTGTTCCTAAATTTATTGTAAAAAAGTCCTTAGTTCCACCTTCTTCAAGATTAATAGTATTTTTAGAAAAATTTACTTGTGCAATATCATCATCTTCAATATTAACAACAATTTTACCTTCCATGGTTTTATAATTTTTATCATTAGTACTCATGGAATTCCAGACTATTTCCCTTTGTATCATTGGTTCTGTAATTTTATCATTTTTTGCTATTATTACTAATTCTTTTTTTATTTTATAATCATCTTTGGAAAAAGTTATGCATGTATATACCTTTTCATTATCATCTAAAATACTAATTTGGTTTTTATCATAAGAAAAATTCAAAATAACATCATCAATTGGTTCGCTGTTTAAGCTTATGAATAATGATTCACCACTTCCATTTTCATTTTCACTAACAAAAAGAGGATCTGCTGATTTTTCTATGTTTATACCAGCAACATCATTATCATTTATATTAATTTCTATATTACCGCACTGTGTTTCTATATTGCCATTAATTTCATGGATAATAATTATTTGATTATCTATCTCATCAATATTATTATCAATAGCTTTAACTTGAACCTGCTTTTGACTATTATCTGAAAATGTTAATGTATCTGGTATAACTTGAATCTTATTTACATTTGTTTTAAATGAAATTACTATTTCTTTATCTAAAGAATCAGAAGGAAATATCGAATAAAATTTTGATTCTCCTTCATCTATATTAATAGTAACTTGACTTACTTCAAAACTATATTTCCAACAATCCTGATTCCAAATCATTTTTCCCCACTGACTGCTTCCTGAATGTGAAACTTGTGGAAATATAATAATAATCATTATTATCAGCATATGTTTGACTTTTGCCATCATGAACTCCATCATTTTTTAATACTTATTATTATCAATTCTATAAAAAAATATTCAAAATATTCTTGCAAAAAACTATTTAACTCTCATAATCCAAACAACAGACATATTCTTTGGGTGAGACTCAGAACTCCCACTATAATCGACATCAATAGTATGCTTATGATCAGGTGTTGGAATAATTGTAATAGAATGTGTATGGTTTGGAATAGGTTCAATTTTTATATTATGAGTATGTGTACCTCCACTTAATGTTACACTATGAGTATGTGATCCTTGATCATCAGTATCAAATTTATGAACATGAGCAGCTATAGCATAATCGTCATCATTATGTTGAGTAGTACTTGCTCCACCTTTAAAACCAACCATGTGATTTTCCATAGTCATAGAACCCGCTTCATGAACAACAACATATGATCCACTTTTTGCGCTGGAAGTTTCACCTGAATGCCTATGTGGTGGTTCTTTACTTGTTGTCGCATTATGAGTATGACTACCACTTGCTACTATTTTAGCAATAGGAGAATGAGAACCTCCATTTGCTATTGTTCCAGAATGACTATGAGCTCCAGCATCTTTTGAAGATGCAGAATGATTATGTTTTTTTAATTCATCTTCTTGCATTATTCCAGAAGAATTTGAACCTCTTATAAATCTTCCAGAATTATTTAAATCAGGAATTGTTTTACCATCTAATAAACTATCAGGATCATTTAAAACTTGCCCATTGCACTCAACCCAGCCATCAGGTAATTCATGTTTATCTTCTGGAAGAAGATTTTTATGCCACGCAATAATAGCTCCAATTGGAACTAATCTACTAAAAAGAAGAGAAAAATTATCGTTAATTTCTGATGCATCTGAAACCTCTCCATTCTGGAACTTATGCAGCGATTGATTTGTTTCACAATAAATGTGATTGACAAAAATAAACTGTAAAATAATAAAAAGAATAATACACAATAAGTTGTAATTTTTAAAGATTTTCATTTCTATTTACCCCTTTATGTTGTTTTTAATATCAAAAGTTAATTTTATTATATCAATTAAAAAAAATTAAAGCTAATATATTAACCTTATAATATTTTAAAAATTATTAATATCTCGAGAGTCGTAAATTTTAGAGACAAATATTTCTAATAATTTCAGCGTAACGATAATTTTTTTAACTTTTTTTATAGTTTTTTGATTTTTTGGCATAGCGTGCTAACTTTTGTGCCAATAAATTATAAAAAATTTACCCTCAAAAAAAATTTTGCTGAAATTATTGGATTTATTGGATAATTGAAAGAATAAAATTTGCGACTATAAAATTTGTGACTATAATATCAATATATTGTAATAATAAATTTGTCAATTTTTTTATTGCTAAGTTTAGATAACCAGCAAAAAAATTCACACACTTCATGCAGTGCAGTGCCACTCTATAATTTATTTTCATAATTGCCTGAACTTATATTATATCGCTAATAATGATAAGTACAGATTTAGGGTTGCACTTTTGGTGTTGTATTAATCAGCACATTTGTTGTTAACACCTGGATATTGCATAAATATTTGTTATTTATTCATACTAATTGCTTGAAATAATGCTAACAAATTTTCAAAATTTAATTTATTTTCTAAATCGATATTTTGAGAACAGGCTTTCAGACGCTCAATTTCATCATCATATAAATAAAAGTTACTGAAAAATTTCAAGAATAATATTAGATCACCTAATTCTATTTTTGGATTTAAAATAAAAATTTGCTTTAAAGTATCTATTTCAAATTCTTCTGGAATTATAAAGCTTCTATTTATTGAAAAAAATCCTTTTTTCGAAATCTCTATATCATAATTACCAGGATTTATAACTTCATGATGACGGCCATCTTCATCAGTAAATGCATGTATTTGGTGACCATACTCATTGATTATTTTCACTAAAGCATTTTTAATTCTATTTTGTTTTGAATCATAAACTATTATTTCAATCGATGAGGATGGTAGTATATAATTAACACTGATAAAAGAAATATCAGAAAAAGTGATTTGATAAGAATCATTATTTACATACGCCTTTACTTCCCATAAACCAACAGTGTACAATAATATATTGAATTCAAAATTTCCTAAGGCGTTAGTTGTTGTAATATATTCATATGAATAATATTCATTGCTTATCATAAGATATATTGTAACATCCATTTTGTTGTTTATACAGTCATCTTTTTCAGGTATAAATAGTCCTCCTATTGGAATTGAAGTGCCAAAATTGCCAATAATCCCAGCTTCATAATAATTAGAACCTAATGCAACTGTGCATTTAGATTTGATCACTTGTAATTCATGTAATTGACTTTCAGAACTAAAAAAACATCCATTGCCATTCCAGAATGCTTTTATTCCCCATTTTCCAGCATACTTGATAGCATCACATGCCAGTAAATATTCATAATTTCCTTTATTATCTATTAAAGTTTTATATATATTACTTTCGCCATTTGGAGAAATTATTTCAATAAAGACTTCTTCATCTTTAATTTTTTCATCAGGAAAAATTGAACCAGATATTGTTAATTCTTCACCAAATATTATTTGATCTTTTGAAATTTTGCAAGTAATAGATGATTCAACAGGTAAGCAGCTTAATGGGTTATTATCTAAATTTAAGGAATGAAAAATTTTGAAGATTACCGAAACTTTTAGGTATACTACTCAATTGATTATTAGATAAATCAAGTTCTGAAAGATTTTGAAGATTGCAAAAACTCTTTGGTAAGCAGATCAATTGATTATCAGATAAATCAAGTACAGAAAGATTTTGAAGATTGCCGAAACTCTCTGGTATATTACCTCGGAGTTCATTTAAAGAAAAATCTATCTCAACAACATGACTTTCCTCGCATTTTATCCCATACCATGAACAAACATCACCATTCAGCCAATTATCATTATTATACCAGTTTTCACCACCAGTACTATTATAAAAATCAATTAAAGCCTGTCTTTCTTCAGGAGGCACACAAGCCAAACTATTTGAATAAAAAACAAATAATGATATGTAAAAAAAAACTATTACAATAAATATTTTTACCATTTTCTTTTCATAATTATTGAATAAGTAGATAATCGTTCCAAATTAATAGATTAAGGTAATAAGAATCGAAGGGTAAATAAATTCACATTTTTTTGCCAAATATTTTGGCAAAAATTTCCCTTGGTTCGATTGTGTAATTCAACTTTTCTAACTCATTAGATTTTCTCAGTGATAGCTATTTCATCTATTTATCTGTAACTTTTTTCCTTTTTCATATTTCTGGCAAAGTGTAAAAAATTTACCTTGGTGTTAATAACTCAAAATTTAGTTAATTCTAGATAAGGCTCTATATATTGTCATGGTAGAATTTGTCCCGGCAATATTTTTTATCTGTTCATTAGTAACTATCTTTTTGGAATAATAAATTCTTTTTTCAATTTTTTATGCACAGCTCTAATATCGAATACTATTAAATATCCTTTATTAAGACTTAACCTGTCCAATAACATAACTTATCAATTCCTTTTTTGTGTGCAGAATTAGGTTACAATGATATCAAGTCTTTTTTCTTCTGATAACTTTAAACATATTGTTTTCATCTATAAAAATGCAATATTTTTATCAGGACAATCCTTTTTGTCAATATAGTAATAAATATATGATGAGCAAGAAATAAAGATATTTTTTATCCTATCTTAATTTAACAATTTAAGCAAAGTCTGAATAGTTAACCTCTTCATAATAGTAGGGATTATATTTGGTTTCAAATTTTCATGATCTTGACAAAAGGAGACAATAATTAATATAATAGATATATATATAGAACATAAACAAAAATGGCTGCCTTTAACAGCAGCCATTTAATATTAATAAAATTGATTCATTAAAAATATCTACCTGTTATTATTTATAATTAAGTCATGTATTACTAAGAATTATTTACTACAATTATAAATTATTATCTCACCCGATGTAGGCCATGACTCATTATACAATGATATATAACAGGCATCAGTTGAAGGTCTATAAACAATTATTTCATCAGCACCATCTGAATCAACATCATAACAAAATGGATAATCTCCTGGTAATCCAAACTGAACATTTTTTACATGCATATTTTTATATCTATAAATTGACCATACGCCATTTGCATTGTTCCAATAGGTTTTCTCATATCGCCTGTCACCATCATAATCTCCAGGAACATACCATCGATTTGAACATCTTTTTGCTCTTTTATTCTCTTTTTCTTCAATAGCCTTACGAAGACCTTTTTTAACTTTTGATGTTGAAATAATATTTCTATAATTAGAGCTTTTTTTAGCATTATCTGAAGCAGTTGCCTCTGAAAATGCAAAAAATGGAATAATACTTAAAACCAATAACATACATAATGTGTTAAAAAATGGTTTCATTAGAGAGTTTTTTTTCATGATAAATTTCCTTTCTTGTTTTAATTATGTGAGTTTATAAAAATAAAAAAAATTGTTGTTAATTATCTATAAATTATACTAAGAATTATTTACTACAATTATAAACTATTCTCTCACCCGAAGTAGGCCATGAC
>Ga0272440_1001940_pt1 | contig 16456 bp, 2 predicted proteins | sample SSMMMBAug17_FD_192440 | JGI IMG/M metagenome (GOLD analysis project Ga0272440, IMG submission 192440) | Marine sediment archaeal communities from Little Sippewissett salt marsh, Falmouth, MA, United States - SSM-MMB-Aug17 | ecosystem: Environmental > Aquatic > Marine > Wetlands > Sediment ... | reverse complement strand
TTGTCATACGGATGTTTCAGGCGCATATCCTCAATATTTAAGCCTGGTTTTCGAATTTCAACCCACACGCGTTTTACATTGTCAATATTATGAACATCAACCGCAACACTTAAGGTATTTTCATCAGTGTTTAATTGTTTTGGCGCAATTGTTGTTTGTAAAATCTCGACTGCTTGATTTTCATTATGCCCCAGTACAATGTTTTGAGCAATGTAACCATCACCATTTAAAGGTAAAGAATTACTGCCATCATTTCCATTATCATCCAAAAGCGGATGTTGAAGTGCCAAATCAAAAAACGGGGCTTCCATTTTTTTATTTGTGCTTAATGTAAAGATTTCTGTTCTTAAAACAGCAGTGTTGAAACTGTTCAGAAGATTATTTCCTTTTGTCAATTCAATGAATAGATGGGTAATAAAGAAACCGCCATCTCGAACGCCGCCTGGATTGATTTTAGGTCCACGATAAGAAGGTTCATTTTCTGCCGCACTGGTTATAATAATTCTTCCTTTGGCTGAAATTTCATCAATAAAACTTCCTGAAAAACAGGAGCCCAAAATGATGACAATTTCTTCTTTGTTTTCAAGATTGTCCAGAACCTTTAAATATTGATTGAATTGATAGGCAGTTAACGATTGCGTACCGGTTAAATGGAAAATATCTGGAGAGCCATGATCAATTAGAATGATAAACAACGGGCCTGACAATTTTTGTATTTGCTCTGGTGCCCATTGTGTTATCACATTTTCAACTGCATCGGCGTATGTGCCCCCATGTTCATCAAAATCTGTTTCTCCAGGCTGTTTTTCATCAAAAGGATTGAAATATTTGATATGTTCTGGCCAAAAATTGCGATGGATGAGTTGTTTATAAATATTATTGGCTGTTAATGTATGGGATTCCAAGCCTTCCTGGCCCGATATTGAGCCAACTAAAATAATGGCATAGCCTGAAAAATTATCTGAATAAAAACTTTCAGCATCCCACATTTGGTTGGGATCTGGCAAACTGTTCGTTTCATAATTACTGGCTTTATCCATCCCACGTACATAAAATTTATATTTGCCTTCTTGTGATACTGTGTAGGAAAATTGGCCATCAAGGACTGTATCTGTAAGCATTTTTTCATAATGATGGGTATTGGGCTCAGATACCCATAACTCGACTTTTTCGATGCCACTGCCGGAGTTCGCCTTGTCGCAGATTTCTCCCCAGTAGATGTCATCATAAAGATAGGTGATTGTCAGTTGTTTGCTGACAGTATCTATGGATGAAATGGACGCAATGGATGAACACGGCAGGCCGGTATCAATTTCAATAGTAAATGCACCTGAATCAGACCATTGGTTTGTGTATTCATTCAATTCTTGAACATATAAGGTATGAAAGCCCTGTGTTAATTCTGATGTGGATTGAAACCAATTACTAGTGGTTTCAGTGGCACCCCTGTCAAGGATAGCATCATCAAGCTTGTACCTGAATGTATTGGATCCACCCCCGGAAATCCATATCCATATTGGAGAAGTATCGTTTAAGGGACTATTTGGGCCAGAGACCTCTGGTGGAAGGGGTTTAGGATCATTACCAACGATTTGAATATCGATATCTGGAATTGGATAATCATGATAGTAAGCATCACTGCTGGACACTTTAAAAATAAGTGCTGTATTCAATATTCCTTGATAAAAATGATCATCTTCTACCACCATCTGGATTGATTTTTTGTGATTCCACTCTGTAGGAAGAAACGATAATTTTCTTGGACTGATATCGATTTTATCGCAATTAAACAAAATATCTACTCTGGATTGGGGTTGAGTGTCCAAAACCATGGTTAGCATTTTTGCTGTTGAACCTTCTACAATCATGATGGAATGATCATGCTGTGAGATAGAAATACCAGGGTAGTCATTATCGATAATTTGACAGGTATGTGTTTGTTTCCAGCCCAGTTCAACAGGTGAAGATTGGAGCAGTCTAAAGGTAATGTCTTCTGTATTTTCAGTCAAAGGATCATCAATCACTGTGAATGGAATGAATCCCTTTGCTTGACCAGCTTGAATGGCTGAGTATAGACTGTTTGGCAATATGAAATCAGTATCCAATAAGGCCTGGGAAGATTCAAGACCAAATTGAACAACAACATCTGTTTCAACAATTCTTGACAATGCCAGTTCAAGTTGAATGGACGTGTTTTCTTCTGATGCTTTTGAAGATCCTTGCGCAAACTGGACTGTTGGTTTGTCCAATATCACTGTTCTGGATTGTATGTCACTCATATTTCCAGCCCTGTCTTTTGCCTGAACATGTAAATACCAGATGCCCTCATCTTGATATAGTGTTGTGCTTGTCGTACTGGTAAAATTTCCTGATGCTTCCCATGTGAGACTTTTGTCTACAGCAAATCGGAATGTGCTGGTTTCATTGGCTGACCATTGCCATTGGTTGAGATTATTGCTTAGTTCAATTGTTGGTTTTGTGTTATCCAACAGGGCTGAAACTGTATGTACTTCACTTAGAATCCCACTTGTATCCTTTGCTTGAACATGAAGATACCAGGTGCCATCAACATTGGATTTCATGGCAGTTTGTATATTATTAAATAAACCTTCTGGTTGCCATGAGGTATTTTGATCAATAGCAAATCTAAAAAGGCACTCAGTATCTGATGACCAATTCCATGATTTGCTTTTTACAGGATTTAGATCACTGATCAGATTTATAATAACAGGGAGCGCATAAACAGTCAGGTCAAAACATTGTGAAATACTAGAGAAAGCATTGTCTGTTGCAATTACATTAATTGTGATGGTTCCAATATCTTTTTTTGTAGGTTTCCCTGTAAAGTTTCTTTTTTCAGTATCAAATGTCAACCATTCGGGTAATGGATCATTGCCATATAAAGATGCTGAGTATGAAAGAGAATCATCCATGTCAAGATCATCAAAGGTGTGTGAATTGAAAGTAAAGTCAAAAATTTCATTTTCTTTTACTTTTTGATCAGGTATATGATTGACAACGAATGGTGAATCATTTTTTTCCATAACAGTAATGGTAAATGAGGTTGATCCTGCAAGGATGCTTTCAGAAAAGGCATCAATTTGAATTGTGGAAATTCCGTATGCATTATTGGAAGGTGTCAATGAAATAAAGAACATATCTGATAGGCAGTTATATGAAATATTCTCATGCGGAATTATAGATATATTTGAAGATAAAAATGAAAGATTATGCTCACATACTGGCGTTTCTGTTCCTGTAAGTATTAAAGGAATAGATGTAATAGGCGCGTCTTCCATTGTTTGTTGATTTTTGATGCTAAAGAATGGTCGTTTTTTACCAATGACTGCAATATCATCCCATGCTCTGCCACCAAAAGGGTATTTTCGTTGACCATACTGCTGAAATTTTATTTTTACCATACCATTCAAAGTAAAATATTTATTATGATTGTTCTGAATATAGCTTTCAACTGCATTCAAATCAATAGAATAGATTTTTCCCAAATGATCTGTAAACAGTTCATTGGAATCAATAATACTATACCAAGTATGCCCATCATTGCTAATACTGATACCATCTCCATTAAATTGACCTGTGTAGGTTTCAGGCAACGATGTGCATATATCACTGGCAATAGATTTCTGAAAAAAATTCAGATTCACTTTGTAAGCAGATGACAAATCAATTTCCAATATGGCTTCATTGAGATTAGAAACGTATTCCTTTAAATTATCCATTCGAAGGCGACCAGATGTCACATGAATTCTTCCTGTGTACTGAGAAAAATTGTAGGTCCATCCACTTGCTGGCATGTTTTGATTGAAAGTTTGCGTATATGGGAAATTGAGAGATTTGGTTGATGAAATGGTAATAAGGGAATGAGTACCATCATTTAAAAACATATTATCAGAAGTGTCAAACTTGAGTTCAAATGTTTTATCGCTAAGGCTGTTGGCATTATTTAGAATGGTGATCTGTATATTTTTTTGGGTTTGATTTTCCTGGAATGAAAGATTGCCGGATGCATGAAGATAATCAATACCTGCAGTTGCAGTGCCATCTGCTGTGTAGTACGAAGTATGTATTTCCCTTTGAGAAGTATTGAATACACAAATCGTTATGCTTGTATTTTGGGGTGTGGTAAAAGTTTTTGCAACAAACTGTATTTCCGAAACTACTGGCTCTGCTATGTATGTAGGGTAGGCATGTCCAAGCTGTCCAAAATCATTATTTCCCCATGCCCAAATAGTGCCATCATCTTTAAGAGCAAGGCTATGATAATAGCCAGCAGCCAACATGGTGTAATTAGAAGATTCTGCCACCTGGATAGGGGTGCTTATACTTGTGATTATTTCATCGCCTAATTGACCATAATTATTTCTACCCCAACCCCAAACTGTGTTGTCATCTTTTAGAGCAATATTATGATACTGTCCAGATGCCAAAGAAATGACATTGGAAAGACCGATTATCTGAACAGGTGTTTCTCTATTGATGGTTGTTCCATCACCCAACCGACCATAATTATTTCTACCCCATGCCCAAACGGTATTATCATTTTTGATTGCTAATCTATGTTTGTCGTCAGAAATCAGCATGGAGACATTTGATAGCTCAGCTACCTGCACGGGGATTCCTTTATCAGTGGTTGTTCCATCTCCCAATTGACCAAAATTATTGTTCCCCCATGCCCAAACTGTTCCATCCTCTTTGACAGCAAAACTATTTTCATCTCCTGCTGCCAACATCTTTATGTGTGAAAGTCCATAGACCTGTGTTGGAATTTTGCTATTTTCGATTGAATTGCCCAACTGTCCTTTATAGCTACTGCCCCATGCCCATACAGTGCCATCATCTTTTAGAGCCATACTATGATTATTACCCGCAGCAAGAAAAATAACTTGGGAAAGCTCGGAAACTTGAACAGGTATGGTTCTATTTGTTTCCGTCCCATCTCCCAGCTGAGAATAATTATTTCTTCCCCATGCTAAAACTGTACCGTCAATTTTTAAGGCAAGACTATGATAATACCCAGCGGCAAGCATCATAATCTGTGAGAGCCCAAAGACTTTTACAGGACTACTTTTATTTGTAGTCGTTCCATCGCCTAGTTGAGAATAATCATTCCTTCCCCATGCCCAAACAGTTTTGTCCTCTTTTAAGGCAAAGTTATGATAATCTCCAGCATATAGCATCGTCACTTGACGAAGACCTGTCACTTGTACAGGGTTATCAATTTTTGAGGTTATTCCACGTCCTAATTGACCATAATTATTTCTTCCCCACGCCCAAATAGTGCCATCCTCTTTTAGAGCAAGGTTATGAGAGCCTCCTGCCGCCAGCATAACAACTTGTGAAAGCCCTAACACTTTTATTGGGGAGCTTTTGTTTATCGAAGTTCCATCTCCCAATTGACCATACATATTGTTACCCCATGCCCAAACAGTTCCGTCTTTTCTAAGAGCTATGTTATGATCAAATAAAGTGTCCAGCATTGTTATCTGAGAAAGCTCAGTTATTTTTACAGGGCTGCATCTATTTATGCTTGTTCCATCGCCCAACTGGAACCTACTATTACCCCCCCAAGACCAAATAGTTCCATCAGATTTGAGTGCCAGGCTATGATAATAACCAGCATCCAGCATGGAGACTTGTGTAAGATCTTTTACTATCACAGGAATGGTATGATTTGTTGATGTTTCATTGCCTAACTGCCAGTTATTATTGTTTCCCCATGCCCATACAGTGCCATCATTTTTAAGCGCCAGATTATGAAAACATCCCGCATTTATCATTATAACTTGGGAAAGACTGGAAATCTCTACAGGAATATTTTTATTTATTCTCGTATCATCCCCTAATTGACCACAATAATTTTCCCCCCATGCCCAGACATTTCCATTATTTTTGAGAGCCAGATTATGATTACAACCAGTGGACAGCATAAAAATATCGGAAAGACCTGTAATCTGAACGGGGGTTGTTTTTTTTTCATTTGTTCCATCACCTAGCTGACCACTAGAATTTCGACCCCATGCCCAAACAGTACCATCATCTTTTAAAGCTAAACTATGTGCATATCCAGCATAAATTTTGATAATATTGAAAATTCTTTCAACCTGAACAGGAATGGCTTTATTTGTAGTTGTACCATCGCCCAATTGACCATATTCATTGTCTCCCCATGCCCAAACAGTGCCATCATCTTCAAGAGCTATACTATGTGAATATCCTGAAGCAATTTGGACAGCTTTATGATGTATCGGAGAAGCTTTGGCTATTATAGCGAAAAAAAAAGATACAAATACCAATGTGATTATATTTATTATCCTCATTAACATCTTCCTTTTACAAAAATTTATCAATACCAACAATCCCCTTCAGCCCATTAAACATGCCATGCTTTATAGAAGAATTCCATTCATTCGTGTTTCGCATCAAAAAGGACATTATTTTCAACACTTCGGCCATCAATACTTTCAATATTTTCTGAATAAAGCATGAACTCTAATTCCTGGCGTACTGCCCATATCTTTGTATTCGTCATTTGGCATCCTTCATATTCCAGTTAAAACTTTTAAGAGAGTAAAATTTGTCGTTTGTAGAGACGCACGGCTGTGCGTCTCCGAGAGAAGAAAGGGTAAACATTTTTATGTTCTTATTTTTCAAAGAATTGATCGTCCTTTCTTCGCCCGGAGACGCACAGCCGTGCGTCTCTACAAACTGAAACTCAATCAAAATTTCGGAAAAGTGTTAACTACTTTTCAAAGAATATGAAGGATGCCCGTCATTTTCAATGAGGTGGGCATCGACAATTTCAACAATGGCTTCAATACGTTCAATGGCAGAAAAGTATTCCCTCTTAATATTTTCAGCAGCAGATACTCGTCGGGCTGTTGAAGTAAAATATGCTCAAGTTTCGGTTGATTCTTTGTGGACATGGTGAATCCTTATTTGTTTTTTTCTTGTTAGCGCTTTATTAATCATGGTTCATCATATGAATCAGACGAATCATTGTTCAGACAATGACCCAGATCATTGACATATTTCATCCCATTTTCATAGCCCGTTTCAATGTCCTTCGGACAACATCTGCAAAATAAAAATCGCATCCCGCAATTCAATCACATCACCAGTAAAAGCCCCTGGATCATAATAATAGAAACTTTCATCAACACCACTAATCACTTGCAAACATTGGATCGCATCCCCAATATCTTGCTTGCCATTTCGATTAATATCTCCGGTTTGAATGGTGGATGTCAATGCAAAAGATAATGAGATTTCTGGCTGATCATCAATAACAATTCTATCGGGTTGAAAGGTGTAATGATCTCCCAAAATGTTGATATCATACCCCCCCTGATGAAATCTTTCAATATAATGTCCTTGTTGATTCATTATCAAGTCATTTTTACGATCGTTTGATTCAAATTGAACCCATACATTGGGAATGGGCCGATTGGTGTGGCGATCATAAACATTCACAAACACAACAGATAATGCATTCTCCGGATTATCAGTATGAAAGCGAGAAACTTCTGATTCTGATTGTGCGCCATAGTCATCAACTGCAATGACTTTCCAGTATACATCGCTGTCATCCCAATTATCTATCAATCAACCCCAGATATCAATCGCAAAATATAGATCATATCCGCCAATCGAACATCTTCAGCATCCAATGCACCTTGAGCATAAAAATTATAGGATAGTTGCACCCCACTGAGTAGCTGCAATCCCCAAATAACGTCACCAATGTTTACATATTCATCTCTATTGATATCGCCCGTCTGGATATGGGGCATAAGGGGGATATCTATAGTGATCATTGACGCATCCTTTGTGTAAATTTTGGTATAGCTTGTTTCATATGTGGCAGCAGCTATAGTTAACTCAATTGTATCCCTTGGATCAAATTGATGAATGAAAAAACCCCGATTGCTGGTCATTATCTCTACGCTGTCATATTCTTTGCCAAAATGAATCTTTGCCCCAGGAAGAGGTCTTTGGGTCTGTGAATCATATACATGAAAAAAAGCAATTGTTTTTTCAAGTGAGGTATTTTTATCATCCAGTTTAAACCGAAAAATATCCGAGTCAACAGATGCCCCAAAATCATCGATGGCCTGAACTCTCCAATATATATCGTTCCCATCCCAGGTTTCTGGTAATTCAATTAAATATTGGAGATCCATTATGTCTTCCTGTTTAATGACATCGGTTTCAAATTGACTATTTGTAGATAGCCAGAGGGTATAACTGAATCGATCACTTTCCGGATCTTTTGTATCATCCCATTGAAATATAACCTGAAAGGATTCTGTTTCTTTTGATCCTATATTTTCAGGATCATCCAGATTCATTGGATAGATTAATTGAAATGGCCAAGGTGGATGATTGTTTTCCTTTCTTTTGTATACATAGGTTTGATTTGCGTAGTACATTGTGTTTTCTGAATCTTGAAGATAAAAGAAAAGGGTATATTTTCCAGATCTGTTGAATTTATCACACGTCTCTTGATAAAGGCCTTCCGCCTGATTATACATCAGGTTGATTTGGATCATATCTAACTCTTTTTGCAATTGTTCATTGACAGTTTTGGGAAGTTTGTCATCTGGTGTTCTTATTTCCATAAAAACCTTAAGCATTTCATCAGGGCTTTTGACACGAACGTGAATATCAACACTATTTTCACTGGCATGAAGCGGCCGGTCGGGTAGAATAATCATTTTGTCTATTTCAGGTAATGCATGTGAATATTGTTCATAACCAAGTGTAATCTCTTTAGCTCTGTTTCCATCACCCGAAGAATAGAGGATGTTATGACCAGGATGAATCCCATTATCATCAAGAAGGGGATGCTGTGATGCGTGATCATAAAAAGGATATTTGGGAATGATTGAATAGCTTCCAGACAATATTTCTGTTCTTTTGACAGCACGTTCAAAGCTTTTCCCAAGATTTACGCCTTTGCTTAATTCATTAAATAGATTGCTGGCAAAGAATGCACCATCCCTGACAAGCAAATCACTGACAGGTGATTTTGGGCCTCGAAATGAAAGCTCATTTTCTGCTGTACTGGTAATAACTATTCGTGAGCTTCCAGGCTTGATCAGGTCATTCATAAAACTGCCAGAATAACAGGTGTCTAAAATAATGATAATCTCATGTAATGGCACATCATCGTGCTGCTGAATGCTATTTTCCAGTGACGTGATCCATTGATTGAGATCTGATGCATCTAACCAATCATTACTACCAGACAGATAAAATTTGTCGGTGCCACCATGATCAATCAAAATAATGTAAAGGGGTCCAGGAAGACGACAGATATGATCTAGAGCCCACTCAGTGATTGCATTTTCAAGTGCTTCAGGGTAATTTTGATGGGTATCAAAAGGGTCAACTCCTGATAATTCTAAATAATGAGGATTAAAATATTTAATATGATCTAAAGGGTCTTTTATATCATACAACATACCCAATTTTCTGGATATAAGATGTCTGTATATTTTATTTGCAGAAAATGTATGAGAGGCAAGCCCTTTTTGTCCATCAATCGCGCCGACAGCCAGAATGGCATAGCCGGAAAAATCTTTGGAAAAAATCGTTTGTGTATCAAATTCTTTATCTGTTTCTATTTCAACGTTGCCAGCCAGATCAATTGCGCAGGTGAAAAATCGATATGCACCATCATTTGTAGCGACAAACAAAAATTTTCCATCAATGAAATCGCCAGAATCAGTTGTAATCAAAGTATATTCTTTATCTTGAGGGCCCATTCCCCATAACTCAACATGTGATAGACCACTTCCTGTATTCAAAGGGTTTCCACAAATTTCACCTGAATATATGTCTGCATAAGTGTAAGTGATTTCAAAATGCATGAGTTGTGCATCGATCCCTGGTGGAGACTGTGCTTCAGAGCATGGCCGTCCGGTATCAATTTGTATGCTGTATTCACTAGAGTCTGACCATTGTTTCGTATGGGCGTTATATTCCTGGACATAAAAAACGTGATTCCCCTCGACCAGTCCATATGAAGGTTGATAGCAATTGGAAGCAGTTTCATCCGCACCATATGCAAGATTATGATCATCAATCTTATATCGATATGTTTGTGAGCCACCGCCGGAAGTCCAGCACAATTTAGGGCTTTTTGTATTGGTTGGAGAGTTTGGTCCAGATATTTGTGGAGGAGAAGGTTGAGGCTCGTCATCAATAATACTCAAGGTATGAAGATTTTTGCTCCCAATATTGATATTAGCATTTACCAGTTTAATCAAGACAGTTTCATTAAGTTCAGAAAAATCATCATTGATAATAGTCAATGGAATAAAGCAGGACATTTCACCAGCTGAAATGGTAACTTCAAGTTCTGTTGAAAATTCATAATCCAATCCCTGGCTTGCATTATTTTCGGTTGCTATTTCAGTTATATATTCAACCCAGACATCTTGATCTGTGATTCGATTGAGTTTGATCTCAACCTGAGTCCATTTTCCTGATTCATCAATTTCAGAATTTTCGTGCCTAAACTGAATATCTGGTTGATCCATTACAGTTATGTCAAGACTACCGGTTTTATTATGTTCAAAGTCGAAGGCATTGAGAGAATGCTTGCCTGGGATAGATGTTCGGAACAAGAAATTAAAAGCGTTGCTATTTGCTTTTAACACATTAACAAACATCTCTTGTTGCCAAGTCCAAACATTGTTTTGTTTAATGTAGAATTCACCATCAGACTTAGCTGTTGAATTCACTTGAATATCCAGATCATTAAGCACAGATACTGGATGCCCATAGGCGTCTTCTAAGTGTAGTGTTATAATTTTTCCTGCCATTCCGACTTCTTGAACCGGATCATCACAATGAAACCCGATGCGATCAAAAGGCCCTGGAACCATTTCAATTTCTTTGTTTCCCAATGTATTATTGTCAAAAACTGTTGAAATGTGGGCAGTGCCAGTGCGACTATCCGCTTTCAGAAGGCACATGAGTTGATTATTTGCGATTAACCGGCTTTTTTCTAATATTTCTCCCATTGTTGATTCTATGCGAACATTGGGATCAATACAAACCTGTTCTTGATCTTTTGAGAAAAAGGATACAATCATAGAAAGGGTTTGGGTGTTATCTGCCAATAAGCTGTTTGTTTGTGTTTCAATATTGGCACTGTCAGGCGCAGTAAGGTGGATTCTTTTTTCGATGTTTTTTTGGTTTCCGGCGATATCTGTTGCTTGAAATAAAAGGGTGTAGTTGCCTGTGTGCATGTTTGTAAGATGGGCTGTCCAGGTATGGACATCAGGGTACGAAATTGTGATATCGTTGCTAAAACTGGTATCAACAGAAAGGATTGATTGGGTTTCCCGGGTTCCTGAAAGAGTCATATTTTTAGGTTCAAATGCCCATAAACAGATGGCGTCATCAATCCCCTCAGGCTGATTAATGTTGAAATTTTCAACATGTGTATCAACTCGCCATGTATAAACCGATGGCGTGTATTGTAATGAACCTGCATTGTCTTTACCCATTAGCAACAATGTGTAAGGTCCATCTTCAAGGCTGGTTAAAGTTATGGGTGTCTCGATAGACAAGTATTCAGTCCATGCATTTTGGTTGAATTTGTATTTGTAGTAATCGACATTATTGCCTGTGATTTCAATGCTAATGCTGGTGTCGTTTGTTACGGCGGATAATGAATGTTTTGCAATTGCAATAAGTAATGTTTTGGCTGAAATTTCGTTTGTGAATTTACTGTAGACTGTATTAGGGCGAATTCCAAGAAGAGATAAACTATGATATGTAACGGATCTTGCCTTAAAATAGTAAGTTGTATTTGAAAGTAGTTCGGAAATGACCATCTGTTCAATAGACTTGTCATCAGTTCTGTTATAGATCGTATAGGATTCATTTGATCCCTGACTATAATAAATTTCATATCCTCCTTGGGAAAGCTGATAGTCAATCATTGACCAGGTTAGTGTTATAGAATCGTTTGTGATTGTTTTAACGTTTAATTCTTTTGGAGATACCGTTTGATATTTCCACCAGTTCAAATCTTTAGAGTCCAAAAATTGAATTATTTCATCATCAGAAATTTCAAGTGCATTGCCACGAATGTTAATAAGTTCATTAAAATGGATAATTTCAGAAGGAAGAGAAAAAAGATTATTACCATTTAAATCCAGTTCAGTTAGGTTAGTTAGATTAGCAATTTCAGATGGTATGCTTGTCAGACTGTTTGCCGATAAATCAAGAAATGTAAGATTGGTAAGATTACCAATTTCAGCAGGCACACTTGATAGACCATTATTATGCAGATCTAGTTTTTCTAGTTTAATCAAATTTTCAATTGATTTTGGAACTTCTCCTTGAAGGTTATTTCCATAATAACGAGGTCGACCAACAACAATAACAGTATGACTATTTTTATGAAACCCCAAATCCAACTGAATAACATTTGATTTTTCAATGTTACAAGTAACCCCAACCCAACTACATTCAGTCCCAACCTCCCCCAACCAACCTGTATTATATTTCCAATTATCCCCCCCAGCGCTATTATATAAATCAATCAACGCCTGTCTTTCACTTTCTGGTATAAGAGGATCAGTATTTTTCAAAATTGTTGAAACAGTGACAACCTCACTTAAATTCCCCGCAGAATCTTTTGCCTGAACGTGCAGATACCATTCACCAGAAACATTATCAATGATCGCCCTCGTAAGATTTTCAAAATTTCCTGCTGGGACCCATGAAGAATTTTGATCAATGACAAATCTGAATGTGCAGTCTGTATAGGATGACCAATGCCATATTTGTCTTCTTACGGGGGGATCCTCCATTGTTTGACTTTCAATGGTAATTGTTGGGATATCAATAGTCGTGTTGGTAATCGCAATATCATCCCATTCTCTACCGCCTGAGGGATAAGTTCGATTCCCATATTGTTGAAATTTAATCTGTACAAAACCTTTTAAATGGAAAGTTTCATCGTAAATGGTTTGAATTTCAGTTTCAACTGCGCTTAAATCAACTTCATAGTTTTTTCCCAGATTATCAGTCAACAATTCATCAGATTCAATAATGCGATACCAGGTATGGCCATCAGTGCTGACACTGACACCATCACCATTAAAGTGACCTGTGTAGATTGCTGGTAATGATGTACATAAATCACTAACAATACATTTCTGTGCAAAGTTAAGGTGAATATTGTCAGCAGAAGACAAATCAATATTTAAAATGGCTTCATTGAGATTCATGATTAGATCTGTATCAGTGTCCATGCGCAAGCGACCTGCAATTTGTTGGATTCTGCCATTGGGCGTTGAAGAATAATATGTCCATCCACTGGCTGGCATATTGTGGGAAAAGGTCTGGGTATATGGACTATTGACTGTGTCGATTGATGAAATAGTAACAATGGTTTGCGCACCATCATTCAAGAATATATCATCTGGTGCATCAAGGTTAAGTATAAACGTTTTATCTTGTTGGCTCTCTGGATTGTCTAAAATAGTAAGCTGAATATCTTTTTGGGTTTCATTGGCTTGAAAAGTTATGGTTCCAGATGCAGATAGATAATCGATACCAGCAATGGCGGTAGCATCTATTGTGCAGTATGAAAAGGTGATCTCTTTTTGGGCTGTGTTTCTAATCGGAATGTTGATTGTTTTACTTTGGGATGTGGTCAGGCTTTTTGAGATAAATTGTATTTCTGAAAAAACAGGTTCCGGTAAATATGTGGGATAGCCAATGCCGAGTCGGCCAGAACCATTGTAACCCCAAGCCCAAACAGAACCATCATCTTTTAGGGCAAGACTAAAATCATCTCCAGCGGCAACCATGATAACATCTGATAGTCCGGCCACCTGCACCAGGTTTCCTCTAATTGCGATGTTTCCATCACCCAACTGACCATAACCATTGTATCCCCATGCCCAAACAGAACCATCACCTTTTAGTGCAAGGCTATGATGATTTTTAGATGTGATCATAGTGACATTGGATAATCCAGCAACCTGCACAGGACTGCTTTTATCTGTTGAGTTTCCGTCACCCAACTGACCAATATTATTATATCCCCATGCCCAAACAGTCCCATCATTTTTAAGGGCAAGACTATGTGCAAACCCAGCGGCTATCATGGTGACATTAGATAGACCTGTCACCTGTACCGGATTACTTTTATTTGTAGTGCTTCCATCACCCAACTGACCATGATGATTATCCCCCCATGCCCAAACAGCCCCGTCTTGTAGGGCAAGGCTATGATCTATTCCAGATGCAATCATGGAAATAAACGATAATCCAGAAACCTGCACCGGCTCACTTTTACTTGTAGTACTTCCATCACCCAACTGACCATACACATTTCGACCCCATGCCCAAACAGAGCTATCTTCTTTTAAGGCGAGACTATGCCTATATCCAGCTGCTATCATTGTAACACTGGACAGCCCGGATACCTGCACTCGGATATTTTTATTTTGGTTGTTTCCATCACCTAACTGTCCATAATAATTGTGTCCCCATGCCCAAACAGAGCCGTCTTCCTTCAATGCCAGGTTATGAGAATTTCCGGCCGCAATCAATTTGACATGGGATACGCCAGATACCTGCACTGGAAAACTCATATTTGCGTTGCTTCCATCTCCTAACTGTCCATAATAATTGTGTCCCCATGCCCAAACCGAGCCATCTTCTTTCAGTGCAATACTATGATAACTTCCAGCTTCAATAAAATCGACATATGATAGACGAGTTACTTGTACCGGGCTTTTTTTATATGTATGGATTCCATCACCCAATCGCCCACTATGAGAACTTCCCCATGCCCAAACAGAGCCATTCTTGTTTATAGCAAGGCTGTGAGAAGATCCAGCAGCAATCTTGATAATATCTGTTATTTTTGATATTTGTACAGGTCTATTCTTGCTTGTTCTACCTCCATCACCCAGCTGACCGTCTTCATTCTCTCCCCATGCCCAAATCGAGCCGTCATCTTTCATGGCTAGGCTATGAGAACTTCCAGCGGCAATCATGGTGACATGGGAAAATCCAGATACCGGCACAGGATTACTTTTATATGTGGTACTTCCATCCCCCAACTGACCGTCTTGATTCTCTCCCCATGCCCAAACCGAGCCGTCATCTTTCATGGCTAGGCTATGAGAACCTCCAGCAGCAATCATGTTGATACGAGATAGTCCGGTTACATGCACAGGATTACTTTTACTTGTGCGGCTTCCATCACCCAGCTGCCCTCTACTATTGTCCCCCCATGCCCAAACCGAGCCATTATCTTTGAGTGCCAAACTATAATAGGCTCCAGCGGCAATCATGGTGACATGTGATAGTCCGGGTACCTGCACTGGGTTGCTTTTGTTTATGGTGCTTCCATCGCCCAACTGACCTGAAATATTGTAACCCCAAGCCCAAACAGAGCCGTCATCTTTCAAAGTCAGGATATGAGAATATCCAACGGCAATCATGGTGGCTTGTGATAGTTCCATCACCTGTACAGGGGTTCTTTTCCAGCTGTGTTTTCCATCACCCAAATCACCAACACCACTAGACCCCCATGCCCAAACCGAGCCATCATTTTTTAAGGCCAAACTATGATAAAACCCAGCAACAATCATAATAGCATTAGATAGCCCTGACAACTGTACCGGGCTGATTCTTGTTGTGGAGCTTCCGTCACCCAACTGTCCATAGCCGTTGCTTCCCCATGCCCAAACCGTACCATCTCTTTTTATGGCCAGGCTATGAGAACTTCCAGCTGAAATTTGAACAGCTTCATTTTCTATGGGAATGGCATACGCCAGTGTGGATAAAATAATTGTTAGAATAAACGATGTGATAAATAAAGATGTTTTCTTCATTGTTGACCTCTTTCTTTTTTTATTAATATTACCCCTTCCTGACAATAATTAACGCCCGTCTGGCAACACCCAGCATCTCCTTGAGTTTTTTTCAACAAAGTATTTTCGTTTTTGATACAAAGAGGGATCAATTTGTTGAATTAAAATATGCTCAACCTTGAGTTGTTTCTTTGTGGGTATGGTGAATCCTTAGTTATTTATTTTATTAGCGGTTTCAACTGATCTGATCATGGTTCATCATATAAATCAGACAAATCATGGTTCAGACAATGACCCAGAACATTGACATGTTTCATCCCATTTTCACAGCATGTTTTAGTATACTTCTGACAACATCTGCAAAATAAAAATCGCATCCCGCAATTCAATCACATCACCAGATAAAGCCCCTGGATCATAATAATAGAAACTTTCATCAACACCACTAATAACTTGCAAACATTGGATCGCATCCCCAATATCTTGCTTGCCATTTCGATTAATATCTCCGGTTTGAATGGTGGATGTCAATGCAAAAGATAATGAGATTTCTGGCTGATCATCAATAACAATTCTAT
>Ga0272440_1001939_pt1 | contig 16469 bp, 4 predicted proteins | sample SSMMMBAug17_FD_192440 | JGI IMG/M metagenome (GOLD analysis project Ga0272440, IMG submission 192440) | Marine sediment archaeal communities from Little Sippewissett salt marsh, Falmouth, MA, United States - SSM-MMB-Aug17 | ecosystem: Environmental > Aquatic > Marine > Wetlands > Sediment ... | reverse complement strand
GTTCAAAAACCTTTGTTATGGCTTTTTCTGTAAAAGGTTGGTTGGTTTCCTGTGTATATTGCAAATATAAATCCCGAACATTTTTCAATGTAAATGGCGGGATTTCCACATGATCGGCAATATTAAATGGAGAGACGCCGCCAACGACCAGTTGCGTGATATTTCGGATCCCCACCAGGCCGACAGAATATAAGGCTTTTTCCTTTTGGGCTTTATAGTCCTGATATAATGTTCTCAATGTACTTAAAAAGGTTTCGATTTCATCCGGTGGAATGCCATCGAATTCATCAATAAATATGACAATTTTTTTTTGGGTAATGATTTTATTCAATTCACTAAAAAGAGAATAAAAGTCATTACATTTCTTGAGGCAATGGGTACCTAAGAATTGTTGAACAGCCTTTACATTATGGCAATGAACACTTTTTAATCTGTCAACCAACTGTTTGTATATTTTTTCCTGGATATATGAATAAAATGCCGATGTATCATCTTTTTTACAGTATTCAAAGCTCATGAGAATAAAAATATATTCTGGATTTGTCTCCAGTTCCTTAGCAAAAGTCCTGAAAAAAGTGGTTTTCCCACTTTGCCTGGGGGCAAATATTGAGAAGTATCGTCCTTTGTCCACCATTGTTTTCATGTCTTCATTATCTGTGTTTGTCACGTTTTCCAAAGGCACATAATAGGCTGTTTCCGGATTGACAAAACCGGATCGTTCAAAACGTCGCTTTGGCATCTGATAATTCATTTTAGACTCCTATATTCATTGGATGAATTTCCAAAGGGAATAACGCCTTTTTTGCACTGAAAGGGCGTAACATAAAAGCCCAGGGCAATTTCCTGGGTACATTGTCCACCATTGTTTTCATGTTCTGTTTATGGCGGTTGACCACATTTTCAATGTGAACATGATATGATTTTTTCGGGTCTACATATCCTGAATCTTCAAATATTCGTTTTGGGAGACGATATTTCATAATAAAAACTCCTGTCTGCTCGAAGACGCACAGCCGTGTGTCTCTACGAAATAACACATAATCACAATTTTAGAACTGACAATTATTGTGAAACATTCCCACATCCAATCCCAATAAAATCTTGCCCCAAAACATCCCCTGTCAAATCTGTATACCGCCGTGTACTTTCAAACTCAATTAATGGAAAGGTTTCACAATTGGTAATATATTCAGGGACAAATTGCCAGAAAATACAACTGTCATTCAAACAATTATTAAAACCGGCAAGGTAGCCGAGTACTTTTGCGGCATCATATGCGCCACAGTAGCCATCGTCATAGGCATCTGCTGCAATTTGTTCCATACAGGTCAGGCGGATTAATCTGGCCCCTGCTCGAAGTATTTTCACTGCATCCATAATTTCAAGGTGGATATCATCTGATTTTGATGCGGTGAGAGTGTAATCGCCGGGTCGGACCGTTGTAAAGGTGTAATAACCGTCGGCACCTGTGACCATGCTGTATGAATGCGTGCCTGATAATGTCAAAGTGACACCAACAAGGTCACTGCCTGCAATATCCGAATACGAGGACACATGACCGGCAATCATGTAATGGATTTCATTGACTGTGATTGAGAATGTCATGTGAGTGATATCTGTCCCATCATCCACAGAAATGGTAATGTCTGTGCTGCCAGCCTGATAGGTCGTAGGCGTGATCGTTAATGAGTATGTGTTACCATCACTGGATAACACAATATCACTATCTTGAATTAGGCTTTGATCCCCAGAGATTGCTGTGACTGACAGTGAATCTCCATTTGTATCTGTTGCGGTTAGACTGAGTGAAATAGATGTGCCCTCATTCATAATCTGTGGATTGATTGTTGAAATATGTGGGGGATCATTTACATTCAGCACAGTTAATGCAATGGATTGCGTGGCTGTCAGGTTGCCAGAATCGGTGATTGTAATTGTCAATGTGGTATTGCCGGACTGATTACTCTCAGGCATAATGGTAATCTGGTATACGCCTAATGCACAGTTGCAGGAGATATTCTCAACAGGCAGCAGGTTTGTATTGGATGATGTAAAGGTGATATCCATGCTGCAATCTGCGGATTCGGCATCTGTTGCTGTCAGTGTCAATATGGATGTGGCATTTTCATTCATGGTAAAGGTGACATCCGAGGTAATCACTGGCGAATCATTCACTGGTGTGACAGTTACTGTCAATGATTTGGCGCTTGTCAGGCCATCGGCATCTGTGGCAATAATTGTCAATGTTGCGATACCATCCATATTGGCTGTGGGTGTGATGTTAATGGTGTAGGTATCTGCATTACAGGTATCGGTTAAATTCGTGTTGGTGAACAGGACTGGATCTGATGATACGAACGTCAGGGATAGATCGCATGGTGATGATTCCACATCTGTAATGATTTCTGTTATTGTATGAGAGGTATCTTCTTCTATGGAAATGGCATAGACATCAATGGGAACCAATGTTGGGATGTGTTTTTCCAAAGTGGTGCGATCCCCCAGTTGTCCATGATCATTTGTTCCCCATGCCCTAACAGTCCCATCATATGAGAGAGCCAGACTGTGATTAGTTCCATGAGATATCATCATCAGGTCATTCAGTCCGAGTACCTGCACCGGGCTGTTCTTATTCGCGGCTGAATCATCACCCAGGCGACCATCTGTATTATTTCCCCAGCCCCATACCGATCCATCACTCTTTAATGCATGTGAAAAATTAGAAAAGGCTGTAATAAAAGTCACGTTTGTCAGGCCTGAAACCTGAACAGGTGTGAGACGATCCAGGTTTGATGCATCTCCCAGTTGGCCGGCTTGATTTTTTCCCCATGCCATTACAGTGAAATCATTGAGCAACGCAATGCTAAAATATCTGCCTGCAGATACCATTATGACATTGCTAATTGCTGTGATTTCAACCGGAGATGAACGATCTGTGATGGTGCCATCACCCAATTCGCCATTGGCGTTTTTCCCCCATGCCCAGACAGTGTTATCATTTTTCAATGCCAGGTTATGATTAAATCCAATAGAAATCTGTACAATATTTGTCAAACTGGTTAATTCGACAGGGGCATTCCGATCTGTTGTTGTGCCATCACCCAACCTGCCACCGGTATTGTTTCCCCATGCCCAGACAGTGCCATCGGATTCCAGGGCCATGCTGCGGTTTTGATTGGCCGCAATTTCGATAATATTTGACAGATTTAATACCTGAACCGGTGTGGCTTTATCTGAATTGGTGCCATCACCCAATTGCCCCTCAGCATTGGTGCCCCATGCCCAGACAGTGCCATCGCTCTTCAGGGCGAGACTATGTTCCAGTCCGCCTGCAAGGGAGATAACATTGTCAAGATCAGAAATTTTTATTGGATACGACTGGTTTAAGGTTGTTTCGCTTGTAATTTGATTGCTGGCATTATTGCCCCATCCCCAGACAGCACCACTGTTGTCAATTGCATAATTATGGTATTCTCCATTTCCAATGAATATCATTGACCGGGCTTCAAAGACAGGTGCATCATTGATTTGGGTCACGGTCAAAGCAAATGATGTTGTCGATGTCAGATCGCCATCACTGACTAAAACAGTAATATCAACAATTCCATACTCAGAATCAGCAGGAGTTATTAAAATCGTCCTGTTCGTGCCTGTGCCACTGATCGAAATATTTTCTGGAGCAACAAGGGTTTGATTTGATGAATTTATTGATAGTGTCAGGGTTGACGCATCAGATTCTGTATCTGATATTGAAAAATTGATTGAAATGGTAGTATCTTCATCCATTTGCGCATCTGAAATGGGGCTGATCTCAGGTGCATCATTGATATTAACAACTGTCAGATAAAAACTGTCCTCGGCTGTTAAATTGAGCGTGTCTGATGCAATAACTGTGATCGTATATACAATTGCATCATCATTGGTCGGTGTACCTGAAAAATGTCGGTTGTTAATATCAAATGTCAACCAGTTCGGCAATGGGCTGCCATCAGCCATCATTGCGGTATAAGATAAGGTATCCCCAAAAGCAATATCATCATCGCTGAATGTATCTGCTTCAAATGTAAAGGAATAGGGGACATCCTCATCAGTAGTTTGATCCGCAATGGGATAATCCAAAACCGGTGCTGAATTTGTATTGTTGACACTCAATACAAAAGTATCGGTGATTGATTGTGCAAAACCATCAGTGGCGGTGATTGTAATTGTGACTGAGCCAACATCACTGTTTGTGGGTAAACCACTGAATAAGCGTGTTGAAGGATCAAAACTTAACCACTCAGGCAGCGCACTGCCATTGGATTGTGTGGCTGTATAGGTTAAGATATCGCCAGAATCGACATCCACAAAAGTATTGGAAGGAATCGTATAAGCGTATGCGGTTCCTTCAGTTGCAATTCGATTTGGAATTGGATTGACCAGGACCGGGGCATCATTGACAGCTGTGATTGTTAAATCAAATTGTGTTGATGCGGTCAGGCCCTGACTGTCTGTCAGGGTAATGATTACAGTAACCACACCATTTTGATTTTCAACAGGAGTAATGGTAAACTGATAGGTGCCATCATTACAGGTGAATGTAATGTTTTCGTTGGGGATCAATGCCAGATCTGTTGTTGTTGCTGTAATATTAAAGCTGCATGGGGCATCTTCTTGATCTGTGGGAGTCAGGCTGATACCACTGATAGCAGTATCTTCCAAAGTCGTTTGATCTGTTATCATACCGATTTTCGGCGCATCATTGACTTCAGTTACAGTGATATCAAAAGATGTTGAAGCTGTTAAACCTTCAGAATCAGCAATCATGATTGATATTGTTGCCAGTCCTGTTTGATTCACTTCAGGTGTCAGAGAAATGCTATAGGTATTTGCATAACATGTATAGGACAGGTTTGAATCAACAAAAAGCGATTGATTGGATGATGTCAGAGTAATCTCAAAATCACATGGAGATGATTCAAGATCTGTTGCTGTAAATGTAACAGTTATTGCCATGTCTTCATCAGTAGTCTGATCAGAAATAAATGATATTGCCGGTGCATCATTTACGTTGGTGATTGTTAAATCAACAGCAGTTGATGATGCCAAACTGCTGGCATCTGTTGCTGTTATTGTAAGGCTTACATTGCCAGTTTGATTGCTTGATGGCGTAAAAGATATGAAAAATTCGCCTGCCATGCAAGTATAAGAAACAGAACTTGCAGATAAGATACTTTCATCAGATGATTCAAATGTCAGGGTTAAATCACATGGATTCGATTCTGTATCAGTGACTGTAATGCTAAATGAATGAGGGGTATCTTCAGTACCCGTTTGCGGTAAAATATTTGCAAATGCAGGCGGTGCTTTTGACGCAACTGTAAATATGCAATCAGTCGAGCTGGTAGGATTATTGTTAAATCTGGAAGCAACAATTGTAATATCGCTGGTTTCTCCAGCAGTGCCGAGTACAGTGAAATCAAGGTTTAACAGCAGGCCAGTTCCGGTATAAACCTCTGATGATGATATAATCGCAGCATAAATAGTTCCGGTAATGTCTGTATTGAAAACATATAAATAGTCATGATTCTCAAGCACAGTGCCTGTGAGTGAAATGCCTGTGGCGGTTAACACATTGGGATCATAGCCAATTTCAAGTTCAATAGACAAGATGTCTGCTGAAGTCATATTATTGAGTGTGAGGGGTATTGATACTGGCTGGGTCTGGTTTTGTGTTGATGAAGGATGAAGAATAAACAATTTTTCTATCTGGTCAATAATTGTAATGGTAAATATTTCGTCATATGTTTGTCCGCTATTATCTGTAATCCGAACACGTATACTGTATGATGATTGTGTTTCATAATCAAAGATTGCATTGCTTTTTAATTGATTGGCAGAAATGGTAAAGCTGCTGTTATCTGTATCGCCTGTACCAGAAATCAGTGTATAGGTATGTGAGGCATCATTATCTGAAGTTGAAAAATTGCCAATAATTGTATTGGTGGCACAATTTTCTGTAATGGCGCTGGCATCAAGTGCAATATCAGTGGGTACATCATCGGTTACAGAAATGGTCATTTGTTTTTCATAGGTATAAATGCCATCATCCACCCAGAGTCGAATGCTGTATGAAGTCTGGATTTCATAATCAAACGCCTCTTTTGTTTTGAGCAGATTGCCATCAATGTAGAAACGATTGTTATCAGTTGACCCAGTGCCAGGAACCAAAGCAAATGAATAGGTTTCGCCTGAATCAGAATCAGTTGCGGACAGTGTGCCAACAGTTGTGCCAGAAGAACTGTCATCTGAAACAGAATTGTTTGAAAGGTTGATATCTGTTGGTGCAGAACTGGCGACACCATTATATTCAAATGCGCCCATATCAGTACTGCTTCGTAAATATCCGCGTTGGTCTCGCAATGGGGCACCTGATGATGTGCCAGCATCACGGCCATTACTACCGATTAATAATGCATGGGTATCAGTAGGACCGCCATTGTTGGTTAACGTTGTATTAATACCGATATCTGCTGGTGTTCCTTCTATTCCGATAATATCACCTGTTGTTTGATTAAACGTCCCACTTTTGATATATCCGATTATATTATACCCACCAGAATTAATTGCGCCGGAGTTAGCGCTGCTGCTGGTAGCACCTTCAATCAGGCTATTGGTGATAGTAATTGTTCCATTGCGACGATATATGGATGAAAATTCGCAATTATTATACAATGTTGTATTCATAAAATTAACATCGCCATCATTATATAAAAAACCATATCCAGTTCCACTGGTTGTATAATTGCCACTGATTGTACAGTTGGTAATATTCAATGTACATCCACTGCCATTATATGCTCCCCCACCAGCATTGGCTGTATTGTTATATATCGTACATTGAATAAGGTTTAAAGTTCCACCTCTGTTAGAAATGGCACCAGCAGCATATTCCGCAGAATTTTCATGAAATGTACAATTTTTCATTGTCGTTGTTCCGAGATTGTGAATTGCCCCACCTGATTCAGACCAGGTTGAGCCGGTGACAAAACCATATCTCAACGTTAAACGATTGATATAAACAGTGCCGCTTACAATATGAAACATACGATCAATGCCATTGGAATTGTTGGTTCCTGCCTGAACAATGGCATTATTTCCATGAATGGTTACCGTTCCAGAACTATCGCTGATATCAATGTCCCCTGTCAGATTACTGTCTTCATCCCGACCTGAAATTGTCAGGGTATAGGTACTGCCGCTGTCTAAAAAGATATCATCGTCCCCGGGATTATTTTCAGCCTGCATGATGGCTTCACGCAGAGATACACCTGCCCCTGTGCTTGAACCATATGCGCTGTCAGATGCTTCGTCTGATATTGTTGTTACAACAATCATGGATGCAAAAGTTTCTGCAGTTATAAAAATTGCAAAAACGACCAGCATTATGTAATATTTAAATAAATTGCTCTTTTTCATAATTCGCCATCCTTATATTTAGGGGGATGATAATATTTTTATTTATAAACCTGACTGTTATATTTTTCAGTTTAACCAGTCTGAACAAAAATGTCATCCGGCATACTTTCCACAAATTTTTTTAATCCATAAAACATGCTTTTACCCTGTAGCTGGTACATTGATGTCGTTGGATTAAATGCCAGATAGTTCAATTGCACAAGTTTGTTTAATTCCTTTTGTAATGTCGTATTGTCATATGCTTTGTTGTCAGCCAATGATCTCAAATCAAACGTTCTAAAACTATTTTTCTTTTCTGACATTTTATATATTTCTTTTAACAGTGATATTTTTTTTATACTGATTCCCGCATAATGTTCAAATCTGGCACAGTTTCCCTTAATGATATGTTGAATCCTGTCATTTAACATATCATCGGGTATAATACTGTCTTTTGAATATCCCAGCAATCCACCTAAAAAACTAGATATTTCCCACATACTGCCACCGAAATATTTCCAGGTCATTTCAATTTGTTTTGCTGAGAGTTTATATAAGGTAATTGCACTTTCTGAATCCAAATGATTTAACCAGTATTTTGTATCTGCTTCATTCAAATAATCCACTGAATAGAATATTGATGTTTTGGCAAGTTTGCTGTCTTCAAATATGTGCTTCATAAAGTAGCCATCACTGCTGGCAATAATGACATGACATAAATGAGATTCTTTGGTAATGGCAACAAAAAAATTGAACAATTCCTTTAATAATTCCCGTTGACCATTCATGTAAATATCTTCTAATGCTTGAAGCTCATCAATGATAATAACCGGGCGTTTGCCTTTTCTGGATATTTTCAAGATCTCTGTTTTCATCACAACGAATGGATCCAAAATTTTGTTTTCCAGGCTCTTTTTTATTTCTTTTGTTAGTTTAAACACTTTGAGACTGTATTGTGTATTTTGTTTTACCTCATGTTTTTCCCTGGAATAATCAATTTCAAAAAAAGCCTGGATAAAATCACCGTAATTGGCAATCAGCACCTCTCTTAAATTAAAGTGCTTGATATCGTAGTGTTTGTTATTTAAATGTAAGGCAATGAATTTCATCAACAAAGTAGTTTTACCGCTGCTTTTGGGACCAAAAATAAACAGAATTTCATTTGGCGTATGATTAATCCAATCGTGCAAATACAGTAATTCTTCCTTTCTGTTAATAAAAGCGATCTTATCTGTGTATTCAAGTTTATTTTTTTTATTTGACATAATTTTCTCCGCTTAATCATTTTGCATAAACATATCGTCGGGCATACTTTTCACAAATTTTTCTAAGCCATAAAACATGCTTTTTCCCTGTAGTTGGTATGTTGATGTCGTTGGATTAAATGCCAGATAGTTTAACTGTACCAGTTTGTTCAATTCATCTGATAGAGAGTTGTTGTCAAAAATATTATTGAAAATCAGAGATCTTAAATCAACGAAATCAAAATCTTCTTTTGTTCTGCCTGCTTGATAAATTTGTTTAAATAATAAAACTTTTTTTTCATCAAATCTGGCATAGTACTTGATTTTTGCACAATTTTTATCAATTATTTTTTGGATACAGTCTTTTAGTTGATCATTTGAAATTAAATTCTTTTTTGAAATTCGTAACAACTGACCTAATAGATTTGAAATTTCCCACATACTGCCACCTATATATTTCCAGATCAAATCAATTTGGGTTTCAGATAACGTAAATCTGGTGATGGCACTTTCTGATTTCAGATGGCTGAGCCAGTATTTTGTATCAGATTCATTGAGATATTCCACACCATAAAAATCTGATGTTTTGGTTAGCTTACTATCTTCATAAATTCGATTCATAAAATAACCATCGCTGCTGGCAATAATCACATGACACAAATGAGATTCTTTGGTAATGGCAACAAAAAAATTGAACAATTCCTTTAATAATTCTCTTTGCTCATTCATATAAATATCTTCCAATGCTTGAAGCTCATCAATGATAATAACCGGACGTTTTCCTTTTCTGGATATTTTCAACAACTCTGTTTTCATCACAACGAATGGATCCAAAATTTTGTTTTCCAGGCTCTTTTTTATTTCTTTTGTTAGTTTAAAAACCTTTAGACTGTACTGTTTGTTTTGTTTAAGCTCATGTTTTTCCCTGGAATAATCAATTTCAAAAAAAGCCTGGATAAAATCAACATAATTGGCAATCAGCACCTCTCTTAAATTAAAGTGCTTGATATTGTAGTGTTTATCGCTAAGGTTTAATTCGATGAATTTCATAAGTAATGTTGTTTTACCACTGCTTTTGGGGCCATAAATAAATAGAATCTCATTTGGAGTTCGTTTGATCCAGTTCGATAAATCGTTTAGTTCATTTTTTCTATTGATAAAGGCGACCTTATCTGTAGAAACAATCGCTTTTTTATTTAATGACATTTTTTTATCTCCTTACTTAAGAAAATCTTGCCTTTATTCTTCCGAAACATTCCCACACCCAATTCCAATAAAATCCTGATCGAATGCATCACCCGTCAAATTTGTATATCGCCTTGTATTTTCAAATTCAATCAACGGCCAGGTTTCACAACTGGTGATATTTTCTGTTGTAAACTGCCAGAATGTACAACTATCATTCACACAACTGCTTAAGCCTGAAACATAATGTGCAACTTTTAATGCATCAAAGGCATAAACATACCCATCCATATTGGTATCTGCCGCAATTTTTTCCATACACGTCAGGCTGATCACTCGGGCACGTGAATTCAGTATTTTGATTGCATCAGAAATATCCAGACGGATATCATCGGATTTTGATGCGGTCAGGGTATAATCTCCTGGCCTTACAGTGGTAAACGTATAATAACCGGTGGCATCGGTAACCAATGAGTATGAATGGGTGCCTGATAATGTCATGGTAACCCCTTCAAGATCACTGCCCGCAATATCCGTATACTCGGACACATGACCAGCAATTATATAATAAACCTCATTGACTGTTATCAGGAATGTCATTGAGGTAATGTCTGTGCCATCGCTTACTGAAACCGTAATATTTGCACTACCAGACTGACTTTCCAGCGGGGTAATTGTGATGGTGTAAGTATTTCCATCATTTGTCAGCAGAATATCGCTATCCTGAATCAGGCTTTGATCTGAGGACACTACTGTTAATGCCAGTGCATCACCTTCGATATCTGCGGTGGTCATTGTGATATCAATAGTGGTTCCTTCATTTAGACTTTGTGAATTTATTGTTGACATTGTTGGTATATCATTGACCGATATCACTGCCAGAGCAAATGATTGCGTGGCAGTCATGCCATCGGGATCAGTCACAGTGATGGTAATATATGTTGTTCCGGCTTGGTTGCTTTCTGGTGTAACAATCAACGTCACAGTCGATGCTTCGGATGAAGCTGAAACAGTGTAAGCACTTCCGTTTGTAGATATCTCATTTCCCATGAATGTAATACCGGTTGCGCTAATCAGACTGGTATCTGATGATTGATATGTAATGGTCAATGCCTGTTCATTGATATCGGTGATTGTAAAACTGATCGCATTTGAAACTGTATCTTCATCCATTGTAGCATCTGTAATATTGCTCATTTCTGGTGCTGTTTTAAGCATCATGGAATAGCGAAGTACACGATTATTACTAAACTCAGCCAGCCATAACTGATTATTCATATGATCAAAATACATATATTGCGGTCCATTTAATGTTCTTTCAGAAATACCGCCATTATTCGCTGTATCACTTATAAAATCGGACTGACCCAATACATTATTTGCTGCCGGGCCATTGGAACGATTCAAGACATCATTGAATATTAATATTCGATTGTTTTCATAATCATTTAAGTACATGCGTCCGGCATTATCCATAATTGCATGGGTCACTTTTTTGATATTTGTTTGTGAGGTTGCATATACCTGGGAATTAAAATCAGACTGCCCAACAACTTGATCTGCATTGGCACCATTGGCTTTTTGTGATGCATTATTGAATATGGTTATTCGATAGTTCATTTCCTCTGCAACAAATAGATTGTCTGAATGATCCACAAATATGCCAACAGGATGGTAAAAAGTGTTTTGCGATGTTCCTGAAGTTGGACTTGTAAAATTAATTTGACCCAAAACACCATCTGCATTTGCACCATTTGATTTTGAATAGACATCATCAAAGCGAAGTACTCTATGGTTTGAATGTTCAGCCACCCATAATCTTCCTTCAGGATCAAACCAGACACCATGAGGATCACTCATTATATTTTGGGTTGTACCTGGTGTATTGAATGAAAAATCGGGCTGGCCAAGTACGAAGTCCGCATCTGCACCACTTGGTTTTGATGATGCATTGTAAAAGCACAGAACACGATGATTCCCTCGATCACAGACCCATAAACTACCAAATGAATCCACAAAAACGCCATTCACATTGCTCAATGTATTTGCAGCAACACTGCCGCCGCGATTGATTGAAACTGTCGTAAAATCGGCCTGACCCAATACAGCCTCTGCAGCAGATCCACTGATCGAAGCAGCAGCTGCGCTAAAGCGTAGTACGCGATTGTTTTCTCTATCACCGATAAATACTTTACCGGTTAAGGGATCAATTGCGACAGAAAATGGGTTTTGTAGTGTGCTATCTGTTGCACCTGAAGTATTTGATGTAAAATCAGACTGCCCAAGCACAACATCCGCCGCCTGATGATTGGCCCAAATATACTGGCTGTCGTCAACATCGGTGACTGTTAAATCAAATGACGTGCTTGCAGCCAGTCCGCCGGCATCGGTAATGGTGACTGATATGGTTGCCGTGCCATATTGATTCATTGCCGGTGTTGCCACAATGGAATATTCATTGCCGCTGCACATGGACAATAAGTATTCATCTGGCACCAGTGATGTATCAGAAGATGTCATGGACAGTGTCATACTGCATGAAGCGGTTTCATTGTCCGCAACAGTAAAGCTGATCACGCTGGTGGCAATGTCTTCCAATGTGGTTTGATCGGCAATGCTTCCCATTTGTGGGGGATCATTCACATTTAAAACAGTCAATGCAAATGAAGTGGTTGATGTCAGATCACCATCAAAAACAGAAATAGCAATGGTAACACTGCCCGATTCATTGGCTGTTGGTGTGATCGTTATGGTACGTGATGAGCCTGTTCCACTGAACGTAATATTGTTGTCTGGCAACAGACTTGTATTGGATGAATTTGCGGTCACTGTCAGGCTGTCACCTTCGACATCGGAAAGCGTGATGTCAAATTGAAGAACGTTGTCTTCTTCGATTGTTGAATAATTCATTGGCATACTGATTGATGGCACATCATTGACTGCTGTTACAGTCAGATCAAAGGAAGTCCATGTTGTCAGCCCGCCTGAGTCCGCAACAATCACCGTAATTGTTGCCACGCCATTTTGATTGGTTTCTGGTAGGGCGGTGATTGTATACTGATCCGCATCACAACTATAAGACAGGTTTGTATCTGAGATTAATGTTGGATCAGATGATATGAGTGTTATATTCAAACCACATGCTGCTGTCTCCAGATCTGTTGCAGTAAAAGCAATGGAATCAATGGCAATGTCTTCATCAGTGGTTTGCGGACTGATTGAACTCATAACCGGAGCATCATTGATATCTGTAACAGTCAACACAAAAGCGGCTGATGATGCCAGACCTGCGGCATCAGAGGCAATGATAACAACATCAACCGTTCCGGATTGGTTGGCCACTGGAGTCAGTGAGATATAAATCGTATCTGCATTGCAGGTATAGGATATATCGGCAACTGATAATAATGCCGGTTGCGAGGTATTAAATGTGATCCCAAGACTGCACGTTGCGGTTTCCGAATCTGTTACAACAATGGGATGGCTGATTAATGCGCTGTCTTCATAAATAGTTTGATCAGACACACTGCCAAAAGCAGGCGGCATATTTCCGCCAGGAATAAACTCGGTTTCCGAAATACCACTGAATGCCGAAATCCCTGTTTTGGTGATCGTTGTTGTACTGGTATAAACATCTGCCATGCTGTCCACCCATGATCCTGATTGATTACTTCGACTGGCCAGGCGTAGGCCATTCTCACTGGCAATGGAAGTATTGCCAGAATAGTTATACGCAATACTGTATGTGGGCGTAATTCCAATTGGAAATACACCAAAATAATGATCTGTGTATAATCCTGAAAAACCAGCGGGTGCAGTATAGGATGATGGCGACTCATTGACCAGATAGACATGCAAGCTGGAATATGAACCACTGTCACCAAATGCGGTGAAAGCATCGCCATCAGAATGACTGAGGGTGACTGAAAAATCAGAAGCAGCTGAGCCTGTGTAATCGTGAGCGCTGCTATCTCCAATAGGCATACTGGATTGAATCCAATCCTCATCATCCATATTGTTCAGTGTTCCATCAAGTCCATTTCCTGAGAGATCTTTTAAGATTGAACCAGATGAATGATCAAATCGATAATAGGAAATCAAACCTGTTTCATTTCCACTCAGCCGTTGACACATTATATTTCTAATATTTTCTGCGCTTAATCCTTTGTTCCAAATGTTTAATTCGTCAACGATGCCTGTAAAGAAATTGTAAGGTGATCCTGCTGGTCTAGCACCTATTCCAATGGGTGTACCGTTCGTTGTTGTTGTGGTGGTATTATCTGTGATTGAACCATCTAGAACACCATCAATATACAAATAGAGCATACTACCATCTTTCACTGCTGCGATATGATGAAAAAGACCATCATTGATAGATTTTTCTGAATAGAATTGTGGCTGGTGTACACCATCAAATCTGCCAAATCGGATTTTACCTGTTGATCGGAAATATCTAATGATAAATGGATATCTATATGGCGCACCATCAAATTTCTCAATGATAGCATTGTCTGCATTGGTTGTATAGTTTTGAACAGGATTGATATACACCCAAAAACAAATAGAAAAATCATCATTTGTATCAAAATCATTTAATTCATTATCTGGAATTGTGGCATAGTCATTATTACCATCAAAAATAAGCGCATTGCCTGACCCCGGCGGTGACACAATCACATTAAATGTTTCAGTCACAGTGCCCCCGACTGCACTGGCTTGAACAGTGATGGCTGCCAGGCCATGTGCATTGCTTTCCTGATTCAACTGGAGGCTTACATTTTGCTCTACATAAGCAGTTGTTGGCAGTAAAATTGTATTGCCAGTGCCGCCCACAATTTGAATATTGGCATCATTTATCAAGGATTGATCTGATGATGTTATTGTCAACGTAACCGAATCGCCTTCGGCTTCAACTATCGTAAATGATATTTCCCCGGCGGCTGTTCCTGAATCAGCAATTGTTGATAACGCTGGTGGCAGATTGACATTAACGACAAATGATGTTGTTGATGTCAGTCCCTCGCTATCAGATATCGTTATGGTTATATACGTTGCTCCAGATTGATTTGTTGCTGGCGTTAATGAAAAATAGTACGTTCCTGCACTGTAGGTGTATGAAATATGTTCAACAGAAAGCAGTGTAGAATTAGAAGTCATATACGTAATATTTAAACTTTCTCCAGCGGTAACATCATCTGTTACTGTAAAGCTCATTGAACAGACTGCTGTACCATCATCCAGGGTCTGATCACCAATACTTGCAATTTCTGGCGGGGTATTGACATTGATAACTGTAATGGTAAAGCTTTGAGTTTCCGTGGTGATACCATCATCAACTTCTATTGTCACAGCATGATCTCCAACATCATCATTTGTCGGCGTTCCACTGATTCTTAAACTGGATGGGGTTATTTTTCTGACAACATAATTGAAAAATTCTGGAAAATAGATACGATTGTTATGATCAACAGCAATGCCAAATGGACAATCAATTTGTGCTGAAGTCGCAGGGCCGCCATCACCGCTATAACCGCCATTACCTGACATACCGGCGACAGTTGTTATAATCAAGGTATTATGATCTATCCTTTGGACAATATCATTTGATGATGAAACATAAATATGTCCTTCACTATCAAACCCAATACCAGTTGGAGATCCTATATTTGCAACATGGCTAATCACCCCTGATGAAAGATTGACCCTTCTAATCCTTCCATTATCTCTGTCTGCAATGTATAAATACGTGTCTGTATGATCAACAGCAACGTTCCATGGCGCATTTATTTGTGCAGATATTGCCGGTCCATCATCACCACTATAACCAGACGTGCCTGTTCCTGCGACGGTGCTGATGAGTCCTGTTGCATAATCAACCTTTCTGATGCGATGGTTATCATAATCTGCAATGTATAAGTTATCTGAGCTATCAAACCCAAGGCCGACAGGGCAATTTAATGATGTGGACGTTGCTGCAACGCCGTCTGATATAAATCCTGATGAACCATTACCCGCATAAGTTGTTATGATTCCAGTAGATGCTTCAATTTTTCTGACGTAATCATCTTGAAACATGCCCACATACACATTATCTTGACTATCAATTGCCAATCCATAAGGTTGACATAATTCTGCGGCTGTTGCCGGGCCGCCATCACCTGTTGCACCACATGTACCAACCCCTGCAAATGTAGTGATCATACCTGTAGAAGGATCCACTTTTCTGATTCTATGATTATCCTTATCTGATATATAGATATAATTATTACTGTCAACTGCGATACCTGATGGCGTATCAAACAATGCGGATGTTGCAGGCCCGCCATCTCCGGAAAAGCCCGGCGTTCCCAGACCAGCAAACGTATCTATGGTGAATGTATCATAATACAAATGTATCCATGATGGTTTTGTTGTCACTGTAAAGCTTAATGGATCGCCATCAACATTGCTTGCAGTAAACGTATAATCATATGTTTGATCTTCTGTCGCTGATGTTAACGCCTGAGATGTAATGACAGGTGGATCATCAATCGGGCTGATATTTACTGTGATTGTCGCAGTAATGGAATCAAATTCACCATCATTGACCTTAAACGTAAATGT
>Ga0272440_1001938_pt1 | contig 16474 bp, 13 predicted proteins | sample SSMMMBAug17_FD_192440 | JGI IMG/M metagenome (GOLD analysis project Ga0272440, IMG submission 192440) | Marine sediment archaeal communities from Little Sippewissett salt marsh, Falmouth, MA, United States - SSM-MMB-Aug17 | ecosystem: Environmental > Aquatic > Marine > Wetlands > Sediment ... | reverse complement strand
TGGGAAAAAAAAGCTGAGAAACTCAGGGAGGGTATTATTTCTGCACGTAAACAAAAAAAATTTGCCATGAATTTGCCAATTCAAATAAATGTTTGTTTAATAAAGCCTTTGCAACATTTAATTTGAATTAACATAATACAATCTTTTTAACGCTATTTAGTGTTTTTTTCCGTTCAAATATCGCATGGACGTGATAATAATATTTAATGTTGCGATTTATTAATTATTATATCGTGGAGTGTTAGTGCTATGAAAGATGTTGTATTTTTAGTTATTACAGTGAAAGTTATTAATTATATTGGAGATGATATTATGAGAGACATACTTCTTTTAGCTGTGGCAGCTATTTTTAAATACCTCAATTTCATTTTTGAGGAGAGGTATAAAGCTAGGCAAATAGCTATAGAAAAACAAGCTCGCAAAGCCAAGCAGCATAAAATATTAATCCCATAAGGTTGGGGTTAGGGTATAGAATAAAGGATTTTTTTCCTTTATTCTATCCATTTTTTTTGACGATAACAAATGATTTGTCCGCCTGTTTTAATATAAATAATTCAGACCAATTTAAACAACAGGGGGTAAATCAAATGTACAAATCAATAACTAATCAATCAAATGATAGTAAAATCATAACTATTGGCAGAGATGTCAATAATGACATATGCATTAATAAACCACAGGTTTCATCTTTTCATGCAAAATTTATTATCAAATCATCTGATAAGATTATCCTTCAGGATTTAAACAGCACGAATGGAACATATATCAATGATAAAAAAATTTCATCTTCAGAAATAATAATTAGTGATTGCATAAAATTTGGAAGCTTTCACTTTGATATGAAATTATTAGAGGATAAGCTGTACGAATTAGAAGAGGATAAATTGTATGAACAAGAATATGAATCAGAGTATTCTTTACAAACCAATGATCATCAAGAGGCTGATTATCAAACCGATAAACAAACATCGCCTAAGATGGTAAATATAAAAGTAATCTTGTCAATAATTTTGATAATTGCAGGTGCTTCTTATGCCTATAATAAGAATATTGGAAATATTCAACAGTATTTTACTACTCAACCTCAAGCAGCTTCAATTAAACACACAAATTCCATCAATAAACCAATTGCACAAACAACTCAATCAAGTGTTAAGAATAAATCATCCTCCAATCAACCGATACAGAAAAAAACTACACAAAAGCCTTTTCAAATAAATCAACAACAAACTAATCAACAAATGATATCTAATTTAAGTGAAACATATCCATTAATATCTGAAAAAAATGGTTTTATTCAATGTGGCGAAACATTACAAGGGCGAATTAATTCCCCCGGGTATGTTGAAAAGATAAAATTTAATGCTCAATCTGGCGAAAAAATAGGGATTGCAGTTTCCAGGTTAAACGATAATACCCATTTCTATCCCTGCTGGAAACTGATTTCTCCTTCTTCACAAATTATTAAAGTAGGTTATCGTGAATTGATATGTAAAGGTAATCAAGAATATATTCTCCCTCATAGCGGGCAATACACTATTGAAATAAATGATAACAGACAAAGATATACTGGAGATTATGCAATACGCCTTGAGCCTGTAAGTTCAACAATTAATGGTATCACAAGTCCTGCACCTAAGATAGAATGTAATTTATCACAGAAAGGAGAAATTAAACTAAAAAATGCAGCAGATAGTTATAGTTTCTCTGGAAAATGTGGAGAAAAGATTGCCATAGCTGTGACAAAAAAATCTTTTTCAGCTTTATTTCACCCTTGCTGGCAGCTGGTTGATCCATCTGGAAATATAATCAAGTATGGCTATGAATATAGCGTTTGCTCTGGCAACACAAGCTATATACTCCCTTTTAATGGTCTATACACAATTCGAGTATTCGATCAGGATTATGATGGAACAGGTGACTATAATGTCAGGCTGGAGCCTATTAGTGTGTTGCTTAATGGAGAACAGTCTTGTGCTCGTCAATTATCTCCAGGAAAAACACTTACAGATAATATTGAAGAATCAAACGCATCCTGTGCGTTTATTTTCAATAAACAAAGAGCTAAAGCTTCAATCAGAGTCAAAAAAAAATCCACATCAGCCTCATTCAAGCCATGCTGGTCTTTGCATAATGCATCAGGTGAAATAATTCCATATGGATATAAAGATTATGTCTGTAGTGGAAAACCCTCATATATACTCAAATCAGATGGGCCATTTTTAATACGTGTTTGGGATGATGAACATAATAGTCCTGGAAAATTTTCTATTTTTCTAAATTAATTAAATTCAAAAAAATAAAAATTTTTATAACGATTTTGATTTTATTGTCCGCCTAATCAATAAAACAATGAGTCAATGGTTTTCAAACTCATAAAATTTATTTAATTAAGCAGTTGATAAAAACAATCAACTGTAAACTTTTAATTTTTATTTATGGAGGTATTATCATGAAAAAAGGTATTTGTATCATTTTAACTTTATGGTTAACTATTTGTGTGTCAGACTTGAATGCTTTTGATTTTGGGGATATTGTCAATTCAAGAGAGCTGATTAACACAATAATTCCTAAAGAAAAAGACAGAAAATTTTTTGAAGCATTTGTACAAGTTGGAAAGCCAGAAAAGTATATTGACTATAATGGTAATAAAATTCAATCTGATTATGAAAATCCAGATGATCGGAGAACAAAAAATGAAGCTGTTGCAATATATACTGCTGGAGGTGCTGCTCTTGGTGCTTCACTTGGGCAAATTCTTGGAAAAGATACAGAAAGTACACTTTTGGGAACAGGAGCTGGAATTATCGTTGGGAGTCTTTATGGAAATTATAAAGGAAATGAAGCTGTTAAAGACAAAAAAAGAATTGATAAAAAAAGAAAACTCATTAAACAAAAAATTGAGAATATTGAAAAAGCGAACAATGAAATAAGGGATTATAATAAAAATCTTTGTTCAGAGATAAATCGTTTAAAAAATTTTAGTAAAGCTGAGTTTAAAAGAAATCTCAAAAAAGCTAAAGCACAGTATGTTGAAGCAAAAGGGCTGTGCAATATGGCAAATGCTAAGCTTAAGGATTTGGAAAAACTAAAAAATGAATACAAAAGTAATAAACTTGATATTCAAATAGCAAAATTAAAAAAAGAAATATCATCTCTTGAAACTCAAACAGAGCAATTGGCTTCTTTAGATAAAAGAATAAGAGTTTAAATATTTTGTACATAATTGTCTATTCAGGGACATCGACAAACATTCTGATGTCCCACTATGGAGGTTCTATATGAAAAAAAGTATATGTATTATTTTAGTCTTATTGCTGACCAGTTGTACGTCAGTAATAAATGGAATCCATAATTTTATTAAAATTTATCCAGGTTTTTCTGAAATTTATCCGAAACTTAAAGAATATCCAGGTTTTTCTGAAATTTATCCGAAACTTAAAGAATATCCAATTATTGTTAAACGAATTAAAAAAATTGATAGAGACATGAATAATGTTCGAAAATTGATAAAACTTGGAATTATTGAAAAACCTTTACATTTTGTTACCTATGATGGTGATAAAATCCAATCTGAAGAAGAAATTGCTGATGATCAAAAGACAAGAAATCAAGCTGTTGCAATATACACTGTAGGAGGTGCGGCACTTGGTGCTGCATTAGGTCAGGCTATTGGAAAAGATACGAAAAGTACACTTTATGGCGCAGGGTTTGGTGCTGCTGGAGGGTATCTTATAGGAAAATACGAAGGGGAGAACGCTGTTAATGAAAAAAAACGAATCGAGAAAGAAAGAAAACAAATTAAAAAAGAAATCGAGAAAGCTCAAAGAGTGAATTATAAAATAAGGGATTATAATAAAAATCTTTGTTCAGAAATAAATCGTTTAAAAAATTTCAGCAAAGCTGACTTTAAAAGAAATCTCAAAAAAGCTAAAGCACAGTACGTTGAGGCAAAAGGGCTTTGTAATATGGCGAATGCGAAGCTTGAAGAAATAAAGTTACTAAAAAAACAATCCCAAAATTATCAACTTGATATTCAAATAGCAAAATTAAAAAAGGAAATATCAATACTTGAAAATCAAACAGAGCAATTGGCTTCATTAGATAAAAGAATAAGTGTATAAATTTTGAATACAAGCCTATTATTAAGGGCATCAAAAAAATTCTGATGTCCTTAATTTATAAAAAGACCAACTTTATTAAGGAATATTATTATGAATAGAACAAAAGGGATAATTACCACTATCATTGCTTGTTTAATTGCATTAAATATATATCTCTTTTGGGATCCTATAAATCATTCTTCTATACATTATAATGATTCAACAATATATGATGAAATGATACAGCATATTAGAGAAAAAGGAATTTTGTTCCAAACACCAATAAATGAATCTATATTAAAACAAAAAGGTATAAAGCAATTTCTATTAGATTATGACCCATATTCAAATTTTCTTTCAACTGAAGAAAATCAAATTTATCAGCAAAGCCTGAAATCAAATTATGTGGGGGTAGGAATGGAAATTATAAGAAATAAAGATAAAACAATAGTATGTTTTCCTTATGATAACCAACCTGCCCAAATTGCTGGTGTTCAATCGGGTGATTTGTTAGTTGCAGTCAATGGGATTGATATATCTGATAAATCCATATTTAAAGTTGCTTCAATGATAAAAGGAAGGTCTGGTGAGAGTGTTGAATTAACAATTAAAAGATCATCTGATCAACCAATAAAAATTCATATAAAACGCAGTCAGGTGCAAGCTAAATCTGTTTTTCTCAAATGGTATGACAGACAGCCAGTAATTAAGATTTGTTCATTTATTGTAAGTACTCAAAGAGAAATCAAGAGTTTGCTGCGATCAATTCCAAAATCTGACTTTATAGTTATTGATCTGTGCAATAATCCAGGAGGAGATTTATTTAGTGCTATTGATTCAGCAATGCTATTTTTACCAAAAAATTCTCCAATTATTTATATAAATTCAAAAAATCAAAAAAAAATATATCTCAGTACTACATGTGCTTATGACCAATCAAAAATTTATTTAATTCAAAATCAAAATACAGCAAGTGCAGCAGAAGTATTTATTGCAGCTCTAACTCAAAACAAGAGAGCAGAATCATTTGGGACAGTAACTTTTGGTAAAGGAACACAACAATCACTCATTCAACTATCTGATAATTCATTAATGATCATTACCACAGCCTATATTTTACCACCAAACCAGATATCATTTCATGAAAAAGGCTTGAAGCCAGATTATGAAATCTCTTTTACATTAATCAGTATGGATTTATTAATATCAAGCTTATCTAACTTTCATGACTTACCAGACAAATAATTTTTTAAAAAAATAATATTTTTTTTGAAGAGAATACATCAATTGTCCACCTAATAAATTAAAAAGTTAATGAAACATTTATTTTATTTTATTTTATTATAATTAATTACAAACATAAATAAATAATAGGAGGTAATTATGAAAATGCAATTAAAACAACAGGTGCTTCAAAGATCAAAAGTGGCAATGCCGCAAAAGAGAAGTGAATTACCTGATGCTCCTGTTTTTAAATCAAAAAATAGACAAAAAAAAGCAAAGACTGAACATGCGTTTTCCAATAAAGATCGCTCAAATAATCGCAAACAAAAAATACAAAAGTAATGCAACCTGGAGAAGTTTATAATATGCAATGCGGGGTGAATTAAAATGATAAAAACAACTAATATATTTGTGTAAATAAAATTGTGTCTTTCGCTATGCAATTTCCTTTTTTATAACAGGTATAATTGTATAGTTGCTTTATTTAGCAAATTCAGGGCAAAAGTTGATTTCAAGAGAGTTATTTTTTTAATATTGGAAGATGCGACACTTTCTTTTTCATTATCTGTCATACAAAAGTGAAAATTTAATTCATCATACAATTTTTTTTAATATGTTCTTTGACATAAAAACTAAGTGAAATTTTTTGTTGGTTAATTGCACCTTTCATATATCCTTAGCTTTTAGCATGGTGATTATGTATAATTATAACAATATGTATAAACAAAGTTATTGTTTGTATTTAATTTGCTGATATCACATTAATATTTTAATACATATTCACCGAAATAATTTAATTATGAAGCAGTACATTTTAAGGAGTTAAATAATGAATAAAAAAAAAGTACGTAAAAAGAGTTTAAATTGGCACCGCCATCGTTACTATCACCTTAAATACGAGGATATAGACTATCGTTGTTTGTCAACAATGAAAAAGGAAGAGTCCAATGAAGATAAATGTCATATTTGTTGGAATTGTAGTAATTACCACTATTACAGTTGCAATTCTCCGAATTATCCTGGTTATTACGACTGTGGTTTGAATTCTTTGGATTCTTTGGATTCACATAATAGTGTTAGAGGTCATCTTATAGATTTTGTGTATTCATTAGGCTATAATATATTTAATCGAGAACCTTTAAATATAAAAGTAATAAATGCGAATGAAGAGTTAAAAATGCAGAGCTTAATAAAAATTCCAGAGATGATTTATGGAAAAAAAAATTCTAATATTGAGATGCGACTATATAAACACTATAATTTGCTAATGAATTTACCAAAAACCGCCTCAAAGCTAGAATCTATTATTATAGATTCACTCAAAAAATTTGTCAAAAATTCAGACTATTACTACTTAAACAAGGCCATAAGTAAAAAATTTAAGAATTCTTTGGGCTTTTATGATTTTTCTTATAATTTTCCATATCCGCAAATTTTACTGTTTGCTCCTTTTTGGGTTCGCAATCCATATCATTGGGTTCCTAATAAAGGAGAACATTTGTTCAATTATTTATTTAATTTATATGAACCTCCTAAGTTTTGGAGAAACAGTTCTTTAATTTTGTTTTATTTTTCCAACTATTTCGATCCCGATGAAGATGGAGACTTAGATGATTTATACAAATTCATTTTGCTTAGCCAGGGTGGAAGCCTTAAAAAAGCAGCAAAATTATTTGAATGGGACATTCCTGCTAAGCTGCAATACTATCTGCATAAGCTTAATCCTGAACTGTTCTATAAATCTTATACGAGTTTTGATACTGGATCTCTAATGGCCGAAATTTTACTATTAAATGGCTCTGAGGTTGATGTAAAGCGTCTTATTGATAGGTCTTTTATAAGAGGACTTTTTAGATATAAAACCAATATATATGAAGTTAATAATTCATCCTTAAATTTTTTTAGAGATACTGCCATATGGATGATTAACAATAGTTCAAAAATTACAGATGAAGAAAGCAGGCTTATTTTAAATTGGGTAAACCATAAATATTCAGAGGCTAAGCGTAGGGGTACTAATTTTTCATTGAAGAGGCGGAAGCTTAATTTTGTACTTAAAAGTAGTTTGGAATATGATATTAGTTGTAGAACAAAAAAACAGATTTTTCAAAACAAAACGTGGCAAGCTCATAATTGGAATTGGGTGCTAAATGAAAGCTCCAATAATATTTGGTCCTTTGTTGAATTGACATCATCGGAAGATTTATATCAAGAGGGGCTGAATATGAAACATTGCGTAAATAGCTATGCAAATAGTTGTGTTAGTGGATATTCGGCAATCGTATCATTACGTAATAATGATAAGCGCTGCGTTACAATAGAAGTCAATCCTCGGACAACGAAGATAGTACAGGTTAAAGGTCTATATAACAGAGAAGCAAATATTCAAGAGCAAAGAGTTATTTCTCAGTGGATAAAAGTATTTTCATTGAAATAAAGTATGGTAATAGCAAAATGATATGAGTGTAACCAAAATAGCTGGTCGATATCTTTTTCGCAAGATTTTAGGTAATTGAAATGTAGATACAAGGCATGCCTTGTATCTACGAGTTCGACTTTGACTGGCAATTTTGGTTACACCCAAATGATTCATTAATGATCATTACCACAGCCTATATTTTACCACCAAACCAGATATCATTTCATGAAAAAGGCTTGAAGCCGGATTATGAAATCTTTTTTACATTAATCAGTATGGATTTATTAATATCAAGCTTATCTAACTTTCATGACTTACCAGACAAATAATTTTTTAAAAAAATAATATTTTTTTTGAAGAGAATACATCAATTGTCCACCTAATAAATTAAAAAGTTAATGAAACATTTATTTTATTATAATTAATTACAAACATAAATAAATAATAGGAGGTAATTATGAAAATGCAATTAAAACAACAGGTGCTTCAAAGATCAAAAGTGGCAATGCCGCAAAAGAGAAGTGAACTACCTGATGCTCCAGTTTTTAAATCAAAAAATAGACAAATAAAAGCAAAAACTGAACATGCGTTTTCCAATAAAGATCGCTCAAATAATCGCAAACAAAAAATACAAAAAAAAGAAAAAGATTTAACAAGCAAAACAAAAAAGCTTCTTGCCGGGGGGATATTATTATCAGGTCTTATTATATATTATATTTTCAAACCCCCAGCAACAGATGCAATGTCCTGGAATTATAAAAAACATCAAAACTACGCAAGCACTAAAATAGAATTAAGTGCAATGGACCTGGATCAAAAAGTGCTTGATCATTTAAAGAATGGTACAATTCCACCTGAATATAAAAATATCCCATATTATTACAAGCGAAAAATAGCCAAAGGAGATATCAAAATTTATTCTATTACAGTTCTTGATAATTGTGCTGAAGATGGTGATATTGTTAGAATAAAAGTTAATCGAATGGATCTTGGGGAAGTTTTATTAACCAATGCAGGTTCTACCATTTCAGTACCTCTTTCTGCTTCAGGAAATGATAACATCTCAATTATTGGTGTAAAAGATGGTCAGGGTGGAATTACTGTAACTTTTCGAACAAGCCAGGGAGACTATTATTCAAAAGTAATGCAACCTGGAGAAGTTTATAATATGCAATGCGGGGTGAATTAAAATGATAAAACAACTAATATATTTGTGTAAAGAAAATAGTGTCTTTCGCTATGCAATTTCCTTTTTTATCATAGGTATGATTGTATTATTGCTTTATTCAGCAAATTCAGGGCAAAAGCAATCAACACAACCAGGTATAACTCATAATCAACAAGTACAAAAGCAATCTGGTGGAGGTGCACCAAGCTTTTCGATTTTTAAAATATTTTAAAAAAAAGGGGTTTCGTAATGAGTCAAAATCCAATTATCCAATATATATTTATGTTTATCGGCATTCTTTGCCTTGTAAAACTTCTTGCAATGAGTACACTTTTAATTTCTTTAGCGCTTATTTTCAGTGGACTTTTTGCATTAACTATATGGATCATTTCGCAGGATAAAAAAACAACTGATACCATTAGAAAATATCCTATAGGAGAACATTGGATTAACTTTGTACAAAATATTTCAAAAGTTACACCAGAAACATCTGGCCCTGAAATTCCTGGTATAATAGATGAAAACAACCAGCGGGGTATAAAAATTCACATGATTGAACCTGAACATTTTCAGGAAGGAAAAATGTGGTTTAAAGAACATTTTAAAGGGCATGAAGAAGATATTCAGAAATTATTTTCAAAACTTGAAACATCTGTTGAAATATATAGCAGGTCTGTTGAAAAAGGTCATAGATTGAGAAAACCAATTGCATCATATCTGATATTGGGTCCAACTGGTACAGGAAAAACATACTGTTCTAAGCTCATTTCTCAATTACTGTACCCTGAAAAAGGTTTTTTACAATTGCCTATGAATACTTTAAAACTTGAACAAGATGTGAACGTGCTTTTTGGTGAACCATCTGGTAATAATAATAATGATAAAGGAGGTATATTAACCCGTCCAGTATTAAAAAATCCTTATCAAATAGTGTTATTTGACGAAATTGAAAAGTGTCATCCAGCTATTCACGATTCATTATATCAAATTTTAGATGAAGGCAGATCCATTGAAAAAAGCAGTGGTCGAGAGGTTGATTTTACAAACTGTGCTTTTATTGCAACAGGAAATATTTCAGAAACTGTTCAACGTAAACTAAATGCAGAAAAGAGAAAAAACTTAACTCCTGAATTATGGAAAAAAGAGGTTATTGAGATTTTGTCATCTGAAATGGGATTTGATTATCCCTTTTTGGCAAGGTTTGATATGATTTTCTATTTTCCTGCATTAAATGATGTTGTTGCTGCAGAAGTCGCTATACTCCAACTTATACAAACATTTAAAGAAAATGGTCTTTCTCTTACATACGCAGAACCTGAAGTTATTTATGAAGCAATTGAACGTATTCAACCTATACGAAATCTTGGAGTCAGAGAAATGAGACGCGTGATAGAAGACATGACACAAAAACCAATGCTTGAAGCAAAACGTCAGGAAGTTGAATATGTGCAATTAAATGTTAATGATATTGGAGAAGTTTGTCTATTAAATCAAAACTCAATGAGCGAAATAAAATCACTGGACCAGATGAATACATCAGAAATAGCACTTTTGGAAATGGCCAGGCAGTATCGAAATTTTGGTCTTAAACTGACATATAGTGAACCAGAAATGATTGTTAAAGCAGCTAAAAAAATTTCTCCAATCAATGGAACAGACCCTTCACAAATATCTCGAACATTATTCAATATGATTAAACCACAAATGGTTCAGGCAAGTAAAGCAAATGTAAGGCAGGTTCAACTAGGACTTAATGATTCTGGCAGACCTTGTTTAAAGTATGCTTAGAATATAAGCGGATAAAAGTTTATCAGTTTACTTTCATTCAGATATTTATATTTGTTTGTTTTCCGTTTATCGTCACGTAAACGCGAAAAATTTTATTGTTGTGACATTTACATAAAAAGGTAACATGAAAAATTGTATCTTAAAAATAATACTACTATTTTTACTTTGTCGGATTTTACATTTCGTATTTGGAATCTATTTTCTGTTTATTCAAACAAGCGACGAGCCATGTCATGAATTTGAATATTCTTTTTCGCTGATAGAAACTGCTATTAAGTGCAAAAGAAACTAATATTTTTGGTAGGTATGATAATTGGGACTTTCCCTTTTATTATACCTATTTTTTTTGTAACGAGTCCTTTCTGAATGTCCGCCTAATTCAATAATAGCTATTTTATTAAGTTAACAAGAATTATGTAAAATTTTCATAAAAGGAATATATTATGAAAGTAAACCCCAAACATGATTTTTTACAGGCAAAAACAAATTTTTATAATCCATTGGTGTACAGCCTGGGAACAATAGCAATTATTCATTTGCTACCTAAAAGCCAGGCCGCATTCAGTTCAATGCGTCTTCTCTGCACCATTGCCTATTTTGGCGCAGTTTTATTTTTCTTATATACTTTAACAAAACCAAGAGCTGATTTTTTATATCAATTGTACGAACTTCGTTTTAAAAACAGTCCTAATTCTATGAAGGTTTCATACAAGGTTTATCTTGAGTCTTTAAACAGAATGGTGTTAACTTTTGCCATTATTTCAATGATTTTTATTGCTGCTACTGGATTATTTATACTCACTCAATGGATGTCCAGCCTGATACCTTTTCAAACATTGATAAAAAGGCTCTTCTGGCTTTCAGGAATTGTATTTTTCGCATCTCCTTATTTGTTTTTTGAAAGAATACTTGAAACTATTCATTTAAGACGTGCTCTTAAAAGAACTTTAATAACTTCAGGGCATAAGCCTGTTGATATAAATAAAATTGAAAGTGAATTTAATGAAGTCAATATTCAAAAATCTATGAAAATTATTGGAAAATATAATTTTATTGCAGGTCAGATGAAATGGTCATGGAATGATTTTTTTAAAAACTGTGTAATTTTCGGTCAAACTGGTTCAGGAAAAACCATATGTGTTTTAAATACTTTACTTGATTCTCTTCTTGGATCTGCATCTGGAATACCTGAAAAATGCAGCGGCCTTATATTGGATCCTAAAGGAGATTTTAAAAATAAAATACATTTGCTTTGTCGAAAATATGGCAGAGACAGAGATTTACTAATTATAGATCCACTTAATTTAAATGTAAGCATCCGCTGGAATCCATTTGATTCAGATGATGATGAGCTTGAACTTGCAGACAGATTTGCTGCAGTATTAGATGGAATGGGGATGAAAAATTCAGATTCTTCATTTTGGATTGATTCAGCAAAAAAATTTATCAGACATAGCATTTCATTACTCAGGTTGACAAAAAATAACCAGGCACCACCAGATTTTATTGATATATACTACCTTGCAAGCAGTCTTGAAAAATTGTCAGAAAGAGTTGATCAACTTGATGTTTTCAATGATGAATGCGACCAATGTTTAAGATATTTTGTAAATGAATGGGCCACGCTTTCTGATAATGTCCGGTCAAGTATTCAGACAAATCTAACCAATATGATAGATCCATTTTTAATGAAACCTTATCAGTATTTATTTTCTGGTCATTCAAGTATTACAATGAGCGATGCCATAGATAAAGGAAAAATCATTTATGTTAATATGCCTATTGCTGATAAAGAATCAATGGCAAAAATGGTTGGAACATTTATTAAACTTGAATATTTCCGTCAGGTTTTAAAAAGACCCGATAAAAAAAGAAACAGCTTCTTTTTTTGTGACGAATTTCAATCCTTTTTAACAACAACTAAAGGCAAAGGAGATTCTGACTTTTTTGAAAGATCCAGACAAAGCCGCCATGCAAACATTGTCTCAACACAAAATATTCATGGCTTTCTAAAACAAACTGATCAGCAATTATCCCCGGTCAACAATCTTTTATCGAATTGCGCTGTTAAAATTTTTCTTCGAAACTCAGATGCAGATACTAATGAATATGCTGCAAAATTGTTTGGTGAAGAAAAAATCGCAAATATTGGTGTAAACGACGAAGGCGGTTTTAAAGAAATGTATGAATATGATTATATTGTTAGACCTGAAGAATTTCAAGGACTAAAAACACCTTCTTATGAATCTGGCATCGACAATTGTGAAACAATTGTTCATCTTTCTTCAAGACCAGATATTCCATCAAAGACCAAATTGCAATGGAAAGTACATCCTATTAAATAAACAGTGTTTAAATAAGCATGTAGCAAAATTTTTATCTAATATCTTTAAAAATAAAAAAATAACGACTTTGTAATATCTGTCCGCCATATAATATAAATGAAACTTTATATATTATTAATGTTTAGAAAAGGAGAATTTCAATGTCTGAAAATTACTTAATGAAGACTGTTTTTGAAGAAGATAATATGATAAATGAATCATCTGACAATTATAATGATTTTCAAAATACTATAATAGAAGATGATTCAGATGAAAACATATCAGATAACAGTCATTATATCCAAAAAACAAAAGATTCACAGCAAAGTATATCACCTGATGATTGTAATGCCCAAGAGACCATCCTTGAAACTGATTCAGATCAGAACATATCACATACTGATTGTAATGGCGTATATGAAAAAAGATTACCTAAAAATAGTTCGTCAAATGATACAGTAATTGAAAATAATGGAAATGGCGATACAGAATTTGAAAATGATGAGTATTTCGAATTTCAGGACAAAAAAAAATTCGACCCAAAATCGCTTATAGGTCAAAAAATAGATAGTTTAATGATTGAATCAATAATTGGTGAAGGAGGGATGGGGCTTGTCTATCTTGCCAGACATGAAAAAATTAATAAAAGATTTGCAGTAAAAAGCATCTCACCTCGTTTAGTTACCAAAAAGGAAGAATTTAAAGAGCGTCTTTTCCAGGAAGCTAAAATTCAAGCATTACTTGAACATCCTAATATAATTCAAATAACAAATTTTATTGAACATGATTCAAACTTTTATCTTGTTATGGAATTTGTTGAAGGGGAAAGTCTTGAAGATTTAATTAAGAACAAAAAACGATTAAACGATGATGAGGCAGTTAAAATTGTTATGGATATCGTCAGAGGATTGACACACGCACATGATTTAGATATTATCCATAGAGATATTAAACCATCGAATATCATGATAACAAAAGATGGTACTGCGAAAATTATGGATTTTGGAATTGCAATGATGCGTGATGACGCAGAAGTTGCAAAGGGAACAGCTGGAACTATTCAATATATGAGTCCTGAACAAATCAGCAGACCAAAAGAAATTGATCATCGCAGTGATATTTATTCTATTGGAATTCTTTTTTATCAAATGCTTACAGGAAAAATTCCATTTGAAGGTAAAACAGAAGAAATCAAAAGAGGCCATATTCTTTGTGAGCCGCCACCAGTTAGTCAATTTGTGCCAGAAATCTATCCTGAACTTAATACAATTATAATGAAAGCAATTGAAAAGGATGCTGATGATCGTTTTAATGATTGTAGTACTTTTTTTCATACACTAGATGATTATCTTTATAAAACTCATATAGAATGTCCTAAATGTAATAAATTAAACAGGGTTGAAAATAAACACGCTTTAACTAATGAAAAATGTCTATATTGTGGTAAAAAATTAAAAAAATCCTATTTCAAAATGATGTCTTTGCTTTCTTTTGTTTCTGTTTTATTGATTTTAACAATTTTTACAATTCATCAGTTCAAAGTATCTCATGTACTTGTTAAAGACACTAAAAAAGAAGGATTGTTAATGATAACCCAGTTAAATAAAAAACAAGTATTATTATCAGCTATTGAAAAAGCAAAAGCCATTGGACGGTCAGGATTGATTAAGAAGATAGAAATACAACTTGCTCAAGTATCAAAAAATATTGATGACTCTTGCAACAGATATAATACAATATTAGAAGATTTAAACCAGCTATTCAATGCTTTTGTTGAAAAAGCTTTTGAAGATAATAATAATAATAACGATCAGATGATTCAAATTATTTATAAACATTATCAAAATTATCAATCTAATTTTTCAGAAGAAAAAAATCTATGGATTTCTGATTTTACATCTTTAACAAACAAAGTTAACTAATTATAAATGATAAAGGAGAAAAACAATGAGAAAAAATCAACACTTTAAATCTATTTGTATTTTATTTATATGTATTTTTATAATGTCAGCATGTTCTACGATTTGTCCTCCAGATGAAGGACCACGTTCAGGCGGCTATATTGGTTATAAGTGTTATAAGGAAAAATGGGAGCAAGAAGTTGCTCTTTTAAAAATAATTTATGATGATCTGTTAAAAGAACAAGAAAAATTAAAAAAAACAAGAAAGTCTTTAAAAGAACAAAAAAGAATGCTGGCAGATATTGAAGAAAAGATCAAAAAGGTTGATGTCATTATCAGTCAATATAACAAAGGAACACGCGAAGCACTATTGAAGAAAAAACAAATAGAGCAAAAAATTCAAAAGCTTAAAAAAGAACTGTCAAAAAAACCAAACCAAAAAGAGATAGCAAGAAAAACTCTCGAATTGGAAGAGCTTTCAAATGAGCTTGCTACTCTCGTTGAAATTGCTATAGATCTTTATTAATTTTATACTTTAATCCGGATTGCTCACTCATAATAAATGCATTTATTCACCTTATTATTGAATTTAAGAGAGGTAGTATGCTACGTCTCTTAAATTTTCATGAAGATTGATAGACTCGTAAAAGCAGAAATATAATAGTTTCAAAAATTAATTAATATCTAAGTAAATATTGCTTGATTGAATAACGTTGATTTCGACAGTAAATCATTAATTTTTTGATTAATTTTGTATTTTAAATTCAAATAATTAAAATTATAATTCGTGATATCAAATAGTTAAAATAAGGTAAGTAAATACAATTATTTGTGTCTTGAGATAATTCAATACAAATTATAAATGCTAAAATGTTGGTCTCTACAAATACAATATTTTCAAATAGTTAAGTTGTCGAAATCAACGGAATAAGTCCTTTAACTTTTCTTTTTATAAATCCTACTTAACGTCCCCACACTCCATTTCCCAATACCACTAAATGTTTTAACCCCTTCATTATTAAATTCCTCAACAATCTGAGTAAAGTTTTAAATTGATTTATTATGCTATTAATTGTGGATAGCAATGACATACTTATGTATTCAACCAGAAGAAATTAGAGAGGTCTATAAAAACGAGCTGTAATCAAAATATATATCCAAATATTACTTTTGTATAAATAGAATCTTGTTGAAGCCAGAATAAAATTTTTGCTATAATAACCAACAAATGCTCATTTAAAAACTTTAACACAAAATATTTACTTTTTGCACCAAAAATATCAATATTATTCATTTGTGAAAAGAGAGCACATATCATGACTAAAACCCCAATAAATACAAAATCAATCTTTGAAAAATGGAAACGGATAAAAAAGAATTACTCCCCCATGATACAATTAAATCTCTTTCCAAATACTATTAAACAAGCCTTTATGATAGCTCAAAGCCCAAGAAAAGCCTTTTACAACATCTGGCTTGAAGAATGGAATGGCAAATACCAGATCAGAAAAGAATCTGGTGCAAATAGCAAAGTCTTAGATAAAAGA
>Ga0272440_1001937_pt1 | contig 16482 bp, 15 predicted proteins | sample SSMMMBAug17_FD_192440 | JGI IMG/M metagenome (GOLD analysis project Ga0272440, IMG submission 192440) | Marine sediment archaeal communities from Little Sippewissett salt marsh, Falmouth, MA, United States - SSM-MMB-Aug17 | ecosystem: Environmental > Aquatic > Marine > Wetlands > Sediment ... | reverse complement strand
TCACGCTTTAATAAACAAATTCGTGGATTCTCCAACGTTGCGCTACATAAATTAATTCAGTACCCTTTTCCTGGTAATGTTAGAGAATTAAGAAACTGCGTTGAGTATGCCATCAATATATGTCAAAAAGATGAAATACAAATAGAACATTTACCGGCTTATATTGCAGAATCAGACCCCCAAAAATTTGATAGTTCTACCCAAACACCTGAACCAGACGCATGGATTATGCCAGTCACACCATCTGCACCATTAAATGAGACGCAAAAATGGTCTGATATGGAAAAAAACATGATATTATCTGCCTTAATTGAGGCAAAAGGGCGTCGCAATAAAGCATCAGAGATTTTGGGATGGGGTCGCAGCACCCTGTGGAGAAAAATGAAACAATATGGATTGGATAATTGAATATGAACCCCCGCAAAAAAATATTGATCCCCTTATTCTCAGATCAGATTGCACCCCGATTTGATTTGGCGACCAATGTGTGTATTGTAATCATTGAAGACAAGTTTTTTCAACAAAAAACAGTGGTTCTACCTCGAGCATCAGCAGAAGAATTATGTTATTACATTCTTACAGAAAAGATTGATACTGTGATTTGTGGGGGGATTGAAGATGAATATTATCAGTATTTAATATGGAAAAAAGTTGATGTTATCGACAATATTATTGGTTCATGCGATAATGTAATCAAACGCATACGAACTGATTTTCCTTGTTCTGGAGATATTTTGATTGAGGAGGTTATATGAATAAAAGTATAATTGATATTTTCAACGTAAAAAATCACTTACAACGCTTATTTGAAATTGGTTCTTCAGTAAGCCGATATGATCGTTTTCGCCGGAATATTCGAATCATGATCATTGCTTTGACATTGTTACCATTGACAGTCATGGCATTGATCAATTATTATCAATTCTTGAAAAGTTTGAAACATGAAATTATGACACCAGAAAAGGTTTTGGTTAACAAGACACGTCATTCAATCGAATTCTACTTGAAAGAAAGATTATCCCTATTAAAATCCATATCACATATGTATTCTTACGAAGAATTAGCAGATATTAATCGACTGAGCCGAATTTTATATGTTCTCAAAAAGGAGTTTAGTGGTTTTGTCGATTTAGGCATTATTGATGGAAATTCTGGTAATCAGCTTTGTTATTCAGGGCCTTATAATCTTCAGGGAAAAAACTATGCAGATCAGAGCTGGTTTCAGGAGGTCAATTTAAATGGAACGTATATCAGTGATGTTTTTATGGGGCATCGAAAATTTCCACATATTGCAATTGCGGTGCAGCATTTTGAGAGAAAAGGACGCTCATGGGTGATTCGTACGACCATTAACACAAAAATGCTGGATAATTTCATTGGTGCCATGCAATTGGGTGAAAAAGATGATGCCTTCATCCTGAATCAAAAGGGCGTATTTCAGACAAATTCACGCATGTTTGGTGATGTTTTGGAAGAATGTCCGCTAAAAATAATGACCACAGGGCATGCAACATATATATTAGAATCGCAGGACAAGTATGGTAATGACATTTTTATTGCTTATACGCATTTTAGTTATCCAGATTATACCCTGGTTCTTGTAAAATCTCATGCCGTTGCTTTGCGGACATGGTTTGCGCTGAAAAGTGAACTCCTGGTGATTTTTTTAATTGCATCTGTTTTAATTGTCATTGCAGTGTTTCAATTAACAAATGTGATGGTTAATCGCATCAAGGAAGCCGATCAAAATCGTGAAATGGCTTTCAGAGAATTGGAACATCATCGAAAATTATCATCCATTGGTAGACTTGCTGCTGGTGTTGCCCATGAAATCAATAACCCCATGGCCATTATCAATGAAAAAGCCGGCTTAATGAAAGATCTCATTGCCTTTCAAGGAGATTTTAAAAATAAAGATAAGTTCATGGCCCAGATATTGGGGATTCTAAAATCTGTCAAACGATGTCGAGATATTACCCATCGTTTGCTTGGCTTTGCAAAACGTATGGATGTTCAAATTGAAACCATTGATTTTAATGAGCTTATTGAAGAAGTGTTGAGCTTTTTGGAGCGTGAAGCCCTTTACAAAAATATTGAAATACAGCTCAATTTATCTGAGACCCTACCTAAAATTGACTCTGATCGCGGTCAGCTTCAACAAGTATTGCTGAATATAATCAATAATGCAATGGCAGCAATTGATGATGGTGGAGCCATTGTGATCACAACCCATGAACATGATGAAGAAACAGTGTGTACATCAATTCAGGACAATGGCTGCGGCATGTCTGAGGAAACATGTCGTAAAATTTTTGAACCATTTTTTACCAAAAAGGCTACTGGCACTGGTTTGGGCTTGCCCATCACATATGGTATTATTAAAAAATTGGGTGGAAATATTGAAGTGAAAAGCGAGATCAATGAAGGAAGCACTTTCTTTATTTACCTACCCATCAAGTCAACGAATTAATTTCGGAGGAATTCAATGGACGAATTTAAAATATTACTTGTTGATGACGAACAAGAATTTGTGACCACTCTGGCCGAGCGGTTGGAAATTAGAAATATGAATGTATCTGTGGCAATGAATGGAGAAACTGCTTTGCGCATTGTGGAACAAGAATTGCCGCAAGTTATTGTCCTGGATGTCATGATGCCCGGTTTAAATGGCCTGGATGTATTGGAAAAAATCAAGTCAATTGATCCCAATATTCAGGTCATTCTATTGTCAGGACATGGCTCTACAAAAGATGGTATCAGGGGCTTAAAGCTGGGCGCTTTTGATTTCCTGATCAAACCCATTGATATTGATGAGCTGATTATTAAACTTAATGAAGGATGGAAAAAATATTGTGATAGCCATTAACAATCAAAACGTGCTTGCCTTTTTTGGCAAAATAACAGCCAGTATGACCCATGAAATTAAAAATGTACTGGCGATCATTCAGGAAACATCAGGACTGATTGAAGATATCGTGAATATGTCTGACACTGCAGATTTAAAAAACAAAGAGCGATTTATTTCATCACTGGAGCGCATTCAAGCACAAATTCAGCGTGGAATTCATATCACTTCCAATTTGAATCGCTTTGCACACAGTCCAGATAACGAACAGGAACAAATTGATCTGAACGATTTGATTCAGCAGTTAAGTTCACTGGTCACGCGATTTGCACATCTCAAAAAAGTGAAGTTAATGACAGTGCCGGCCGATTCGCCTTTAATGATTCAGGCCAATTCGGTTCACTTGCAAATGCTTATTTTTAATGCCATTGAGATTGTATTACAACATATTGAAAGTGGCACACTAACACTCATTCCGATTCAAGAGAATGAGCAATTGAAAATGCATATTAATTATGACTTGATGACTGATGAGCAATTTAATTGTATTTCTGGCTGTGAGGCATGGTCGGCCATCCAAAAGAATCTGTTAGGGATTGGAATACATATTGTTTTATCATCTAATCCAAGACATTCCTAACAACTTTAGCAATTTCGTATTTAGACATCGGTTTCATAATGAAATCTTTAATCCCTATTTCAATGGCTTGATCTTTGTTAATCAGTTCGCTGAATCCAGTGCAGAGTATAATTGGAATATCCGGCCGTATGGACAAAATTTCTTGTGACAGCTTTACGCCATCTTTTTTGGGCATGGTCATATCTGTGATAACCAAATCGAATTGTTGCGGATTCTGTCTAAAAATATCGACGGCCTTAACTGGACAGGTGAGTGCAAGAACCTGATAACCAAAACTGATCAGTTGTTTATTCATCAAGCCCACAATAATGTCATCATCATCAATAATCAACAATCGTTCAGTTCCAGTTAATTCTTGGCTGATTTGAGCAGGTTCTGATTTTTTTTTCAAAGATTGAATTACAGGTAAATATATCAAAAAAGTGGTTCCTTTTTCAGGTTCGCTGTAAACAAATATATGTCCATCATGGTTCGTAATTATTCCATGAACGACAGAAAGACCAAGTCCAGTTCCTTCATTTTTGGGCTTGGTGGTAAAATAGGGTTCAAAGATTTTTTTCAAATGTTCTTTTATTATGCCAGTACCGGTGTCACTCACTTCAATCCGAACATATGTACCTTCTATAACGTCAGGAAATTCAAATAGATTATCCGGAGAAATATCGATTTCAGACAATGACACTGATAACACGCCGCCTTTATCGCGCATGGCATAGTAAGCGTTTGTACAAAGATTCATCAGAACTTGATGCATTTGAATCGGATTGGCACAAACTAATTTCTTGATTGGATGTATAGATTCTCTAATTTCAATACTTTTTGGAATGGATGATTTCAGAAATTTAATAACTTCCTTAACGATATTGTGAATATAAATTTTTTTCTTTTCTTGTTCCTGACATCGACTAAAAGTCAGGATTTGTTGAACCAGTTCCTTTGCTCGCATTGCTGCAATCTGAACTGTTGAAGACCATTTCCAGCCTTTTGAATTTTCAGGGAATTCAGATTTGATCATATCAATGTAGCCAATAATGGGCATCAGGATATTATTAAAATCATGTGCAATGCCACCAGCGAGAGTACCAATCGCCTCCATTTTTTGGGCTTGTTCCAATCTTTCATGTGCACGGGTAAGCTCTTTTTCTGCAATAACACGTTTTGTGATATCCTGAGCGATTCCTTCAACAGAAATAATGTTACCATATTTATCTACAATGGGTTGTTCTGTAATAAACAGGCGTTTTTTGGGGCCATTTTTATGATATATTTCTATTTCAAAAGGATTTTGCCTGATTCCTTTCATTCCATTGTCCATTTGGGTAATCACAGATGCATTCATTTCATTATCAGTCAAACAGGTTTGAAAATGCTGTTGGAATTCTTTTGGAGAATATCCCAAAACATTTTGAATAGAAGGGCTGATATAACTGAAATAATGATTTGGATCATGGGTATAGAAAAAATAGTTATCTCTTAAAGCCTCAACCAGACGACGATATTTACTTTCACTTTTGGATAATCGTTCACGTTCCATTTCCAATTCACGTACTTTTTTATTGAGTTTTTTGGCAACAATATTGGCATAATCGCTTGTTAACAATAATTCTTTTTGTTCGATGTCATGGTTTAGGCTGGCCTGCTCACTACTATAGTTCTTTATGACAGTTTCAATTTCTTCAAGCAAACATTCAATTTCCATTGGTTTAACAAGAAATCGGGCGGCACCCAAATTGAGTGCCAATTGTTTATCTTCATCTTCTGTATATGTGGCGCTATAAAAAATAAAAGGTATATGGCATAAATTTATATCTGCCATAATGGCTTTACACAAAGAATATCCATCCATTTCAGGCATAAGAATATCAGAAATAATGAGATCAGGGATATGCTGGCGGGTTAATTCAAGTGCAATTTGTCCATTCTCTGCACTGAGCACCTCATACTGTTTTTCTCCCAGAGCAAATTCCAGAAGAATTCTAGAATCTTCATCATCTTCAACAATGAGTACTTTCATACTTGACTCCTTGATTGAATGACATTTTCGATTTGATCCATGACAATCATGGGATCAATCGGTTTTTCAATGTATCCATCACAACCTGCATTTAATAATTTTTCACGATCACCAGTCATTGCATAGGATGTAATGGCAATAATTGGAATTGTATCACATATGTTATTATTTCGAATAATTTTTAAGACATCTGTTCCCATGATATCAGGCAACTGTATATCCAATAGAATAAAATCGGGTCGATCACTAATTGCCATGTCAATTCCTTTTTGACCTGTTTCAGCTCTGATCGTTTGATAATTGTTTGCTTCAAGAATAAACGTGATTAATTCCATATTGTTTTCATTATCTTCGATTACAAGCACTTTTTTCATATTTATGATTCTCCAATAAATGGAATATGTTCAAAACTTATTATTTTGATTATACGCGCTAATATTAATATTTTCATTTTTTCAATCTAATAGATTTCGGAATAATCAATCCAAAAGTGCTTCCCTGGCCAATTTGAGTTTCGACAAAAACATCTCCGCAAAGAATTTCAGTAACCAACTTGCGTATCAAGTATAGACCCAAACCCGTACCACCAGCCTTAATCTTTAAGTGTGATTCCAAACGTTCAAATGCATTGAAAAGTTTGGGCAAATCATCTTGTGAAATACCTATACCTGTATCTTTTACAGACACTTTGATTTTATCATCAACGATTTCTGATGAAATTGATACAGTGCCTTTTTCTGTATATTTAACGGCATTACTCAAATAATTGATTAACGATTGAAGTAACCTTTTTTTATCTGTATACAACTGGATATCATCCGGAACATGTTTTTAAAGTGTCAGATTGTTCGATTTCAGTTGGGGTTCTATGGCAATTATCGCTTCATCAATTACTTCGGTCAAAATGAACTCCTGAGGATAAACATCAATTCTGCCCGCTTCAATTTTGGATATGTCAATAACATCAGTTATCAAATTGAGTAAATGTTTTGCAGAGTTATTCACACGGATCAAATGGTCTTTTTGTTTATCGTTCAGAGGCCCGGTCATGCCCAATAATATGACACCGGTAAAGCCAATAATTGAATTCAAAGGTGTCCGGAGTTCATGGCTCATGGATGCAATAAACATGCTTTTCAAATGATCCAATTTTTTTAATCGTTGATTGGCTTTGCTCAATTCTTTATCCGCCTGAACTCGTTTTTTAATCTCTTTTTTTAATCTAAAATTCCAAAACAGAAACAATAAAACAATCAGGCATGATACACTCACTATCTGAAAAATATAACGCCAGACAATGCCTGGATCTATACCAGGTTTATATTCAACATTCACCCATCGTTTCCGAATATCTCTTTCTTCTTTTTGTGTCAATGATGCCAGTCCTTTATTAATAATTGAAACCAATTCCGGCCAATCGTCTCTTACAGCAAAATGCAAACTTTGTGACTCTTGTGAAGTTGGGGCAGCAATTTTTAAATTCACAAGATTTAATTTTCTTATCCAAAATGCTGAGGATGCTATATTACCAACAAAAGCCTGAACCTCTCCATTTGATGTAGCATAAAGCGCATCTTTCAATGTTTCATAAATCTTCGGTTGAATCGTTGTTTGATCCAACAAATAATCTTTGTGTGAAGAATTTTCCTGAACAGCAACTTTCATATGCGCAATATCATGAATACCTGTTAGAAAAGGCATATCTGTTCGGGTGATTATCGCCCGATAAAAATGAATATAGGGGGTTGAAAATTTAAAATATTTTTTTCTTTCATTTGTGATGCTCACACAAGGAAGTACATCAATATTTTTACTTTTTGCCTTTGATATTACTGTATTCCATGACATATTGTTTACAACCTGCATATTCAGGCCTAAACGTTGATTGATTAATGAAACATATTCAAAGCTAATGCCATTTAATTCACCTTTTTCATTTAAATATTCAAAAGGGGCAAATTCTGGATCAACACCAAACCGAATGTGCGGATGATTCCGAATCCATTCCTTTTCTGTATGTGTTAATGGAATATTTTTATGATCACCCGCTGTGGTTTTGGCAAAAATAAATTCTCTGGGGAGGCCTGATAAATAGACATACATGGCTTTGTTATAAATGGAATCTGGATTATCTTTCATTTTTGCAAGATGATAATCAATTTTATCAATCAGTACCTGGGCAATGGAAGATTGTTTTGAGAAAGCAAATTTGATATGGCTGGGATTGAAAATAATGGATGTTTCTTTTACATCGTACAGTTTAGAAAACAACCTGCCAAAAATTCTATTCACAACACCGGCATCCGCCTGATTATTGGATAAACAGGTCAATACATCTTTATAGCTGTCAAGTTCTACAAATTCGCAATCAATGGCAAATTGTTGAAGCAATCGTTTGATACCATTATCACCATCCGTGTGAATACTGCCTTTCATAACAGCGATTTTTTTATTTTTAAGATCAATCAAGGAATTAATGCGGATATTATTATTCGAATAAACCGTTGCCCAGTTAACCAGAAAAGTTTCTTCATTGAATTTAAATCGTTTAGCCCTGGCACTTGAAAAAGCAACATCAACCATTATATCAATATCATTGTTTTCCAGGCGAGCCAGACATTCGTTCCAACTGCCATGGATGTATTCAATGTTCCATGCTTCTTTTTGAGCAATTTCATTGAGTACATCGGGAAATAGACCTTCTATCTGTCCCTGTTCATTTGTGTATATTTTGGGCCGATTATCATATGAACCAACACGAATGTTTAAATAATTATTTTCTGCAATTGAGATATTTAAAATAAATAAATTAAATAGAAAAGTAGATAATATAAAGTATTTCAAGATTTTATGATATATAAACACTGTTATTCTTTCACTTAAGATTCATGAACAAGGAATACTCAAAAAATAAGTAATGCTCGAAAAATAAGTTCCCTCATTAATAAACAATATCAATTATTATTTATGAATTCAAATTTCAGGCCAAAATATATCAGATACCAAGGTCATGCATTAAAATCTCCTCCAAGCAAATTATGGGGAATCTATTAGAGCGCTATCGCTTAAAAATAAGAATATGCAAAAACAAACTTTTATGATATATATCTCATAATATATTTCTGGCAATAACGCCTAGAAATTATCAAGTTGAAAAAAAGGAAAGAATTATGGAATCAAAATTACGTGTTGTTATTATTGGTGGTGTAGCCTGCGGCCCAAAAACAGCTGCCAGGCTACGAAGACTACATCCAAATGCGGAAATAACAATGGTGGAAAGAGATGCCATCGTATCATATGGGGCTTGTGGGCTTCCTTATTATGTTGAAGGACTCTTTTCATCAATCAATACTTTAATAGAAACACCGGTTGGTGTTGCGCGAACACCTGCTTTTTTTGATAAAGCGAAAGGTTTTAAGGTATTGACACGAACAGAGGCAGTTAAGGTGGATCGAGACAATCAAAAAGTTGACATTCGCAATCTGGAAACCAATGAAACCGGCAGCCTGCCTTATGATAAACTGGTTTTGGCAACAGGTGGTCTGGCTTTTCATCCTCCGATTCCCGGAATCGACTTAAAAAATGTATGGTTTATGACACATCCCAACCATGCGGAAAGTCTTGTCAAAGAAATTCAGGATAAGGGATTTAAAACAGCTGCAATGGTTGGTGCGGGTTTTATTGGCATCGAAATGGCTGAAGCCTTGACACATCGTGGACTTTCAGTTCATCTCATTGAAATGGCCGATCAAATTATGCCAGGCGTACTAGATCATGACATTGCAACATTTGCATCAAAGCACCTGAAACAAAAAGGTGTTAAACTGGTTTTGGGAGAGCGTGTGACAGGTATATTGGGTGATACTCAGGCTTCTGGTGTTCAAACGAACCAACAAAACATTGATGCAGAGGCTGTTATTATAGCCGTAGGAACCCGACCCAATGATTCTCTCGCAAGAGATGCTGGACTGGAATGTATGGCGCGCGGTGGTATTGTCGTCAACTCTTATTGTCAAACCAGTGATCCCAACATTTATGCGGGTGGTGATTGTGCTGTCAATACATATATAGATCGTTTAATTGGTAATCCAATGTATGTACCCTTGGGCTCAACAGCGAACAAACATGGACGAATTATTGCCAATCATATTGCTGGGAATGCTGTTCCATTTGGCGGAATTACAGGTACAGGCATTGTCAAAGCATTTGATTTCAATATTTCAAGAACGGGCATGTCAGAACGTCAGGCGATAGATTTAAATCTGGATTATGAAACAACATACTGGTCAGGCCCTGACAGACCGCACTACATGCCTGGTTCAAAGCCATTACTGATCAAAATGATTGCATGTAAAAAAACGCGAAAACTGCTTGGGATTCAAGCGGCAGGCATGGGAGATGTTGCACGAAGGATTGACACTGCTGCTGCTGTTATTCGATTTGGTGGCACATTGGATGAATTGGCTGATATTGATTTTGCTTATGCACCACCTTTTTCACCTCCCATTGATCCTTTAGCAACCTGTGCGCATATTATGTTAAATAAACTTGATGGTATCGCCAATGGAATATCCGCATATAAGGCAAAAGAACGTATTGAAAATGATGATGTTGTTTTATTGGATGTACGCACACCGGGTGAAATCGAAACCATGCAGTTACCATATCCTTGTACGCATATTCCTTTGGGTGCATTGCGAGAAAAAGCTGAAACACTGCCAAAAGATAAAGATATCCTCGCATTTTGCAAAGTGAGTATGCGCGGGTATGAAGCACAACGCATTCTGAATGCAAAAGGTTTTGACCGTGTCTATTTTATTGAAGGGGGGATCATTGGTTGGCCATTTGAGGTTAAGATGTTAAAATAATAAAATAAAAAAGCCTGTTATCATCAAGATAACAGGCTTTTTTTTTATCAGGCATGCCGAAGGCCGGATTTGAACCGGCACGGACGTTGTCCACTACCCCCTCAAGATAGCGTGTCTACCAAATTCCACCACTTCGGCTTACTTATTGTGTTGGCTTGTCAGCTTCAGCCTCATCAGGGATAGATATATCCTGTTGAAGAGGTTGCGCTGAACTGTTTTCACCTTTAGCAGGTGTATTAAGAACTTGCGTATCTATCACTGCTTGCTCAGTAGCATTTTCTTTAGTTTGTGCAGGAATTTCTGTTGATGTTTGTACTTTATCTGAATCACTCTGTTGAGACTCAGCTGTTTTTGCAGGAACTGTATTTTGAACAGGTGCGTTATAATCCGTCATAATGGATGAATCATTTCTTTTGCCCCACATTATTGTCAATGAAAATGTGGTTAACATAAAAACGATTGCAATGACTGTTGTTGCTTTACTTAAAAACGTGCTTGCACCGGTTGTTCCAAATAATGTCTGACTGGACCCACCGCCAAATGCAAGTCCCATATCGGCCCCTTTGCCTGTTTGAAGCAAAACGATCATGATTAATGCAATTGCTACAAAAACATGAATAATTGTTATTATTACTGTCATACTATTATCCAGCCATTGTTTACTGATATTTTATGATTGCTGAGAATTGCTCCGCATCAAGACTGGCACCACCAACCAGGGCACCATCAATATCAGGCATGGCCATCAATCCTTTGATATTTTTAGGTTTGACACTTCCACCATATAAAATTCTCATGGCTGAAGCAACTTCTGGATTAAATAAATCACTTATTCGTTTTCGCAAATAAGCATGAACCTCTTGTGCCTGATCATCAGTGGCAGTCTTTCCAGTGCCAATTGCCCATACAGGTTCATATGCAATAACTATATTTATTGCTTGATCTATATCCGTCCCTTTTAACCCAATTTCTATCTGATTGTCAAGTACAGAAAATGTTTTATTTAAATTTCTTTCATTCTCTGTTTCTCCCACACAAAATACAGGTTTTAATCCAGCTTCAATTGCAGCATGAATTTTTTGATTGATATCTTCATCTGTTTCATGAAAATATTGTCTACGTTCAGAGTGCCCCAGAATTACATATTGACATCCTGCAGAGACAAGCATTTCAGAAGATATTTCACCCGTATATGCCCCATTTTTAGCCCAATGCATGTTTTGTGCTGATAGGCCAATGTTTGTATTCTGGAGTACTGGTGCAACCATTGATAAAGCTGTAAATGGCGGCGCAATCATTATATCGACAGTATTCTTTTGACCCACAAGGCTCACAAGTTTTTTTGCTGTCTCAACGGCCTCAACACCTGTTTTAAACAATTTCCAATTACCAGCAATAAGCGGTTTTCGATCTGCCATTGCTTGCCTCCTCCTTATTGGCTGCCAATCATCGAAGCAAGATCTACCATTCGTGTTGAATATCCAGCTTCGTTGTCATACCACGACAACACCTTAACCATATTATTGATTACTTGAGTTGTCGGTGCATCCACAATAGATGAGAGCGCACAACCATTAAAGTCTGAAGAAACCAAAGGCGCATCACAAAAGCCCAGGATACCTTTAAGTGTTGTTTCTGAGGCTTCCTTCAGCGCATTATTGACATCTGAGACAGTCAGATCGGACTTGCTCACAGTCACAACCACGTCTACCAATGAAACATTGGGCGTGGGAACTCGAACAGCCAGACCATTGAGTTTGCCAGAAAGCTCTGGTAATACTAAAGCAACGGCTTTTGCAGCACCTGTTGAGGTTGGAATCATTGAGAGCGCGGCTGCTCTTGCGCGACGAAGATCTTTATGCGGAAAATCCAATAATCGTTGATCACCAGTGTATGAATGTATGGTTGTCATTAATCCCTGTTCAATGCCAAAATTTTCCATAAGTACTTTGGCTACTGGCGCCAGACAATTGGTTGTGCAAGAAGCATTGGAAATAATATGATGTTGTCGGGGATCATATTGATTGGAATTGACTCCCATTACAATTGTAATGTCTGGATTTTCGGCTGGTGCTGAAATAATCACTTTTTTTGCGCCTGCATCCAAATGTTTTGCTGCGGCATCTCTTTTTCTGAACAGTCCAGTACACTCAGCAACAATATCAATTTCATTTGATTTCCAGGGCAATTCAGATGGATTTTTGATTGATGTAACATCAATTTTCTGATCGCCAACGATAATTCCATTTGTGTCTGTCTCGACGGTCACGTCGAGGTTACCATGAACAGAATCATACCGCAATAAATGGGCCATTGTTTCTGCATCTGTCAGGTCGTTAATCGCAACAACATCGACATCAGATCGACTCATTGCGGCACGAAATACCATTCTGCCAATTCTGCCAAAGCCATTGATGGCTAATCGTATGCTCATAGAAATCTCCTTCTTGTCTTGTGTTTTAAATTAAATAATACTATATATGCTGAATGAAATACACTTTTTTGTCAAGTGCTAAATAATTGGATGTGAAAAAAATATATTGGAGAACAAAATCCATGATTATTGAAATTCTATCAACAGGAAATGAACTAACAACAGGTGCGCTGGCAGATACGAATGCCGCGTATATTTCTGAGTCTTTGACTCAAAATCACCTGAAAGTTAATAGACATCACGTGATCGGTGACGATTTACACACCATTTCATCAGTCTTATCAGAAATTTCGCATCGTGCAAGTATTCTCATTGTCACAGGTGGATTAGGGCCGACCTCAGATGATCTTACTGCTGAAGCTGTTGCTAAAACAATTGATAAATCTCTTGTTTTTAATCAATCGGCTTATGATGATATGTGTCTTTTTTTTGAACGTATTAAACGTCCAATGAATCCATCAAATAAGAAACAAGCATATTTACCAGAAGGCGCCCAAGCAATACCAAATCCTGTCGGAACAGCGTCGGGTTTTAAAGTACTTATTGGCAAATGTCATGCATATTTTTTACCTGGTGTTCCCCATGAAATGAAAAAAATGCTCCAATCTTATGTGTTGCCTGATATTCGTCAACATTTTTCGCATATTCTCCAAAAAAACAGTTATCAAACAATTGTTTGTTTTGGCCCAAGTGAATCTGCAATCGGTGATGCGATAAAAGATATTCCGCAAATAATTGAAGGGGTTGAAGTCGGCACACGTTCAATATTTCCAGAACTTCAGATCAAATTGTATGCAACAGGGGAATCCATCGACTTAATAGAATCTTCACTTGAGCAAGCAGAAAAATTATGTATTGAACGTTTGGGAAAATATATCGTATCCACTAAAGGAGAATCTATTCAACAGGTCGTTGGGGACTTATTGCGCAAAGAGAAAGCCACTTTGGCAATTGCAGAAAGTTGCACAGGCGGATTAATTTCTCATAAAATTACAGAAATACCTGGCAGTTCAGATTATTTTTTATGCGCTGCAGTAACCTATGCGAATGATATAAAAATCAGTATGTTGAATGTTTCTTCAGAAACGATTGAAAAATATGGGGCCGTTAGCCAGGAAACGGTTATGGAAATGGTATCAGGAATTCAAAAAAAAACAAATGCACGCTATTGTTTGGCGACAAGTGGGATTGCTGGGCCTGGTGGTGATACACCTGAAAAGCCAGCTGGAACACTTTGCATGGCAGTTGCATATGATTCAGATATTCTTTCTCAAAGAATTGTTTTACCTTTTGGCACACGCAGGCAAAAGAAAGAGCTATTTACTATGGCTGCGCTGGATATGCTTAGAAGAAAAATACTTCAATTACCGTTGCTTTTTGATGAATAATTGAAAAAAAATAATTTTTGTGCGAAAGGTCTCAACGATATCATTATTATTGGGAGGTTCTTATGAAGTTAAAAATTTCAGAAATTCTCATATCGCTGATGATTATTTTATTCATTGGATTTATCCTGTTTTTTATTGCAAGCCATCTGGCCAATAAAAAAAATGCTTCTATTGATGAGAAAACACAGCTTTCTGATAAAAAATTAACAAAAGAAGCCTCTAAACATAATTTCAAACAAAAAGATAAACAAGCGGAGTCAAAAACAACAAATCTTCAAGTCAAATCACAATCGAAAGCACCCACAAAAACTGTGATATCAACTCAAATTGATATTCCCGCAAAAAAAACACCAAAACCTGAAACACCAAAACCTGTTCGAAAATCCATACGAAAGGATAAAGTGATTCAATATGAAACTGTTCGAGATAACAGCGATCATCCAGATCACTCATTGATGAATAAAAGAAAGAAAAATTTTGGCATTAATAAAAGTCTCGACTTGATTGTTAAGCCTGATGAAAAAGTTCAGGTGGGAGACTCCGTCGCACCTATCAAAAAAATATCCGAAAGACTTCAGTTAGATCAAGGAAGAATTATTGAGGATACCATTGAAGAAACTTTTCAACTTCCTGAAACAAACAATGCATCACAATCGAAAAAAAATAATACCGTTAAGCAGGATCACCCGACAAAAAAAACAAAAAAGATTGTCATCGAAAAACAACTAAAGAAAGCATCAAATCAGCTATCTATAACGGAATCCATTCCAATTGAATTAGACAATCCAGAAAAATCATCAAATGAGCAGGTCATATCAATTCCAGGATATCCATTTCTTGATGAATCATCAATACATTATAAAAAATTGATACAGGCCATTTCAGAAAAACAAAGCAAGCAACAGACAAGCTCATCAATTGGTGATATTTCACCAGAAACACATTTAGATATCTATCCGCCTCAAAGCCCAAAACCATATGCAACAAGCACTTATTTAGGGATACGAGTCGTACAGCCAGGGACCAATATATGGGAAATTCATTTTGATTTGCTCAAAGAGTACTTTAAGCACAAAGGAGTGTTCTTATCTCCGCATGCGGATGAGCCTAAAAAAAGTGGGAAAAGTACAGGGGTGGGGAAAATATTAAAATTTTCTGAACAACTGGTCAATATTTATAATCTTAAAACACAGGCGTTTGAGAATAACCTGGATGTGATTCAACCGATGACAGTTATTGTTATTTATAATATGTCTCAGATCTTTGGAATTCTGGATGATATTGACTATTCAGTCATTGATCGAATTGAGTTTGATGGAGAATCTCTATGGATTCCATCCGTTCAGTAATTTTGGATCAACTCATGCTGTTGGTGAAGGTATTGAAAATTATATATATGTAGAAGATACATATATGCAATGTGGCGTTTGTGCTAAAGGTCTGGAAACGAGCAGAAATTGTTTGAAAAAATGTTCCAACAACAAAATGTTCCAACACAATAGTAAGGGCACCTTTTTTTGTTGATAGGGAACTGGAGTCAGGAAGAATCCTCGCAATACACCAATTCCCAACCTTTATAAACCAGAATAACTCTTATCAGTTCCGTACTGCCAATACTGTTTTTTACACGATCTGACTGTACATATTGATCCAATTGATTCTTAGCATCTTGAATTTTTTCCATCTGAATTTTTTCAGAATATTTACCTCTTTTAATGTATTTGACTTCAATCAGGTAGGAAAATTCCAAATCCGGATATTTGGAAAGAAATGGCGCCATGTAAATATCTGAAGACCCCTTATTCATTTCAGCTTCAGATTGCGTGATATATTAATCCACAACATTGAGATAAGCCAGTAGAAAGCCTTGAACAACTTTTTCGCCATTCAAGTAGTCTCGAAAGGATGTCTGCTTTTCTATTTGTTCGGAAAGATATAGAAAAAAAGGTTTCAAGTCACCCCGAAAAACCATATCCCGGATATGTTGCTGTAATAACATTAAGCTCACAGGCGGCAAAAGCAAAAAAGAAATTTTTTTTGAAATGAAAACGTTCTTTGACCAATAACTTGCCAATTGGTAAAAAACGCGCTTGCTTTTGGCGTCCTGTGGAGTGCTGGGTTATTCGCTACACAACCGGATTGCGTTAATGTTGATGAATCATTAATTAGTAACTTTTAGTTTACAGTATGACAATTACTAAAAGACGTCACTATTAGTACCAGATTATAATGTTACAACCAATTCTATTAGCTTTATCAGTAAAGGCAAAACGTTTTTATGTGTTGAATATTT
>Ga0272440_1001936_pt1 | contig 16485 bp, 15 predicted proteins | sample SSMMMBAug17_FD_192440 | JGI IMG/M metagenome (GOLD analysis project Ga0272440, IMG submission 192440) | Marine sediment archaeal communities from Little Sippewissett salt marsh, Falmouth, MA, United States - SSM-MMB-Aug17 | ecosystem: Environmental > Aquatic > Marine > Wetlands > Sediment ... | reverse complement strand
CATCCGAAATGTGAATTTGGAACAACTCTTGAAATAAGTTTCAATAGAGATGGCTTTATGATAACAACTGAAAATTTTATGGGAAATCCGAATGATAAATCTCTTTATTCTAATAATTAAATTGATAGTTTTCAAAATAGTTAATATTATATATGAAAATTTGTATGTAAGATTTTAAATAAATCACCCTCTATTAATTATGGAGGAGGATTTATTTATGTCTAATACGATTATTTATCACTTATTCGTAGCAAAAGAGTATGATTAAAGATTAATAATAGAAGACAATACGATTAGATTTGGAATAAAGATAAAACGAGGGTATATTAAATGTCCAAAATGTGATTCTCGTGATATAGTAATAAGAGGCTCTCGAAATAGATCATTACGAGCTTTACCAACAGGACATTACCGTAAAATATTTCTTGATGTCAAAGTACATTTAATACATTGCAAAACCTGTAATGCAAGAATGCAAGAGGATATCCCAGTTTTACCTTTCCCCAAAGCGCATTACACAAAGGTTTTTGAGTACATAGCATATGATTTATTATAAAAATCAACTGTTCTTGATGTAGCAGAATAATGTAAACTTGATTGGGAATAAATATATTATGCAATCAATTTATGTTCGAATTATACTCTTTGGACTGATCATTTGTGTTGGACTGATCATTTGTGGATTGATTGCAAATGACGTATTAAGCTCTGATAATCAATCCTTGAAAGATAATCCCATTAAACCTTTTCTTGGGGTATACATGAATCCTATTGACGATTTATCAAAATATGGAGATGATTTTATTGGAAAAAAAGGCATTCAAGTTCCTGTCGTCATTTATCAATCCTCTGCTGATCAAGCGGGTGTAAAGAAAGGTGATATTATTTTATCTTATGATGGTAAAACGTTTGATAAAATTAAAAAATCTGATTGCAATAAAGTTTTTAGAGATTATATAAGAGAAGAAAAAAAAGTTGGTGCCCCTATTCAATTGACCATTTTAAGACAGACCATTCATTTGTCTGGAAATCTCAATACAGAGCCTATTACCCAAACTGAATTTAATTCAGAGTTTATCGAAAAAATGATTGATCAAGCAAAAGCAGATGAAACCATTTCTCTGAATGTGATAAAAAATCAAAATCTATTAGAAATTACAGCCATTTTAGGTGAAAAACAATTTATGCTTAAAGACCCACCGCCAGATAATCAAACCTTATTCCCAAAATATGACCATTATTCTGACCCATTTATCACCATCCCCTTATCCTTAATTGATGCTTATACGCTCAAAGAGGACTATGATGACTTAATAAAACGCTACGATGATGATGAATGGTGGGATGATGGCTTTCGATTGTCCATATTCCGATATGTTCATCGGAATCCTTTAATGATTCCCAAAATAGGCGATGATATTTCCAAACAGTTTTCTCAAAGTATTCATCAACATGAGATTGATTTTTCTCGCTGGTCCAGTGCTTCCAGTGACATGCTTGATATTACACCTATTCAAAGAGATGAAATTGATTTGTTAACGTTGCCAGAGTCTTGGCAATCATATACAGATTGCGTGAATCAAATCCATACTATCATTATAGAAGCCAAAAAGTGGCGTGATATTGCGTTTAACAATTTAACATCAGATGAAATTCAATTCATAAAAAAACATCTTCCTATTGTGTTTGATAAACTCATAGATCACTATTATTTGGACTCCAATGCAAAAATGGAAGAAATGGATAACCATAGACGACTTGTTGAATTATCAAAATCAATTGATTATCAGGCATTATTAAAAGCATCTTTTATATTAAATCAATTATCATCAAATACCTGGCTGACTGCAATCAGTTCTTTAGCTCAATTGCCTAATCCAATATTTGATTGTCAACCCGGTAAATATGGTATTTCTGGAGATGTCCTTTTTATGAAACAAACAGACATTGGCATGGTCGTTATTGGAGGGCCTGGCTTAACTAGATATGCAAAACCTATTCCTGTTATCATTGATATGGGTGGGAATGATATATATTTAACTCAGGTTGGCGCTGGAGATATCATTCATCATTCAATTGGTTTATTAATTGATCTCAAGGGAAATGATATATATTCCTCAACTGATAAATTCTCTCATGGTTCAGGATTCTTAGGATGTGGGCTTTTAATCGATTGTGATGGCGATGATCATTATATTGGATCTCGTTTAACACAAGGATGCGCCTTAATGGGGACGGGGATACTCATTGATAAGGTTGGTAATGATCAGTATATTGGTCAGGAATTTCATCAGGGGGTTGCTTTTTGGGGTATAGGTCATTTAATTGATCTAAATGGCAATGATTCATATCAAGCCAGTTTATTTTCACAAGCTGTGGGAGGTACCAAAGGTTTTGGCGCAATATTAGATTGTCAAGGCAATGATACGTATTTGGTGACTAGCAGATATCAAAGTTCATATGAGACCAATGGTGTTTTTAGAGGTTCTTCACAAGGGTTTGGGTTTGGGTTTCGCGGGATTGCATCCGGTGGCGTTGGCATGTTGTTAGATCTTGATGGAGAAGATAGATTTACAGCGGGTAATTTTTCTCAAGGGGGAGGATACTTTTTTGGGTTAGGACTTTTAAGAAATTTTGGTAATAATAATGATATGTATTTAGGCTCTCGCTATGGTCAAGGATTTTCAGCCCATTCTGCAGTGGGAATTCTGATTGATGATGGCGGTGATGATCTATATAAAGGAATAATGGGAGCGTTACAGTCCGCTGCGTGGGATCTTGGGGCTGCAGCATTAATTGATAAGTCAGGTAATGATACTTATGATAATCAACTCACATTTTTTTCATTATCCTCTGCAGCGCATAATGGATTTTCACTATTTATCGATATGCAAGGAAAAGACGCCTATTTAACCGGTCAAACACCTATAGCGCAATCTTATCCAAATGATTATCATAATGGATATAGTTTTGGCTTTTTTATCGATAGCGGTGGTCAACAGGATTATTATGAGAAAGGCAATGAAAACAATCAAATCTATCATTCGGGCAATCATTCACTCTTTATTGATCTCCCCTCAGAGGCATTTAGTTATTCTTCTTCAGAAGAGTTAAAGCCTCTCATGATTCAATTTGATTAAATATAAACCAAAGGGTTACATCTGTTGTTCTATGTTGACTTCACTATTAGTATTATTATGCGATTTGGGTTTATCCCATTGAAATATTCTGTAATTCTAAAAATTAAGTAATACCATTTTTTTTAACTCAAACCATTTATTCCAATTGATTATTGAATGCGTTTATCGTACAAATACAATCATAAATTTAGATTTTTGCTTAAGAAAAAATTATATAAATATAACTCTTGAAGAAAAAATAAGGTGAAAAATGAAAAAAATTGCAATTTATCCAGGTTCTTTTGATCCAGTTACAAATGGACATCTTGATATTTTAAAAAGAGGTCTCTCCATTTTTGATCACATTATTGTAGCTATACTAATTAATCCCTCTAAGAAAAACCTCTTTTCAATTGAAGAACGTATTGACCTTCTTGAGAACTGTACAAAAAATATAGAAGGTGTGGAAATTGATACATTTAATGGTTTGTTAGTTGATTATGCGCATCAACGCAATGCAGTTGCTATCCTAAGAGGAATGAGAGCTGTTTCAGATTTTGAATATGAATTCCAAATGGCTCTAATGAACCGCCGCCTTCATAGAAATATTCAGACTGTTTTTTTGATGACTGGATTACGTTGGATTTATACAAGTTCATCTATTATCAAAGAAGCTGCAAGCTTTGATGCTGATATATCGGGTATGGTTCCAGAGTATGTCCAGGAAAAAATTCACGAAAAAATTCATTCGTGAGCTATACACCAATTGAAAATTGACAGATAATCAAAAGTGTGATTTTCTGCCTTATTATATATTTATAGATAAAGGAGACATTTAAAAAAATGGAAAAAGAAAGATTTGAGGTTAATGTTGGGTTAGCAGAAATGCTTAAAGGCGGCGTTATCATGGATGTTACAAAAGCCGATCAAGCACGCATTGCAGAAGAAGCAGGTGCGGTTGCAGTGATGGCTTTAGAACGAATTCCTGCTGAAATTAGAAAAGTCGGTGGTGTCGCTCGAATGACTGACCCTGCAATAATAAAAGAAATACAAAATACAGTATCAATTCCTGTCATGGCTAAATGCCGAATTGGTCATTTTGTTGAGGCCCAAATTCTTCAAGAATTAGGTATTGATTTTATTGATGAAAGCGAAGTTTTAACACCAGCAGATGAGCATAATCACATTGATAAACATGCATTTAAGGTTCCTTTTGTATGTGGATGTAGAAATCTTGGAGAAGCCTTAAGAAGAATTGGAGAAGGTGCTGCAATGATTCGGACAAAAGGTGAAGCGGGAACAGGAAATATTGTCGAAGCTGTGCGTCATATGCGTCAAGTCATGGGTGATATTAGACGCTTAACTGTGATGTCAGAGGATGAATTAATGGCTGCTGCTAAAAATATGGGGGCGCCCTATGAATTGGTTAAAAAAACTGCTAAACTTGGAAAACTACCTGTTCCAAATTTTGCAGCCGGTGGCGTTGCTACACCTGCAGACGCAGCCCTTATGATGCAACTTGGCGCAGAGTCTGTTTTTGTTGGCTCAGGTATTTTTTTATCTAAAGATCCCAAAGCAAGAGCACATGCAATTGTCCAATCTGTCACTCACTATAGTGACCCAAAAATACTTTTAGAAATTTCAACAAACTTAGGTGATGCTATGGCTGGAATTGATATGAAGGAGTTATCTGAAAAAGACCTCATTCAACATAGAGGATGGTAATCCATGCACCAAACTATTGGCGTACTTGCTCTTCAAGGAGACTTTGAAAAACACGAACATATGCTTCATCAAATCGGAATAAAAACAACACAGGTTCGTAAACCAAGTGCCTTAAATGAATGTGTTGGATTAATAATTCCTGGTGGTGAATCAACCACTCAATCAAAACTAATTCAACTATATGATTTATATCATCCCATTCAATCCTTTTCCCAAAAAAATTTAATAATGGGAACCTGTGCAGGTGTAATTCTATTAGGTACTGACATTGATGATAATCGTATTGTTCCATTAAAATTACTCAATATTTCAATCTCACGAAATGCTTATGGTAGGCAGATTGACTCTTTTGTGACTTATTTGAACATACCATTCATAGATGAAACTCAATCAAATAATCCATTTAAATGCGTATTTATCAGAGCACCACAAATTACTCATGTTGGAAATGACGTTCATGTCCTTATGACAAATAATTCCCAACCTATTATGGTTCAAGCGCATAATGTGTTGGGTATTACATTTCATCCCGAATTAACAGATGATACACGAATTCATCAATTTTTTGTAGATAAAGCATTTAGGAGGTATAGAGAAATAAACAGTCAATAATGATATGGTGTGATTATTATTTGACAGGGTACAATGAATTGATAATTGAAAATTGTTATATTTTTCAATTTTCAATTATCAATTCTGTAAAAAATGCAATAAAATGAAAACTTTATATTCTACTCAACTTCTTCTTTAATTGAAATAGCAATTTTATAAAGAATAGTTAGAATTAATATTCCCGTGGCGTAAATACCTAATGTTATCATTATTTCTGGGAGTGAAGGGACATATTCATTAACATGATGTAATGGATTAGGGACAAACCCACCAGAAATCATACCCAAGCCTTTATCAATCCATGTTCCCAAAAAGACTGCCACACATGCAATAATTAATGTTCTCTCATTTGTTCTGGTTGCTGGAATAATTAAAAGAATGATCGCGCTTAACATTAAAATCATTGATGCCCACATCCAAGGTACTAAGACACCATGACCATGTAACCCAACAAATAGGTATTTAATGTGGTCCATATGTTCTGGGATTTGGCTATAAAATGCAACAAATACCTCACATAAAAAGAAAAATACATTAATAATAATTGCATAAGTTACTATTTTTGATAGCATTTGAATCGCTTCTTGACCCGCATCAAATTTGGTTACTTTTCTTAATATCATGCAAATGATGATTAATAAAGCTGGGCCTGCTGCAAACGCTGAGGACAAAAATCGTGGTGCTAATATTGCAGTTAACCAGAATCCTCTACCTGGTAAGCCACAATACAGAAATGCTGTAACAGTATGAATACTAACAGCCCAAGGAATTGAGAGATAGATAAATGGTTTAACCCAGGTTGGTGGCGGTACGCCTTTACTTTCAGAGGACAACGCATTCCAACCTACAATTATATTAATAAAAAGGTAGCCATTTAAAACAATCATATCCCAAAACAACATGGAATTGGGGGTTGGATGTAATAGTACATTTAAAATACGCTGAGGTTGACCTAAATCCACTGCAATAAATAAAATACACATTGAAACAGCCGCAATAGCGACAAATTCACCCAGCACTGTAATTCTTCCAAATACCTTATAATGATGTAAATAATATGGCAATACTAACATCACTGCTGAAGCCGCTACACCAACAAGGAATGTAAATTGAGCGATATAAAACCCCCAAGATACATCACGACTCATTCCTGTTATACCCAGGCCATAATAGAGCTGAAAAAGATAACAAATTGCTCCAACACCTATAATTGACATCAAAATAGTGACAAATTGCCAATATCGTTTACCTCCATATAGAGCTCTTTCAAGCATATCACCCTCATCTATGAATAAATTAAAGTATTAATAAATCAATAGTTCGAGAATCGTAATTCTGTCATTAAGGGGGTTAGAGTAAATTTATAACAGATTTAATCAATCTAACCCAAATAATACTAAATTAGCGATGCCCAATTCAAAAAAATATGGATAAATACGATATAAAACCTTTTTTCATCCAGATTTTATTACACAAGATAATAAACCTGTGGGCCGCTTCCAAGATGTGGTTTACGTCGAATCGCAAACCGTTTCTTTAAAATTTGGCTAACTTCAGATTCATGATCATCTAAATCCCCAAATATCAGCGCACCCTCTGATACTTCAACGCAGGCTGGTTGTTGTCCTTTTGCCAATCGTTCTGCACAAAAATTACATTTTTCAACAACGCCCTTCATACGTGTAGGGAATTCTGAATTTACTTCTTCGATAAATGGACGAGGATCAAAAAAATTAAAGCTTCTAGACCCATAAGGACATGCTGCCATACAAAAACGACATCCTATACATCGATGAAAATCCATTAAAACAATGCCATCATCTCTTTTAAATGTTGCTTTTGTTGGGCATGCTTGAACACAAGATGGATTTTCACAATGATTGCAAAGGACAAGAAATGGAATCTCTTTAAATTCTTCAGGAATATGTTCATGATCTTGACCTGTGAATACATGCTTAAATTCATCTTCCCATACCCATTTTACCTCATGCCTTTTATTGGGCATGTTTGGTACATTATGAATTTTATGACAGATTTCAATACAAGCTTCATAGCGTTTATTTTCTGCCAATTTTTTTACATCAACAACCATAGCCCATTTTTTGGCCTTTAATGCTTCAGGTTTAACTGAAGTATCCCCTATTGGAGTTGTATTAGTACCCCCCCCTGACGAGGCTAATACATTACCAATAGATAAAGAACTTAAGCTGAGGGCTGATAGACCGGATATTTTCAGAAAGCTTCGTCTGCTGTTTTTCATCACTTATTCTCCTTAGGCTCTATGTGGCAATCCCAACAGTATGGTCTGACAGACGCATATGTATGGCATCGATCACAAAAATCAGCTTTACTGACATGACATCCAATACATGAATCCTCGCCTGTAGAAAGACTCATATTGTAATTTTTCCCATCGACACTTGAATAAAGTCGTTTTTTATTCCTAACAACTGAATCACGCCACACATTTAATATTTGCATATGTTCAGCTGTCATAAATGATTTAGGCGCAACACATACTTTTGCCGCTTTTGCTTTGTCAGATAGTTTAATTTCTGGAGCTGGTGCGGCTTTACCCATGTTATACCAGAATGGAAAAGTTACTATAATCACAAATATTGTCAATCCAGCTAAAACTTTTTCTTTATCATACATTGTTTTCTTTTGCATTACTCACCCTCCTCTTCAGAAAGGGGCTCCCCTCGTAAATCAGTCGTTCTTTCACATTCACCAGGCAAGATCAACGCATTACCAACTAATTCATGAAGCCCGATAACCCCTACCTCTGGTACCCAATACTCCATTAATGCTGGAAATGCAGCACGATCTACTGCACAAATACATGCTAACATATTCACACCAAATTTTTCATGAACATATTTTACTGCATTTGCCCTGGGTAGACCACCTGCCATTCTTAATTCAATATTTTCACCTGCATTTAACCCTGATCCACTTCCACAACAGAACGTTTGCTCTCTGATTGTATTTGCAGGCATTTCATAAAAATGATTGCATGTTTGGTTGATCACATAGCGTGGTTCTTCAAGTAACCCCATTCCTCGTGATGGATTGCATGAATCATGAAATGTTATTTTATATTTGTCATTTCGTGATGGATCTAAATCTAATTTACCGTGTTTGATCAAATCCGCTGTAAATTCTGCAATATGTACCATTTTGGTTTCTTTCGCGTTTTCGAATCGTGTGCCAGTAATTGGAGAGACTGGTACTTCCAAAAAATCAGCTGGTCCATTCATGGTACTCATGTACTGATGTATAACACGCCACATATGACCACATTCTCCACCCAAAATCCACTTTACCCCCAATCGTTTTGCCTCCGCATACATTTTGGAATTTAATCGTTTCATCGTTTCATGAGATGTAAAAAATCCAAAATTCCCCCCTTCAGATGCATAGGTGCTCCACGTCACCTCTAAACCATATTTAACTTTTAAATAATGAAATAACACAAGATATCCCATACAAGTGTATGTGCCGGGATCAGCAAAGACATCTCCTGAGGGTGTTATAAACAGAATATCTGCACCTTTTTTATTAAAATTGGGTTCAAGTTTTAATTCTGTAATTTCTTCAATATCATCACAAAAGAATTCAATCATTTCCTTAAAAGCATGAGGTTGAATACCTAAATGATTTCCTGTTCGATAGCAATTGGCAACTGGGGTTGCAATCCAGTCAATATTTAAGCCGATCAGATTTAAGAGTTCTCTGCCCATAATTGTAATTTCTGCAGTATCTATTCCATATGGGCAATAAACTGAACATCTTCGACATTCACTACATTGAAAGAAATAATACCACCACTCTTTCAGTACATCGAGCGTCATTTTTCTTGCGCCCGCTAATCGACCCAATATCTTTCCTGCTGAGGTGAAATCATTTCTATAAATTGATCTTATGAGCTCAGCTCTGAGTACTGGCATATTTTTTGGATCACCTGTACCAATAAAAAAATGACATTTATCAGCGCATGCACCACATCGAACACATATATCCATAAACACTTTAATTGAGCGAAATCGTTCTAATCGTTCTTTAAAGCCTTTATGAATAATATCTTGCCAGTTATCTGGTAATTTCCAATCATCTTCAATGGGATTCCACTGTCTTGCATTTGGAAGTCCAAGGTATTCGACACTTTTTGGATTGGATGCATAACAATACATACCCTTTCGAATGGTCGTTGGTGTATCCATCCAACTTGTTATCGGCGGGTTTGATTGATGGTTTTGTGTTGCTTGGTTTAATAATTCTTCAGGTTTTAGTTCATCAGCCATACCTCTTTACTCCTTTTCAACAGGAAGTCCTGCTTCTTTCATTTTTTCTCTAAATTCCGATTCATATGCCTCATAGGTGTGAACCGGAACAGGATAATTCCATGGGTTAATATGTCTTTTCACTCGGGTTGTATTGGCTAAATTTCGTGTTGGGCTCATAAATATTCCACCTAAGTGCATTAATTTACTAAATGGAAAATACGCAATTAATACACAAACAAGAAATAAATGAACATAGACAATCGTATGAACCCCTTCTTTAACAACCGGATGAAATGTAACGAGGCCCATTGTCATTTCTTTCACACTGATAATATCAACTTTTGTAAAATATCGCATGATTATACCTGAAATTGCAATAGCCATAATTAAAAATAAAGGAAAGTAATCGGAAGCTAATGAGATGTATCTAACTTGATGAATATAAATTCTTCGAAAAAACAGATATAATACAGCAGCAAGAAGAACAAAACCACTAATGAAAATTCCTGGCAAACCTATTTGCAGAAAGCCATCCAAATCTTCAAGGGCTTTGATAAAGAAAGGAACAGGTTCTGTAAAAAAACGCATATGGCGAATTATAACAACAAAAAATGACCAATGAAATGCCAACGCCCCTAACCATAACCATTTTTCCCACTCATAAGATATATGTTTTCCCTCTCTAAATTCAAGCCGAATATTTCTAAAAAGTGAGCGAAAACATACAATCTCCAATATCATTCGCAGAATGACTCCCATTGTGGTTGTGGGATTATCAATTTTATTCTGCTTAATCCATGAAAAAGATTGTCCTTGTCCACATGTGGTTGGAATACGAAAAGGTACTGGGGATTGGGCCCAATTAATGATGCGATAAATAAACCCACCAATAAATATGAGCACAGCAAAATATGGAATAATTAATCCAAATAATTCTTTTTTCCCCAAAATGTCGACGCCAACCCATGGAAGTAGAAAAAGGACTGTAACTGCCAACAGTGAAAATAAATAATTTAAATTCATTACACTACCTCACTCCATCAAAAGTTTAATTCATTCGTTTCTTTTATTTGATTTTTCAATGAATCTAAAAGATTGTCTTTTAAATTCATTGACTTTTAATTCGTTGAGTTTATCTTTACAGGTCATATATATATCAAAACAGTAGAGTGCTAACTTATCGATTTGTTGATCAAATAATATCATATTATCTATAGAAATTTGAACATTTTTTTGTATTTGATTTCGAACGATATCTTTAAGAATAAACATAAATCCTATGGCTTGCGATGGACTAAAATTCTGAATAGCTCGAACGCGGATAATGGGGTCAATCCATTCGTGTAAAATGTCACTATTGTTTTGATTATGCAGTAAATAATCAAATATTTTTTCTAAACCATTTTGCGTAAGTTGTCCCACAGGATTTGCAAACTGATTATTTTCAGATTTAAGAAAATGGGCAGTTTGGCTCGGGTAGGCCTGAACAGTTTTATCAAACCATTCTTTTATGATGGCTTTTTGATTGGTTAAAAGAATTTTTTCTATTGATTCTAAAGTTTGCATTGTTTTGATATCACTAACCATCCTCAAAATTTTTTATTGGGACGTAGCTATAGACAAATTGGCGCTAAGTGTCAAGATAAGATTTTTCAAAAGCATTGGATAGTCAATTAAAAATGTGAAAAAAGACAATTAACAGTATGGAAAAGGGCAAAAAGAACATATCTGCTATAAGAACATATCTGCTATAATAGAAGAAAAATATAATTTTTAGTACTGAACAATAGATTGTGTATTACTGCTTGGACAATTAATACAATCTACAGCAAAGCCATCAATATATATATCATCCTCTTTGCAATTACTTTTTCCTTCACGCTCACAAATTTTATTGTCATAAAAAGCATGAATGCCAATTTCATCGGGTTGTTCTTTTTCTAAATCTTTCGATGTTAAAGTTCTATCAGATATAAACGATTCAACACGATTTTGCCATTTTAGTTTGATAAATTGATCCCAACGAATTCTAGCATCTTTTGGATAGATTGGGTCTCCATATCGATTGGTAGGACCTTGAATTTCTCCACAGATTTCATTTTTTTTCAAACCACCAACGTATTGTTCATCAAGGTCCAAAGCAAGAGTTACCCATTGTTTTAACCTGCCATTAGATGGTTCAAATAAATGATATTTAGAGTCCCCTTGAATATCCTCTAACGAACTAAAAGCTAATAATTTATATAATTTTTTATCTTCTTTTACCCATACAACAACATAATGTTCATTTAAATTTAAACAATCAAGGGGATTGGAACAATTGCCTTCTCCATTAAATTTAAATGTTTTGGGATCTAATTCATTTAGCCAATTGGGAGGATCCAAGCTTTCACGTCCTGCCGTTTTAAAAATAGAAATTCCATAAGAGTTAAGATGTTCGTAATCAACACGAAAAGATAATCCCACCATAAAATGCTTTGCGTCGCTCTCATTTCTATAAATACTTAATTTTACCTGAATATTGTATGGCAATCCTTTTGTTCTTCGATCTTGCCAATATTTTAAATCTGGCAATGCTTCATTTTTAACCCAACGCAATCGAATTAATAAATTATCTTCATCCGGTCTTGGACGCAATTGAAGAGCAAACCCCCCATTAATTCCTTCCATTTCTTGTAAACGTACTGTTCCTTCTTTTGGGATTTTATACATTTCATTTATATCTATCAATTCCGCTGGTAAAGGTACTGGCGTCCGATTATCGGATATCATCATATCTCTTTCTGCTCCAATAGATGGGATACTCGCACAATTAGCACGAGACAAGAGAATTATTCCTCTTGATACTCTTTCATCTCTTTCTAATTTTGGATAATAGTATTCAGCCTTTAAATTACTATTATTGCTATCATCAAAAGGAATATAGAATCGGATCTGGTTATATTCTTTAATAAAAGACTCTAAATCTGATTGCCCCTCTCTTTTTTTTATTAAATATCTAAGTCCACTTTCCGAAACATATTGCGCTTGAAAAAGATTAGCTGTGCCTAACGCACAAATAATATTAGAAGTCATTAAAGACATAGTTGATGCTAACATGCCCACAATAACAATTGTTATGACCAATCCAAGAAGGATTGCTCCTTTTTCATTTTGACTTTTATGTTTCATTGATAATCTCGAGTTAAAAAGCGTGGATAAACAATTATATTTTTAAATTCATAGTTCCTAATAAAATAATCTGATCGTAAAACTAAACTAAACCGAATAGCGGTTGAGTCTTTGGACCAATTTTCTTCCCAAACCATATTTCTAAATACATTATCCCTAAATGAATCCGGCCCCTTTAAATATTGTATTTGAAATGAATCAACATTATTAACTAAGACATAGTCATCCATACATAATTGATCTCTTTGAAAGTAAACTCTTGAATTTTTTAAATTATTAAATCTGGATACAAATTGTATCTCTTCATTTTTTCCCCACGTAACTTGAGTAATGTGAGTTAATTCATTGACCAATCTATAAATTGCAAGGTGGGCTTTTTGAGCAATTCTATTATTTTCTTTTACTATAATATAACCTTCAGCGATGTTACCTATAACAGTACCAGTGACTGTTGAAAGCAATCCTACAAGTAAGATGGTTACAACCAATTCTAATAAAGTAAATCCTTGAGGGCAACTATATTTAAAAGAATTTTTTTTCATAACAGCATCTCTAATTTTGACGAGTTGGTATAAAAGTAAATTTTGAAAAAATAGCGGTTAAACGTCTACTCGATGATTTTTCATCTTTAATGGATACAAGAAGAAAGTCGGATACATCATTATTTTCTGTTTTTTTAAATTCAATAATTTTTTTATCTTTGTCTAACTCATCAACAACAAATTCATTCTTTTCAACATAATAGGGAGTAAAGTTATCTCCGTTCCATCCATAAGGGAAATATCCACCCCCCATCGTCACATCTGTAATATTCTTGCCTTGTGGACCAATTTTTTTTTGCAAATCTCGAAGTGTAAAGTTATCACCATGCGCCAAAATTACTGACTGAAAATAATCATAATGTATATTCTCCATTACATTATGTAACTCCAGATTTTTTTTTAATTCTTGAATAGGTTTTATGCTTCCACTGATAGTTTCTCCGGTTACAAGTGCCATAATCATTAAAACAAAAACCGCTATTATGATAGTAACGACAATTTCAATTAATGTAAAACCGGATTCTTTTGATAATGTTTTCAACATAATATTTATAATTTATTTGAATAATAATTTATAAGGATTATCCACTATTTGATAACTTAATCATTTTGTTATAATTTTTTTTCACACTCGGATTTATAACCAATACATCCAGATGGAGAGATCATAATTGTTGATTTGCTCTCTTGATCACATTCTTGCATTAAACATATATTTATATAAATTGAATGCTCACAAGGTTTTCCTGTTTGATCAGCTGGACGTCCAAGTGAATCAAAGATTACTGTTGAATTCTGAACACATTTTTCTGTACCCTCTTCAATTACTGAATAATAGACATTATGTAGAATTGGCGTCGTAGGTAATGAAAAATTTTTCCCTTGGTTAATATCACTTTCTAATCTGTGAATTAATGAATATGTTTGATTAGCATTTGATTCTGGAAAAAATAATCCAAACAAATCATTTTCAATAATATCATCCTGAGTAGTCATTGTTCTGTCATAATGCCTCATTGACAGAAATTGGCAATAAAACAAATTGGAAACGATTTCCTCTGATGCCGAAGATAACTTATAATCCCCAATAGGATTGAATTTTATACCAATAACAATATAAACAATCCCCATTAAAAGTAGAATTATTACAAATTCTATCAATGAATAGGCAGAGTCTGATGCGGAATTTCTTTTAAGTTCTTTACACTTATTAAATAAATAATACATATCGTTAATTTGGGGACCATTTAAAAAAATATGGAATATTTTTGATAAATTATTAATTGTTTTATCATAAATTTATACCAACCTCTGTTTTTCCAATATTCATTTAAAATTAGGGACATGTTTACTTAATCAAACATCTGATTACACTTTTAAATAAGGTGGGAAATATAATCGATTGGGCTTCATAGAATAATAAACATTGCTCATTCCTTTAAATTAAAGAATGAGCAACATTAATTATTTTGTTTAAGACAATTCGTTTCATTTCATAGATATTCGATTCATTAATTTTTTAGTTTTTCAAAAATAAATTGAGGACCTTTACTATCTGCACCGATTTTTGGTTTTGAATAATTAAACGAACCTGCTTCATTTCCCTGAACATATATGGTGCCTTTACTCTCTGATTTGGTACAATCATACCCATCAATCCGATAAGGATGCGATTCTTGAGATCCTGAACTTGATGAACCAAAACCGTCCATTATATCTTTACAATTTTGATCCCAATATTGATCTGGAGTTTGTGTATTTCCTGTAACTGGCCCCATTAATGTTTTGGCATATAAAAGGTTTGCTCTAGCTTGTAATTCAGCGACAACTCCCTCAGCTGTCTTTCGATACGCTTCATCTTCAACACCAAAGTATTTAGGCATAATAACAGCTGCTAATATACCGAGAATAATCAGAACAACAATGATTTCAATCAGTGTAAAGCCTTGTTCTTTTCGTAAATCGTTTGTTACCTTTTTCATCATTATCCTCCTTTAACCTCCCTTGTTTTTATAAAGCCACGTATGGCTATACTCAATTTATAATCTATAGTTCGAAATTTTAAACATTTAATCTTATATCTTTTGTCAATAAAATTGACTTATTATAATCAAATGATTCAAAAAATCACCTCCTATCAATGTGTACCATAATAAATCTTTATACAAAAAAGTCAATAGAATATTGAAATTGTCACATTATTTCAATATTCTGCTCAAATCTGACATGGGTAAAAATATCGATAGCGCAAAAAATCCTATAATTACAGCCAATCCAATAGTAAGAATAGGTGCTATCGCTTCAGTCATGCGTTTAACTGCCATTTCGACCTCATCATCATAATATAATGTAATTTCACGTAGCATTTCATTCAAACTATCCGATTCTTCACCAATAGCTATCATACTTGTAACCATAGGAGTGAAATATTTTGATGTTTGTAATGGTACCGATATTCCTTTTCCCTCTTGTAATTGATTTTTAACTCGATCAAAATCTTTAGTAATTGCTTTATTGCCAATTGTTGCAGATAAAATGTTCATACTTTCAATTTGATCAACACCACTTGATCGAAGGATTTCAAAAATATTTGCAAATCGTGAAATGTTTGCTTTAGCCAGAACAGGTCCAACAATAGGTATTTTTAACAATCCGATATCTCTAACAAATTTTCCATTTTCAGTCTTAAAATACAAGATAGCACAAAAACTTAATCCTGATAAGAGTACAATAAGCAATGGACCGTGCTGCATCAAAAACCGATACAGAACATCGCTAATTTGAGTTGCCCAAGGTAATTCAAGATGATGAGATTTAAATATCATTAAATATTTCGGAATAACATATGTTAACAAAACAAAGAATGATACAATCAGCATAATAGAAACAAAAGCCGGATAATATAATGCTGCTTTTATATCATTTTTGACCTTATGTTCATGCTCAATTATCTTAATTAACCGCTCAAAAACACCAGTTGGTTTTCCTTCTCCATCAATATATAATAACGCATCACTCATCTCACCAGCT
>Ga0272440_1001935_pt1 | contig 16485 bp, 13 predicted proteins | sample SSMMMBAug17_FD_192440 | JGI IMG/M metagenome (GOLD analysis project Ga0272440, IMG submission 192440) | Marine sediment archaeal communities from Little Sippewissett salt marsh, Falmouth, MA, United States - SSM-MMB-Aug17 | ecosystem: Environmental > Aquatic > Marine > Wetlands > Sediment ... | reverse complement strand
CACAATTTGATTCGCCTGAAGTTGATATTCCTGAAGATATTACTAGAATAGAAAAGCTTTATTTTGATAAATGAATATTTGTTTGTTTTTCAAAGTGGACAAAGTGGACGCAGTGGACAAAGTGGACGCAGTGGACAAAGTGGACGCAGTGGACAAAGTGGACGCAGTGGACAAAGTAGATATTATCGTCCAAGTTTGGTTTTTCGGACTGACAAGCACAGACATACACTTAAGATAATCGGAAAAACCAAAGTTGGATTATTATATTAAAATCAAAAAATTAAATCTAATTTATCCACTTTGTCCACTTTGTCCACTTTGTCCACTGCGTCCACTTTGTCCACTGCGTCCACTATAAAAAAATCTTATTTCAACAAAATTGCCTCAAAAAAAAGTTATTTGATTAAATCAAATCAAATTTTTTTCTAACTTCATGGATATTAGTTTTAAATTTCTTTTCATTGATATATTTTCTTGGAATTTTAACTGAAGTAATATTTTTACAATATAAACATTTCATAATAACCAGTCCATAACCTTTTATATCAGGCTGAGATATTGCAAAACTGACATAGAAAGGTTTATTACAGGTTTCACATTTAACTTTAAATGTTTTTAATTTATTTGCCATTTATAAATCCTATAGAAGATTGCATTTTATATCTTTATAATACACCTTGTTTTTTCAAATAACATCTGTGATAGTCCGTGTTTGTCCGTGTTTGTCCATGTTTGTCCATAAAAAAATCTAACCAGATTTCATTACTATTCTTTTTAATACAAGGTCTCTAATTTCATCATTATTTTCAGGAACAATACCAAGAACAATTCTATCATCAGGGTACTGCTTCCAGATTATGTCAACAGCTCTATACCATAATTCAGGTTTTAATTTTATTGCTTTTTTAAAAATTTGTTGAAAATTTTTTATTCCTTGAGCATTATTAGAAGCATCTATTATAATATCCTGAATATCTTGATTTTTTTGATTGTCATTTTCAAACTTACCAATATTATTTTCTTTTGTAAGAATTTTACTTCTAAATACCCAATATGAACCAATTTCAAATAATAGTTCACTATTATCAGGCTCTTGTTTATATGCCATTTTAAAACATTTATCAGCATATTTTAAGTATGTACTTATATAAATTACTGAGTCTTTTTTTAAAAAGGAAAATTGTTTTCCTAAATCATACCAATACATGGCATGAGTTGGATTGAGTAAAATCGATTTGTATAAATATAAAATTGCATTTGAAATATTATCATCTTTTTCTTTGTTGTTATAAGATGATTTTTGCATGTAATATAGAGCCATTTTATAATAATAATATGAATTATTGGGATTGAATGAAATTGCTTTAGTGATATTTTTTTTTGTTACAGATTTTGTTAATTGATTTTTTTTAGGCATTGGACAATTCTTTTCAGCAAGAATATTCATACATGCAGGATAGATTAAAATCGACCATATAAGAAAAAAAAGAAATAAGGATGAATATTTTGTATAAGGTGTTAATCTAATCTTTACCAGCCTGTACAAAAAAGTATTTTGAGAATTTGATCTTTTGATATTTATAGATATAAAACAAATTGCAAGAATAGAAGCAAAAATAATGCAGTTTGAAGAAATATGAAAATTACAATTGTAAAGAGAATAAAATAAAATTCCAAGAATACCAGCCATACATCCAGAACATAATCCAATACTGTATAAATATTTTCTTTTTCTATAAAGAGCCAGTATTTTATAAAAAAATGCAAGTATTGTAGTAATAATTATAATTGAACCAATATAACCATGTATTGCAAACATTTGTAAAAATTCATTTTCTTGATTTAAATTCTGATGAAATTCTATATATCTCTTTTTTATATTAGAAAAGCTTCCATAGCCAACACCAAAAAAAGGATAATCATCTAATATATTGAATCCAGATATCTGGCTTGAATGTTTTTCATGATCTATAGAAAGATTATTATTGTTATCATTGCTGTTTAATAAAGAATAAAAACAGATAAATATTGAAAAAAATATTATTAAAAAACCAACTTTTTTCATATTTTTAGCTATAATAAATATAGAAAAAAAGAATAAACCACAGGCAAGTGATATTATTGCTTTATCTGAGCCTAAAACCAAAAGTCTAAGTCCCATAACAAAAGAACAAAATAACAAAAAAATTATTTCAGGATTTGATTGATTAGATATTGATTCAGTGAAAATTTTTTTTATTGTTTTTTTTGATGATTTATTTTTAAGCTTAGTAATAATTAATCCAATTGTAAGCAATATTATCATTATCATATATGAAGCAAAATGTTCATTTGTAATATATTTTCCATTGCTTGTTTTGCTCTGAATATGGTTTGCCCACCACCAAAAATCTGGACTTTTTCCTATTAATGCTTCTAAAAGTCCTGATATTATTATAACATATACAATAAGATTTAACTGGCTCTTTTTTTGAACAAGCTGAATTAATAGAAAAAAAATTGAGAAATATAAAAGAATCATTAAAAGATTATTAAATCCATCAAACCAGTAATATGCAATGCATATCCATTTGTCTTTACAAATATTATTTGCAAAATATTCATTAAAATCGCAAATATATATTTTATCTTGAAAGGTATGAAAAGAAAGTTTTTTTATAAGAAATGGAGGAAGTGGAATCAGCTGGAAAATTATAAATAACAAAAATACTATAAAAAAAAAATTAATAGGACTTTTTACTATAGTTAGTGTTTCTTCAGAGCAAAATATTATATTTACACCCCATAATAGTACCAGTGTAAAAGTAATAATTTCAAATATTGAAATTGAAATTATATTAATCCCTCCAGAACAAAAAGGGATTAAAAAAATTATTAAAACAAGTCCAGAAAATATATAATCTTTTATATCTTTCATTAAAATACCTCAAATAAACCATTACTTACAATTTATTATATTAAAATTAATGTTATATATGCTATTGTTGTATAGTTATATTTTTGAATCTATTAATAAATTTAAGATTAAAGTTCAATTAGTAATTTGCCGAAAAAAGAACTTAGCAAATAATTATCTGAATTTATATTGAATATTTTTATTATATATTTAGATTTTACAAGTAAAAAAAAGGCTGATTTATCAAATGAATAAGAAAATTAAAATAGGACAAATAGGTTGTGGATACTGGGGACCTAACCTTGTTAGAAATTTTTTAAATAATAAACAGGTTGAAAATATTATTGTATGTGATTCTAACAAAGAAATGTTAAGGAAAATATCTGCAAAGTATCCTTCAATAGAAACAACAGATATAAGCGACACTATAATTAATGATTTATCAATTGATGCTGTTATAATAGCCCTGCCGGCAAAGCTGCATTATGAGTATGCTAAAAAAGCCATTTTAGCTGGAAAGCATGTTCTTGTTGAAAAGCCGTTTGCAATGAATTCTTTTGAAGCAAATGATTTAATAAAAATTGGAAAAGAAAAAAATAAAGTAGTTATGGCAGGTCATACTTTTATTTACAATGCTGCTGTAAAAAAAATTAAAAAGATCATAGATAGTGGTGAGTTAGGAGAAATATATTATATATTCTCACAAAGATTAAATCTTGGGAGGGTAAGACAGGATGTAAATGCAATGTGGAATCTTGCTCCTCATGATATTTCTATTGTTCTTTACTGGTTAAATGAAAAACCTTCAAAGGTTTATGCTAATGGAAAATCATTTTTACAAAAAAATATTGAAGACCTAGTTTTTCTTCATTTGGATTTTCCTTCAGGGAAATCTGTACATATTCATGTAAGCTGGCTTGATCCATGTAAAACAAGAAAAATGATTATTGTTGCCAGTAAAAAAATGCTGATTTATGACGATGTTTCAACTGAAGCAAAAATAATGATTTATGATAAAGGAATTGATAAAACATTAAAAGATGATATAAAACATGAAATATATGATTTTGCTTCATTTCAATTACAAACAAGAATCGGTGATATTCTTATTCCGCAAATTGATTTTGATGAACCTCTTAAAGAAGAAACCAATCATTTTATAGATTGTATAATGAATGGTAAATTACCAATTACTGGAGGTAAAGAAGGACTTGAAGTAGTTGAAATATTGGAAAAAGCCCAAAAATATCTCTGATTCTAATGGATTTGTGATGAGTCAGTAATCCTAAAATGAAATAAATTCTTTGACTGGAGTCCCAAATCTTTAGATTTGGGCGTCAGTTATCTTTTCCCTTTGTAATTTTTTTACACCCAAATCTAAAGATTTGGAACTCCAAACTATGAATTTATGTCGTCAAAAAATATGACTAAACACAACACAAAATCTGTTAGAACGAGAAATATTAATTTCAAAATAAAGGATAATACATGTCATATAAAATTCTTCTTATAAAGCCAAATATATGCGTAAGAAAAAATTTTGATCTACAAAGTAAAATGGCACCTCCTGTTGGACTTGCATATTTAGCGGCATCTCTTATTAAAGAGGGATACGAAGTGAAAATTTTAGATATGGTAGCAGCATCAAAAAAAAGCTGGGCTTATAATGACACACATAATTGTTTTGGACAAGATGATTCTGATTTAATTACCACTATTAAGGAATATCAGCCAAATCTTGTTGGCATAGGCGGATTTACAAGCCAATTTCCAATTATTAAAAGAATTACAAGATTAATAAAAAAATATGATAATAAAATAAAGATTGTACTTGGCGGAGTTAATGCTACTGCAATGCCTGAATTTGTTTTAAAAAATACACATGCTGATTTTGTTATTCAAGGGGAGAGTGAATATCAAATTGTAGAATTAGCTGAAGGGCTTTATCATGATAATTTTAATAAAATTAAAAATATTGATGGAATTGCTTATAAGGATTTTAAAAATGTCATTGTTATGCCAAGAAAAAATTTTGAAAATGATTTAGATTCAATACCCTGGCCCGCAAGAGAATTATTTAATCATGATGACTATATTAAAGATAATGTTGCTATGCCTGTTCTAACATCAAGAAGCTGTCCTGGAAATTGTGCATTTTGCAGTATTCATCTATTATCAGGAAAAAAATACAGACAACGTGATCCATATAAAGTAGTTGATGAAATTGACTATATGGTTTCTAAATGGGGCTATAAAACAGTATCGATTTTTGATGACGCATGTAATGTAAATCCTGAAAGGCTTATTAAAATATGCCAGGAAGTAATTTCACGCAAATTAGACGTAAGGCTTGTTTTTCCAGGAGGATTAATTATCAACTATATTACAAAGGATCTATTGTATTGGATGAAAAAGGCCGGTACTATATCTCTTGCCCTACCTGTTGAGCATATAAACGATAATATTCGAAATAATATTATTAGAAAAAATTTAAAAATTGAAAAAATTATCCAGGTTCTTAATTGGTGTAAAGAACTTAAATTACTTGCTTTGGTTAATTTTGTAATTGGAATGCCCGGTGAATCAGAAAAAACACTACAGGAAATAATTAACTTTGTTAAGGAAAATTCTTATAGAATTGCTTCAATAGCTGTTTATATTGCAACGCCTTTTCCTGGTACAAGATTTTATGATATTTGCATTGAAAAAGGTTATCTTATTAATAATGAAAACGAATTTTTGGATTATGATCTATACACTGCACATATTGATACTGACGTTATTAAAAATGATAATATTTTGAAATACAAAAAAATAATTGAAAAAACATTTGCTGAAATAAAAGAAAAAGATTTAGATATCAGCTATATAAGAAAAGCAATTCGTAAACCAGATAAAGATACAATGGATTATATTGAAAATGTCTATTTCAAATAAAAAAATGTCTATTTCAAATAAAACAGATATTATAATGAAGCATTATTCTAATCTCAATAAAGATTTATGGGATGATTTTGTTATAAATAAATCCAGAAATGGAACAATTTTTCATGAACGTAATTTCCTTGAATACCATCCTGAAGATCGTTTTAAAGACACTTCGTTAATCTTTTATAAAAACAATACAAATCCATTAATTATTGAAGCTGTTTTTCCTTCTGTTTTGTTAAAAAAAAATAATATTTCTATTTTATCTTCTCATCCAGGAAGTTCATATGGCGGATTAATTTTTTCTTTATCTACAAATACAAAACAACTTTATGATATTATAGAACTGATTATTGAGCATGCAAGAGAATTAAATGCAGATAAAATTGAAATAAAATTACCAGAACAAATTATTTTTTCTGATCCGCCAGACCAGGAATTTTCTTTTCTTTTATGGCATCGCGGTTTTAAATTAAAAACAAGAGAGCTTAGCAGTGCTATATTTTTACAATCAGAAATACCATTGTCAAAATTATCTAAAAAAACATATTCATGGTCATTAAACAAAGCAAAAGAAAATAATATAAAAATTTCTTACGATATTCCAGTTGAAAAAGTTTATCCTTTGATAGAGGCTAATCTTAAAAACCGATTTGAAAAATTACCAACACATTCTTTTTCAGAACTTATTGATTTAAAAAAAAGATATAATAAGAGAATAAAACTATGGACAGCTTTGAAAGATAATATTCCTATTGCAGTTGTAGTTATTTTTGAAGCTAACAAGATAGCAGTACATGATTTTTATATTTCTCAAAATTATGAATTTTCTAAAATGCAGCCGCTGTACCTAATATTTGATTCTATTTTTAATTATTATAAAAATCAATCTTTTAAATGGTTTAATTTTGGTATATCAACAAGAGAAAATTGGATAAAATGGGGAATATTAAATTTTAAAGAAGGTCTGGGAGGAAGGGGTTTAATTAGAGAAACATGGATTTTAGATGATATAAACTTTCCAAAACCTGATGATTCAAATATAATCTGAAATAATTAATTAACTACAGATTTAGTCATAAAAATTTTGGACTACGTTCCCAGATAAAAATTCGTCCTCAAGGTACTATTGTAAGCCTGCGGATAATTCTGATCTGGCGCCTTGCCAAAATCTTTATGACTAAATCTTTAATTAGTGTAAAGGTAAATATGAATAAAAATATTCCATTTGTTGATTTAAATGCGCAATATAAAAAAATTTCTAATGAAATAAATACTGCCATTTCCAATGTTATAAATGAAACAGCTTTTATACAAAGCAAATATGTTAGAGAGTTTGAGAAAAATTTTTCTTTTTTTTGTGGTGCAAAGTATTGTATAGGAGTAGGAAATGGTACAGATGCTCTATTTATTGCTCTTAAGGCATTAAACATTAAAGCAGGTGATGAGGTTATTGTACCTTCAAATACTTTTATTGCTACTTCTGAGGCAGTATCAATGACAGGTGCAAAAATTGTTTTTATAGATTGTGATCCAATTTCGTATAATATTGATGTCAATTTAATTGAATCAAAGATTACAAATAAAACAAAGGCAATTATTCCTGTTCATTTATATGGTCAACCTGCTGAAATGGAAAATATTTCAACAATTGCAAAAAAATATAACATAAAAATAATACAAGATTGCGCACAGGCTCATGGAGCAACTATTAATGAAAAAAAACTCGCATTTTTTGGTGATATATTATGCTTTAGTTTTTATCCTGGAAAAAATTTGGGTGCATATGGAGATGCTGGTGCTGTTGTAACAGATGACAAGAGTCTTGCTGATAAATGTAGAATGTTTGCAAATCATGGTCGTATGTCAAAATTTAATCATGAATTTGAAGGAATAAACAGTCGCTTGGACGGAATTCAGGCAGCTGTATTAGATGTCAAATTAAAATATCTTTCAAAATGGAATGATCAAAGGCGTAAAGCTGCTTTTCTTTATAATGATTTACTAAAAGATTTGAATCAAATAACTATACCTGATATCCCTTTAAACAAAAAGCATGTTTTTCATTTATATGTTATTAGAACAAAAAATCGAAAAGAATTGCAGTCTTTTTTAAAAGAAAAGGGCATTTCAACTTCAATCCATTATCCAATTGCACTGCCTTACCTTAAAGCATATGAATATTTAAAACATATACCTGAAGATTTCCCTGTTTCTAACAGGTATCAAGAAGAAATATTATCATTGCCAATATTCCCTGAACTAAGTAAAGAAAATATTACCTATATATCACAGTCTATTCATACATTTTTTCAAAATATTTAATTATTACAAAAATAAATTATTGGTGAAAAATATGAAAACATGCTTATTTATAACAACCTATCCGCCAATGGTATTAGATACGTATTATAATAAAAACGAACATATGATTAATAAATCATATGAACAGCAAAAAAAAGCTATAATAGAAACTTTTATTGGGGATAGCGATTTTTATTCAAAAGGATTAATAGCTCATGGATGGAAAGCTGATGATATCATAGCTAATTGTAGACAAATGCAGGTACAATGGGCTCTTGAAAATAATATTTATGCTAAAACATCAGAAGAAATTATTTTTTTTCAGATAAAGAAGGCAAAACCTGATGTTGTTTATATACATGATATGAGTTATTTATCAAATAAACTTTTAATGGGAATTAAACAATTTACAAAGCTAATAGCTGGTCAGGCTGGATCTCCAAGCCCTCCTGATTGCGATTTATCATTATATGATATCATTTTTTCATGCGATTTAGATTTTGTTAATAGTTTTCGTAAAATCGGAATTACATCTTATTATCAAACACTTGGCTTTGATAAAAGGATATATAAAAAATTTCAGCATTTAAAAAGAGATATTTCAGTAAATTTTATTGGAGGGCTTAGTATAGATTTACATTCTAAAAGAAAACAATTTTTAGAACAACTTTTAAACTTTGTTGATATTAATCTCTGGGGATATGCCCTGGATAAAAATTCCCCATTAAAAAAGATTTACAGGGGCGCAGCATGGTCAGATGCTATGTTTTCCATATTAACAAAATCCTTAATCAGCCTGAATCATCATGATAACACAGCAATAAATAACGCAGCTAATATGAGACTTTTTGAAGCTACTGGCTGCGGCTCTCTCCTTATAACAGATTATAAAAATAATTTAAATGATTTATTTGAGATAGGCAAAGAAATAATTGCTTACAGAAGTGTTGAAGAATGTGCTGAACTTATTAAATACTATTTAAAACACCCTGATGAAGCTCAAAAAATTGCTAAAGCAGGTCAAGAAAGAACATTTAAAGAATATAATTATTCTCAAATTATGAAAAAAACCTCAGAAATTCTTAATAGACATATAAAATATAAACAAGAAAAGAATATATTCAAAGTTCCAACTCAAATATCAAATATGTATAAATTAATAAGTTCTGATCAAATATCTTCTGAAATGATATCAGCATGGAAAAGCAAAGAAATACCTTATAGACAAAGAGCATTTGTTCAAAAGGGACTTGAAGATTTACATCATGGTATAATTTCATCTGAAGATATGGCATTAGCAAATTGTTTGTATCAATATCTTTATTGTAAAAGTTCAATTTTAGAAATTGGATGTTCCAGTGGTTATTATTATGAAATTATTGAGTATCTTCTAAGTATAAATATTAATTATACTGGAGTTGATTACTCAAAACACTTAATTAAAATGGCAGCATCTTATTATCCTGAAGCTAATTTTTATGTTGCTGATGGAGCAAATCTTCCATTTCATGATAATAGCTTTTATGTCGTTATCTCATCTGGTATTTTACTGCAAGTACCAAACTATTTTGAGCATATTAAAGAAACTGTAAGAGTTGCAAAAAAATATGTTGTTGCACATAGAACTCCTATATGCAGAACAAAACCAACACAATTATTTAAAAAATCTGCTTATGGAATAGAAACACTGGAATTTCTTTTTAATGAGAAGGAAATCGTTTCATTATTTCTATCTTGTAAATTAAGGTTGATAGGGATTTATGAATATACCTCAAAACCTAATGATGATATTTATGAAGTAACATATATTTTTGAAAAGATATATATCTTGAGGGATTGATTGGATTTAGTGGACAAAGTGGACTAAGTGAAAATTTAAATTTTTTCCTTTCCATTTCGTCCACTGCATCCACTTAAGAAAATTTAACCAAATATTATTTTACTAATTTAAATTCTACTCTTCTATTTTGTGCTCTTCCACTGGCTGTTTTATTTGATTCAATAGGTTTTGATGGGCCAAAGCCTTTAGATATCAATCGATTTTTTTCAATACCTAATTTAATCAATTGATTCATGACTATTTTTGCTCTTTTTTTAGACAGCTTCATATTATATGATTTTTTACCCCGGCTGTCTGTATGACCATGAATCTCTAATTTAATTTCTGGATTATTCTTTAAAATAAGAAGAATTTCATCAACATATTTTATTAATTCAGCAGAAATGCTTTTTTGATTTGATTTATAATGTAACATTTTTAGATGCCAGCAGCCATCATTATCAACTTTAGCAGCAATTGGAGTATCAGGGCATTTATCGTCATTGTCATTTACACCATCTTTATCAGAGTCAATAATACAACCATCTGAATCAACGACATTTCCTTCTGGAGTATCCGGGCATTTATCAAGATAATCAAGAACACCATCTTTATCTGTATCAAATGGACAACCATTAACAGCAACTTTTGCTTGATATGGAGTATCAGGGCATTGGTCTTGATAATCATAAATACCATCATTATCATTATCAAAAGGGCATCCATTTTTATCAACTTTAACATTTTGAGGTGTTTTTGGGCAATTATCAAACTTGTCATAAACACCATCTTTATCATTATCTTTTGGCTTTTCTAAAAATACATTTTCTACATATAAAGCCATTTTTTCTGGCTGCATTACATTTTCAGCAAGTGCAAACTCTCCCTGGCCAATGTCAGCTATCTCTTCTAAAAATTTTTTACCAGATTCATCATTTCCAACTAAAATTGTATGAAAATAAATAGAATCATTGTTTTGTTTTTTTATTTTTTTAATATTTTCAAATGAATTTTTATCCTCAAATTTACCATCGCTTATAAGAATTACTGCGCACTTTCCTTTTATCTTTTTAATATCATCAGCAGTGGCTAAAATCGCTGAATTTAAAAGACTTTTTCCGCTTGCCCATTTAATTTTTTCATTTATTGTTTTTTCAAAATTCTCTTTTGAAAAATTCCCAATTCCATAAATATTAGCAGTTTTTGATTCAAGAGCCCATAAATCTTTGCCAAAAGTTCTCACTCCCATTTTTAATTTTAAATCAGGAATTGTTTGATTAAGGCAATTTAAAACGTATTTTGCAATACTTATTTTAGAATTAGTACCTTGTAAATATGCCATTGAGCCAGATCTATCTACAATTATTAAACAATTTTCAACCTTTTGTACTAACTCACCTTTTTTTAATTTTGAATTAAGATCAATTGCATCAAAATTTTGATTTAATTGAGCACAAGCTGAAATTAAAATAAAACCAATAAAAATATGGATATATTTCAAATATTTTTTACCCATTATAAATTCCTTTCTTTTTGATTTTTATTATAGTATGCAATATTAATGCCTAAATATTGGTAATAACATTGTTTTTAGAAATTATTAAAAAGTCGGAAGATTATAATTCAGATTTGAACTATAAGTCTATTATTTTTATGAACTATAAGTCTATTATTTTTAAAATAATAACTGTAATATTATCCTTTCCGCCTTCATCTATTGCTAATTCAACAAGAGTATCACAGGCATTTTTAATATTATTTTCATTTTTTAGAATAGTTTTTTTAATTTTTTCATCAGTAATTAAATCATGCAATCCATCAGTAGTAAGAATAAAAATATCTCCACATTCAATTTCAAAAGTATTACTGAAAACATCAAGATTATGATCAACACCTATTGCCTGAGTTAAAACATTTCTTGAAGAATGAACAGCAGCTTCTTCAGGTGTAATATAGCCCATATCTAAAATTGTTTGAACTTCAGTATGATCTTTAGTTAACAATTGAATATCATCATTTCTAATAACATAAATCCGAGTATCACCAATGTGTGCAATCAATGCTGTTTTATTAATTAACACTAATACAGAAAGAGTTGTTCCCATACCTGATAATTCAGAATGATAAATTGATTTGTTTATAATGTCTAAATTTGTTTTTATAAAAATATTTTTTAAAATACTTATAATATTAGATGATTTAAATTTTTTAAAATTATAATATGTTAATATACTATCACATGCTATTCTACTAGCAACTTCTCCTGCAGCATGTCCGCCCATACCATCAGCAATGGCAAAAAGCATTCCTCTTTCAGAAATATTTAATCCTGTAGATTTATCATCATTTGTTATATAGACATAATTATCTTCATTATTATAGCGGATCAGCCCTTTATCAGTTTTAGCACAAACTCTAATTTTAAGATTATCATTGGATATTTCTTCAACTTTAGTTTTTTTTAAAAAAGAAAGAATGTTACTTATTATTTGCATAGTCTTTTTTTTCATAAGATCAATTTTTTAATGGCATGTCTTAGATCTTAATAATTTTTTCAAATACAGAATTTACAAAATAAGCATTTTTTTTAATAAGTACAGAATACATTTTTTTTTATAATTAGGGAACCTTATTATGTTAATTTTAAAATAATTAAAAAATTATTTTTTATTTTTTTTTTTCAATAGAAATTGTTCAATTGATTGTATATCAAGATTTTCTAAAATAATATCAGGTTTTAAACCTTTGATTATATCTTCAGGTTTTAAACTTTTTTTTTGATTAGCCATCCAATTTATTTGTCTGCAAATACCTCGAATTATTTTAACATCTCTGCCTCTAAGGTGCAATCTCCCAAAAAATTTACGTATATTAAGCATCCAATGATCTTTTGTATCGTGTTTAATAAAATCAATTTTAGTCAGAGCCTCTTGTAAATGTACATACATAGCCTCTTGCTCTTTGAAGTCAGCTATTCTTGGTATAAAACTTTTTGTTTTTATTCGGCTTGCCGCAAACAGTTCATAGCAAATTAACAAAACAGCTTGAGAAACATTTAAAGATGAAAATTCTGAAGTAGGAATATTTACAATAATTTGGCAGTATTTTATTTCATTATTTGATAAACCTCGATCTTCTGGCCCAAATATTATTGCAATTTTATTTTTTTTTGAAATAGGTATTAATGAATGAGCCATTTGAGTTGGGTTTTTAACTTCAGATCTTTCTCCGCCAAGCCTTGCAGTTGTCCCAACTATATAAGAATATTCTAATAAAGCATCTTTAATGTTATCATATAATTGCATATTTTCAATAATATCAATAGCTTTATGAGTTGCAAGTTTAAGTATTGTTGTCAAATCACAATTAAATGGATCAATTACAGAAAGATTTTTTAAACCCATATTTTTCATAGCCCTTGCTGTAGATCCAATATTTTCTGGAAATTTGGGTTTATGTAAAATAATACTGATATTATTGAGGTTTAAAGCCTGACTAATCATTAAAATATATTATTACTATTGAACCATCTCAAATGTGTTAAAAAAATAATTAATTTCAAAATTTGCAGTATCAACTGCATCTGAACCATGAACAATATTTTTTTCAATATCAGTAGCAAAATCTCTTCGAATTGTTCCTGGTGCAGCGTCTTTATAATTTGTTGCGCCCATTAATTCTCTATTTTTTGCAATAACATTTTCTCCATACAAAACCATTACAACAATTGGCCCTGATGTCATAAATTCAACAAGACTTTGAAAAAAAGGTCTTTCTTTATGAACAGCATAAAAACCTTGAGCTTGTTTTTTTGTTAAATGTACCATTTTCATTGCAATTATTTTGATGTTATTTTGTTCAAAACGTTTAATTACTTCACCAATAAGTCCTCTTTGCACACCATCTGGTTTTATTATTGATAATGTTTTTTCCATATATTATTTATAATCCTTTCAATATTTTTGTTGGTTTATATTATTATCTATAATCATAATTTTTTTTTAATGGCTCATTTTAAAAAATTAATATTGCATTTGCTGAAATTTATACTATTATAGCCCTAAATTGTAAAGATTATTTTATTTTGCTTGTAAACTAAAAGTTCATTGAATGCTATAAGTCAATAATTACAAAATCATTTGCAATTATTTGTTCGCATTTATTTTATTGTGCTTTTTTCTCTCCCAAATCAAAATATTTGGGACTCCAATTCTTAATTAAACAGTATTTGGGGCTGTGAGGGATAGCGGGATAGTTAACTTAATATGTTTAGCCATATGAAGCAAGAAAAAATTAACATCATACCTAAGAATACAATAAATGAAAACTTTAATAATTAATAAAAACGATGCTGTTTTTTATCTTGATTCTAATGGAAAATGGCATAATAAACATGGAGAATTTAAAAAAAAAAGCATTTCAAAATATTTCCATAATTCAATTCATAAAGATGAGTCAGGTTTTCATCTTAAACAGGTTAATGGAGATATTTTAGAAAAAGTATATTTTCATTACGAAGATACTGCATTATTTGTTTTTAATATAGATATAAATTCAAAAACAAATGAAATGGAGCTAATTTTAAATACTGGAAAAAAAATTTTATTTACACCAGAAAATCTTTTTATTAAAAATGATATGCTTTATATGAAATTTGATGATGATATAATAAAGTTTAATGAAAGTTGTTTGATAAAAATGTCAAAGCTTATAGAAAACGAAAACAATCAATATTTTTTAAATTATAATAATAAGAAATATGAGATAATTCAAAAAAGTTAGGGTTTTTTTTAATATTTTGGAAAATGATTTTATGAATTTAATTTATGATAAAATTTATTCTAATAAAAGGATATCCTTTAATGAAGCTTTGAAATTGTATTATAATTGTGACCTTTTAACTATTGCTCATCTTGCAGATTCAATAAAAAATAAAATACATAGTAAACCAGTTATAAGTTTTGTTATTGATCGAAATATAAATTATACAAATATTTGCAAATCTGGATGCCTTTTTTGCGCTTTCTATAGAAATCAGGGTGATAAAGATGCTTATATTATTTCAAAAAATGATCTAAAAAAAAAAATTCAAGAAACAATTGAACTTGGCGGAACTCAAATTTTACTTCAAGGCGGAATGAATCCAGATTTGACAATTAACTATTATGTAGAATTGCTAAATTTCATTAAAACTAATTTTAATATTCATATTCATGGTTTTTCTCCTCCAGAAATTGCGTTTATTTCTGAACAATCATCATTATCTATAAAAAAAACAATAGAAGTTCTAAAACAAGCCGGCCTTGATTCTATACCGGGTGGAGGTGCAGAAATACTAGTTGATGAAATAAGAAAAAAAATTTCTCCAAATAAATGCAGTGCAGATATCTGGATAGAAGTTATGAGAACAGCTCATGAATCAGGAATATATACAACAGCTACAATGATGTTTGGTCATATTGAAAAAATTGAAAATATTATTGATCATTTAATAAAAATTAGAGATATTCAGGATCAAACAGGAGGTTTTACAGCTTTTATCCCTTGGACTTTTCAACCAACAAATACAAAAATCAATGTAAAAACAAAGTCATCAGCAGATTATTTAAAAATTCTTGCATTAAGTAGAATTGTGCTTGATAATTTTAAAAATATTCAGGCTTCATGGGTAACACAAGGAGAAAAAATTGCTCAACTTGCACTTTCATTCGGAGCAAATGATTTTGGAAGTACTATGATAGAAGAAAATGTTGTAGCCGCTGCAGGAGTTAGTTTTCGTATATCAAAAGATGAAATAATTAGATTAATAAAAGATGCTGGTTTTGTAGCTGCTCAAAGAGATTGTTATTATAATATACTTACAACATTTCTTCCAAAAAGCGGAACTACGTACTTAAAATTCTAAAAATGAATTAAATAGTTCTTAGTTCCGCCTTTAGGCGTAATTTGTCAATCTTAATAATATTAAGTTTTTATTTATTTAAAAACAATTACACTTTATTGCCTAAAGTATTATGTTTTAATATTGTCATTATAAAAAATAAAGAATAAAAATGGTAATTTGAATATTTATCATGATACTATTTTTTACTAAAAAGATAATAACTATGAAAGTATTATTGCATGGTGTAATTTATTATTAAGGTGATTTCCGAAAAAGAATTTACCAAAGTATTAATTCCCCCCTTGAGGGGGGTTAGGGGAGGGGGGCGTATTAATGGTACAAACTCAAAAACACCCCCCTAACCCCCCTCAAGGGGGGAATTCGATCTTGGTCAATTCTTTTCCGGAAATCACCTAAGGTATAATGTAATAAGTAAGAAACAGATGATACTTTATAAAATATAATATAAAATTGATGATCTCGTAAAAAGTCATTTTTATAAAAATCGATATTAATAATTTCAAATTGTTACACAGATAAGGTGATTTCCGGAAAAGAATTTACCAAGGTCAAATTCCCCCCTTGAGGGGGGTTAGGGGGGTGTTTGGAATTACTGGCATGAACATATCCCCCCCCTACCCCCCCTCAAGGGGG
>Ga0272440_1001933_pt1 | contig 16505 bp, 4 predicted proteins | sample SSMMMBAug17_FD_192440 | JGI IMG/M metagenome (GOLD analysis project Ga0272440, IMG submission 192440) | Marine sediment archaeal communities from Little Sippewissett salt marsh, Falmouth, MA, United States - SSM-MMB-Aug17 | ecosystem: Environmental > Aquatic > Marine > Wetlands > Sediment ... | reverse complement strand
ATCTATAATCATTAAAGATAATGATCCCATTATGATCCTTTCTGATCATGAACTTGATTTTGGGAATCAATTGATTGCCGAACAAAGCCTGTCCAAAACAATTACTGTCGCCAATTCTGGTTTTGGTTATTTAACTATAAATTCAATTGCTTATGACACATCAGCTGTTGCAGTAACGCATAATTGTGATATGCTGAATGTTCATGATTCCTGTCAGCTCAACCTTTCTATTACACCAGATCAGATCGGTGAATTCAGCAAAGAAATTGCCATCTTTGAAAAACTGAATACTATCTTGTGAAAAACTTTTTTTTAAAGCATATCAACCTGATGCATTTTGCATAGGTCTGAAAAAATAATTTAATATCTTAAACAGTCTGCACAAACATCTCAAGCCTATATTTCGGATCATAATAATGCAGTCTTCCACCAAAAATGATCAATACCAACTGGCCACCAGGAAAACGAAAGCTAAAGATATGCTTGCAGAACCTTCTTGAATTTTGAACTAAAAAGCTAACTAACATTTTGATGAACTACCACAATGTTACCATATCAATAAAACAAGCTTTTTCATTATCTGTCGAGTTTTCATTATATGTTGTAGATTCAGCCGAATCCTGTTGATATCCAATACCTACAGATGAAAGATGATTTAGTTTAATGTAAACAAGTCCATCGTCATATAATACAGGCTCTGTTTGTAGATTTTCACTTTTAAACCCTGTTTTACAATCACCTTTTTCCGCAACTAAAAATGTAATTTGTGCTTGAATGGATGATATTTCCTTATATATGAAAGCGTCAGTATTGATTAAAAGTGGTATTGTAATAAATGGCGCTTTTTCACCCCTTATATCATCTACCCTTAGTCCATCATTTGTCATAATTGGATTAAATCGAACACTTTGCCCTTTATACTGACCATCATTCACTTCAAATTCAACAGTAATACCACTCCCTAATGCCTTTTTTTCAAAGGTATAATGATAAACATTGACCAGGATTTTATCTGTTGGCAAAAGGCTTTTATTCATGCCTGAAACAATATGGTATTGATCTAATTTATCGTTATAATTTAAATTATTGTCATTTTGCTGATCAATCAGTAAATATTCAAGCGGAATGGGAGGAATATTAACAAACGCATTTATTGCTTTGGCTTTATTATTTTTGATAATGATATTGAAAGACGTACCCACCAGTGGATAAAAAACCTTTTTGCTTATCATGATATATTCTGCTTTTTCACCATAAACACCACCCAATAAAGGCCCTGATTCAAAAAGCTTTAAATCAGGGCTTTTATTTTTTTCCTGACTATATACTGATCCATATTTAATGTATGTCACATGATAATGGTCTACAGGTATGGTCTCATCTATTTGATTAAACAATAGAAATTCTATATCATATGTTATATCTTCTTTCTCTGGACCTTTGCTTACAAAAGAGAATGGTTCATTTTCTGTCCAGGTATATTCAAAAGGTTCATTGAGTAAGTCAGGAATCGTTGATTTAATTAATTTATTTTGAGGTACTAAAACTTCTTGATCATCTTCATTGATAATTTTAACAATAAAAAGATCTGTTTCTTTATTTAGTATTCTCAGGGTAAAATTATTAGAATTTACTATATGACTTAAATCAAAAGAGGATTCATCTGGATTGAAATTAGGGTCAGACTTTAAATACGCAGTTATGTTTTTATTTTTATTAAGAAAAATAAAAGATTCTAATGTTTCATTGTAAGTATAAGGCACATAACCTTTTCCTGTTATGATTAACCGATAGTTCCCATTTTGTAGATTGGCTATGAACATATTTTTTTGTGCAGTTTCTGTTAAAACAATTTCACCTGTTTCAGAATGAAGAAACATATACTCATATGTGTCATTGTCCTTATAATCTCCGGATAGATTAACTTGAATTTGAAATATTTCATTTGTTACATAAGATTCAATTATATTCACACTAATTATTGCAGTATTAGAGTTTAAATTGCCATCATTGGTAGCAAATGCAAATTGATCGACACCTTTTACATTAACATAAGGAAAATATCGATAATATCCTTTTTCCTGATCAATTAATCTCACATATCCTTTTTCTGGCTGCTGAAGTATTTTATAACTTAATGCATCGCTATCCACATCCACTGAATACAATTTAGCATATTTGTTTGAATTGAATGCAGTTGTGTGTACTCCTTGAAGTGCAATGGGAGGATCATTTATATTTTCAACATTGAACATATGGGTTGCTGTATTGGAGAATAACTCTCCATCATATACTTTGAATGTTAACATATCCTGACCTGAAAAATCATTACCTGGCGTATATTTTAAATGTGGTAAGTTTCCGACGATTGTTCCATGTTCAGGTTCTTGTACAATGGTATATTCAAGAGGGCTTCCTTCTTTATCAGTTGCAGATAAAGTTATATTTAATGAACTATCTTCCATCAAGATTTGTTCCTGGCTATATGCAATAGGAGCATCATTAAAATTTTCAATATTTTTGACAAGAATATTGATATTATCCACTGCGGTTAATCCCTCTGAGTCAGTAACGATAAGTTCAAATGTTAATGTTTGACCTGTGATATCAGTTTCAGGGGCAGTAAAATAAACAGCAGTTGTACTATTCTCAAACAGGACCACAGTAATGCCATTAAGTTGTTTCCATGTATAAGAATGAATAGGGTTATCAATATCAAAAGAATCAGATGCATCTAAAATAACTTGACTACCTTCATTAACAGTTTGATCTTTTCCAGATTGAGCAACTGGAGAATCATTAACTGGAATTAAATGAACAATAAATGATTCATCTATTATTACATTATTTGAACTTCCAACTAAAACAAACGTTACTTCTCCATATTGATCTGGGAGAAAATCCAATATTAATGAATTATTATTGATACTTGCAGAAATAACATCTGGATTACTATTAGATTTTATACTTTTTACAATTAATGAATCATCATTATCCACATCAGTAAATACGTTTTCTAATGAAATAATTGTATTTTCAGCATCTTCAAAAACTGTAATATCAACTATTGGATTTGAAATAATTGGAGGATCGTCAACAGGATTGACAGTTACCTTGAATGAATCTTCAACTTTTTTATTATTTGATACTCCTGCTATAACAATTGTTGCCTGACCAAATTGATCTGCTAAAAAATCAAGCCTTAATGTATTTTCATTGATAGTTACAGAAATAAGTTCAGGATTACTATTGGATTGAATTGTTTTTGTTATTGATGAGTCAATATCAGAAAATACATTATCTAATGAAATGATCGTATCCTCAGCATCTTCATTTTCTACTATGTTTGAAATTGGATTTGAAAGGACTGGCGGGTCATCAACAGGATTGACTGTTATCTGAAATTTTTCATCAACATATTTATTATTAGATATACCTCTTATGACAATTGTTGCAGTGCCATATTGATCTTGTTGATATTTAATTATCATATAATTACCTTCAATATTAATAGAAACCAGTTCTGGCTTGCTGATGGATTCAATGGTTCTGATGATTAAGGTATCATCATTATCAATATCTGTAAAAACATTTGAAATTAAAACCATCGAATTGTGTGAAAATGAAAAAGGTGTATCTTCATCTGTTGTTATATCTGAAATTTCATTTAATACAATGGGGTCATCATCAATCGCATTAACTGTAACGAAAAATTCATCATCAATTGTTTGATCTTTAGAAGTTCCACGAACAACGATACTGGAAAATCCATTTTGATCTGGTTGGTAGGAAAGAATTAAAATATTGTTTTCAATAATTGCTGTTACAAGATTTGGATGGCTATTTGATTGAATCGTCTTTATTATTAAGGCATCCTCATTTTCACTATCAGTAAACACATCAAGTAGTGATACAACAGTGTTTGTACTGTCTTCATCTACTGCTATATCTGAGAGGGCATTTTTGATGGTCAATGTGTCATTGGCATGGCTATTCGTAATGATACTGCACAAACATAAAAGAATATATAAAAGACATTTAAACAATTTGCCAGATAAAGCTTGTTTGTACATCCTTTGTTTACTTGATACTATCGCGTAATAGTATGTATTTCCAACTGGAAGCATGGGAACGAAAAACTGCGAAACTTTATTCATTAACATAAAATAAATCCTAAATATTATAATATATTGAAAATATGATATAATTACATCCAATTCCCAATCAATAAAAAGGGAGCCCAATACACTGGATGCCTGAACCTGGGAAGTGCAATCAGTTCTTTTTGAACTTCTTGAAGGACAGTTGCAGATTGTTTTTGAGATTTCATTAAGCGATAGTAAAATTCTCGTGTCACTAAAGAAGCGGCCTCATCATTGATAAACCAGAGTGATGCCATAACACTTTTTGCACCTGATTTTACAGCAACGCCAGCTAATCCAAGGCCTGCCCGGTCATCACCTACTGCTGTTTGACAGGCACTTAATGAGAGTAATTCCAACTTATTTTTTCTAAATGGATTTAATCCAATAAATTTTTCAAGATCGTCAATGGTCAGTTTACCATCATATGTTAACAGAAATGCATCATTACCAGTGCCGCCAAATACACCATGTGTAGCAAAATGAAATATCGTATAGTCATTGTTATTAAAGGCTTGCTTTAATCGACTGGTCGTAAACTGTTTATTTAATAATAGTTGTTCTGAATTTGCATATTCTTTAATTTCAAAAAGCTCAGTTTTCACATTTGGCAGCATTGAAAAACCTTGCCTTGATTCAGATAGTCCGCCAAGGCAAACATTCATTTTTTTACGATTTAGAGGTGTCATATCAGCCATTGTAATTGCGGGTACAATAGCTATGGCATATTTTTCAATTAAAAATTTTCTACCATCATGGAATGCTGAAAATGGAATCAACCTGAGTGCCCGGTCTGGCGCTACAACCAATGTTTTAATGTGATATTCTTCAAGCACATGGGATATTGGCTTTATTAGCCAATCATATAATTGCCTGGCTTCATATAAATATCGATTAAAAATTCGATCCTGCAAATGAATTCTAAACTGTTTTGATGTTTCATCAAGCGTTTCTGAATCAATGTCAATTTCGAAAATTCGTACTTTATCCGGGAGGGTAAGATGTAAGACAAGAAAACCTGGAAAGGAAATTGGATATAACAATGCTGTATGTTCAGGTGTTTTTATTATTTTGTTTTTTGCTTTATCAGATATGCATTCATCATTAAAAAAACTTTCAATTTCTACAGTTTTCATTTGTTCGATAATATCTCTTAATTCTAAATAAATTGTTTGCTTTTGATCCTCACTCTTTGTTTGTTCTGCTTGAATAAGCATGAGTTGTGCAAGTTCAAGATAAACAGGCTTAATTTTTTCATCAAAAAGATGTTTATTGACATAATAGTCCTGATATAAAATATGCTTTATTGTATGAAGTGCTTTGATAGAATTTTGATAAGAAACAATTGATTTTTTCAAATCTGTTTCAACATAAATCCTTGCCTTATGCCATTCCCATTGATAGGTCAATTCTTTATAGTTTTTTTGCTCTGCATAAAATATTGCTTTTTCAATACACGCTTTTGATTCCTCAAGCATATTGACCCGTTCAAACAGTATTGATAGATTCCCCCAACATATTGAAAGCAATCGTGAGTTTTCTAAATCATACGCAATTAGCTCTGCTTGATAAAACGAGTTATATGCTATTTTTAGAACATGTTTATTTAAAATTGCTCTGGAACAAAATTTTCCCAGGGCAATGAATAATACACCTTTTTCATAACTATCGGCCAGCACGAAGGTTTGTGAATAAGCCTTATGAATGGCATCAATTGTAGCATCATTATCGTTGATTTCGTAAAATGAAATGGCCATATTAATTAATACTGCTGCTTTTAAAGGTGATTGTGATTTACGATTGATATTATCAATAGCTGTATGATATGAAGCCAGGGCTTCAGTAAAATATCCATCAGCAAAAAGTACATTGCCAATTGTGTTATCTATTCCTGCAACAGTTACAGGATCTTTAATGATGGGCTTGATGTCTTTTAAACTGGTTAGTATTTCAATGGCTTCTTTCATGTTACCCATCGATAAATAAAGCTCTGCTGTAACATTTAAAAAAGGTATTTTTTTATGTAGACTTAAGCGCCCAATAGTTTTTAATGCTTGTTGATTGTAAGTTCTGGCTTTTTGAAAATTGCCCATCGATTGATAGGCATAAGAAAGAAATATTAATATATTTACGTATCGTTCTTTTGAATGATTAGGGTTGAAATTTTTAAGTTTCTTTTCCAGTATTTGAATTCCTTCTGAAAATTGACCTTTTGTTAATGCTTTAATTGATGCGTTTAGATCACTTTTCATATATGAAGATTTCATGAATATGGGAAGTGTTGGCCGCCAGATATGATCTGATAATGGTAGCGCATCTCTATTTTTTATAATCAATCGACTCATGTTTTCAGTTGTTCTTGCAAAACATGGGGTCTTAATCCAGTTCGTTGCATCAACAAAATTACTTGGAAAATTAATTAAGCTACTGCTGATATCAATATCAGGAGCATATATCTCTATCGTACCTTCATTTCCTCTTTTTGATGTTGCTTCCACAACTGTATCAGATGATTTAATAAAATGGCCTGCTCTAATAAATATTGCCCCGCCATCGCCTTCTTCAGCATTGGCTTTCACGTTACCCTTGTTTATGGCAACAAAATCTCCATCAACAGAAATATCTCCTCCCTTACCATATCCCAATTTTACACTTGTTGTAATTTGAGAATTGTTTGCAAAGAGTTGTTTGCCTGTTGTTATATTAATTTTTCCGCCGCCGGAACTGGTAGCATCAGTTGTCATTTTACTGTGATTTATGGTAATTTTTTTTTGTGCAGATATATTGATGGTGCCTGCATTACCCGCATTTTCTTGAGAAGTACTTTCTGAACGAACAGAAGCTTCTTGATCCATATTTAAAGATTTCACTGAGATATTAATATCACCAGCAAGACCTGAATTTGTTGCTGATGTTGAAATGGTGCCTTGATCTTGAATATTTATTGAATCCGCATTTATGTTTATAGTACCAGCATTCCCAATGTGCCGGGAACGAGAATAAAAGCCACTGGCATATCCAAGATTGCCAGAATCAATGGGATTTCCACCTTCAATATGAATATTTCCAGAAGCAACAATAGAAATATTACCTCCTTGACCATAACCTGATGAACCAGCAATAATTTTGGCACCATCGTAAAAACGAATATCCTTAGCCATTATTTCTACATTACCAGCGTTGCCTGCCTGATTACTTTCATCTTTTGTATAAGTCGTGATACTGCTTTCATACCCTATTGAACTGATACCTTTCATTTCTAATAATTCTGCTGCGACCAGTTTTATGTTTCCTCCCTGCCCACTTCCTGAGGTTTGCGCTCCAGGGCCTGAATGAGAATCAAATATAATATTGTTTGCATCAATAAAAATATTACCTGCCTGCCCTGTATCTGTGTCAGTGAAAATGACACTGTAATCAGAAAATATCGTGTTTCCTGTTGCAACTATTGAAATGTTCCCCCCTTTTCCAGTCCCCCACGCGCCACTGCTAATTTCGCAATTATCCTTGAAATATAAATCAGTTGTAAAAATTTCAACATTACCACCAAAGCAATTCAAATCAGTATCACCAAATGAAATCGCTTCTGATTGAATACTGCTATAATTAGACAGGGTGATCTGATCTTTTGCATATATGAAAATATCAACACCCTGATCAAAATGGTCATCAATGATATTTAAACCATAGGATACATTTCTATTTTGGATGATTGCATTATCCATTAATGAAAGATGTTGAGCCAATATGACTGTTTTTCCTGATTCAATGCTGTCATCAGAGTTATTGATCATATAACTTTTATTGAGAGTAACATTGTTCCCTAAGATATAGATATTTCCACAGCTTTCATAGCCAGCATCGATTTGAGAATCATTTTCAAAAACAATATTTCCCAAAATAATTTGATCAGTATTTATAAGCGCTTTGTAGTAATCAACTGAACGATTAACCAGTGATATTTCATTTTCTGAGACAATACCAATTATTTGAATTTCACCTTCTGGCGCTTTGATTTGACTGTTGTTTAGATAAATATTTGAAGAAATTAAAGTGATATTTTTTTCTAAGCCAACTTGTATTTCACCATGATCAACATGTATAAAACCAAATCCAGCTTCAACAAATCCAAAAGCTTCTGGTTCGGATGTTGATATCAATGGGTCTGAGGCATCAATATTAAATTGATTACCATTTTTCATTTTTATATAGTTGGGTGTTCCCAAATATAAAGAGCCACTGATATCTAATTTTGCATTTTTTCCCCAAAAAATTCCATTAGGATTCAACAGGTAAAGGTTTGCACCATTTATTTCTGATACAATTGTTCCATTAATAATTGATGGATTATTATCAGTAATTCTTGAAATAATATTATGGATATTCTGTGGGCCTGAAAAAGTGACTTTTTCTCCCAATTCTAAATTAAACGCTTTAAAACTATGAAAAAGATTATTTCCGGCAGTTTTACCATATTCTGCTTTAATAATAGCATCATCATTAAGGCTGTTCAAATTAATGCCTGACAGATTATCGTTCATACTGCCATCAAATATGATTTCTGCATAAACAAAAACTGGTAGTATTATGAATAAAGCGATTATTAGTTTTGAAATTATCTTATAATGCTTTAATATGGATATGTTAAACATACCTGATACCTTTTTTATTTTGTACAATCAAATTGTGCAGTCTTGTCAAGTCCTACCTGTCGAAGCAAAGAAGCTCTATGACACTTAAAATAATCATCAAACCCACTTTGGATAATAACCTCTGACAAATGATCAATAGCATCATAAAAATATCCATTTTCTGCATATAGATAGTAATCTTTAGCCAGGGGGACCTTTTTCATTTTCATGACAAATGATTGATCAGCTTTAATATATTTTATGACACTACTTACAACAATATTTGCAGATTTTTCGATTTCATCCATTACGATGGCAATAAAAAATTCATATTCAAGATTTTCTTTTAACGAAACACTCAACGAATTGAGATTAAATGAATATATACCTTCTTTTTCTACCCCATTGATGATAGCATATAAAACAGGTTCAGGATTTAATGTACCAACTTCATTGATCGTAAATTCCAAAAGACCATTCCAGGGTGATGAAATATACCAAAATATCTCAGGGGTATTGGTCGATGTGAATCCAACATGATCAGGAGATAATGGTGTAACAAATGGTATGTTTTGAGATTTGTTTGAAGTTTCATCTGTTTGTTTATGTTGAAAGTTTACATAACAATCTTCATCGCTAGCAGCCAAATAATGTGTTATAGGTTTTTCATTACGAATATTCTTAAATAAATAAGTATTTAAACTGTTATTACTATTACTATTAGAAAAAAGACTGGTTTCCATCGGCGCACTTTCTGACTCATTTTCAGCTTGTCCTCTACTCAAACCAACTGAGTTCATATTTTTTCTGCCAGCTTTATGAAAGTCATGGACACTTAACCCTCTGCTTAAACCAATTACTGATGAATTTTCATGCCTTCCTGATTTGTGAAATTGACTGACATTTAAACCTCGACTGAGACCTAATGAAATGCCTTTGCGTCTACCAGACTTATGGTATTGTCTAACATTTAATCCCCGGCTTAATCCAATAGCCATTCCTCGCCTTCTACCAGACTTATGAAACTTATGGGCACTTAAGCCACGAGATAACCCTAAAGAATTTTGTGTGTTTCGGCCTGCATGATGATATTTTTTTACAATAAGGCCGCGTTTATCAACTTTCCTTAGAATATGTGTTTTTTGATCTTTTTTGGGGATGTATTTCGGGTTATCTGAAAAATTTGATGCGAATAAAGTTGTATTTAAGTAAAAAATAATACATAGAAAAATTATCTTTGATATTAAATTTTTCATAACTATCCTTTAATATTAAATATATTTAAATAGTCTCTTTTTTATATGCGGTTCATTAAGTTATTTTCAAGAATTGAGCCAAATAGTCATTTTTTTTTTTTATAGATCGAAAATTTAATGGCGTTCAAAATTTACCTCAAACTCTTCTGTTTCATAATCTCTTTCTTTGCTTCATTCCTACGCGGGATCTGATATATTTTTTGTATGTTCATGGCCTAATTTTTGAATATAAATCAAAGAATTAATCATAAAGCCAACGTATAAGGTGATTTCAGTCAATTGGCTAAGTAATTCCATTCATTATTTATTAACAAAGAAGGAGATCCTTTGTTGTGACTATAAAGTACACTAATGACCCAATAAATGATTATGTTTCAAATTACTTAAACAAAGAGCCAATCGTTTATTTTGATTCATGGAATTTCAACAAGCCTTCAAAAAAGATATCATTAATATTCACAAAGATAAGAATCAAATTGATGAAAATAATTGAATGTTTCTACAACTTTTTTAAGAATATTGCCAAAATACTGGTCATCATATTGTTTTTATTTCTTATGTATAAATCATTTAGTGCATATTATTTTCAAATACATGTCATTAAAAATTTTCAAGTACCTTTAGAAATAGAAAAAAAGGGTTTTAGTGGAAACATGGTTGTATTAAAAATTTCAGATCAATTGAATGCCATTCGCAGTAAGCTAACAACGTTAGCTGCAAAAGATAAAGAAAGTGAAGTTAGTGAAAATGTCAGCGCAATTGAAAAATTTGAAATAATTGACGTAGAGAGTGTTAAGATCCCAATGGTTGGTGAAGCACTTGATATCATCTCATTTTTTCTTGTTGAAATTTTTAGATGGAGACAACCGGTTATATCTGGTTATATTACTAAAACCAAACAGCTAAGTATAACAATACGAATTACTGGAAGACAGGCTGAAACAATTGCCAGTCCCAAGAATGATATTGAAGAATTATTTTATCTTGCGGGAATGTTTATTCTAAAAAATATAGAACCATTAAGAGTTGGCATTGACTATTATATTCGCGAAAAAAAAGATGAACTTAACGCTTTAATCAACTATTCTTATAAATATGCCAGAACATCCCAAGAAAAAGCCATCTGTTATACACTCGAAGCTTTTTGGTTTGATCTCCAGAGAGACTATGATAAAGCTTTAGAAAAGGTTTTTATATCCATTTATACTTATTATGATGACCCAGTTGCCCATCATTTATGCGGTGATATTCTAAATAAACTTAAACGTTATGATGCTGCTTTAGATCATTATAAAATTGCTCTAAAATGTAGTGATTATGAAATGACTGAATTATATACAAAATGGGCAAATATTTTAGCCAAACAGAAAAAAGTGGCAGAAGCTTCTGATAAATACCAGGAAGCACTTAGTAAAGATCCACGAAATGGAAATATCTATAGAAATTGGGGTCTTGACCTGATGAATATATTTAATCAACCTGAACTGGCAATGGAAAAATTCAAAAAAGCGACAGCACTTTCACCGAAAAATCCTGAAAATTATATTTATTGGGGCAATGCGCTTAAGAAATATAACAAATATGACCTTGCCATATCAAAATACAAAATTGCTTTAAAATTTAAGCCTAATAATGAAGCAACTGCAGGGTGTTATCTGGCATGGGCAGAAGTATTATTAAAGCAGGAACGATTTGATGAAGCCTTTGACAAATTTGAACAGGCTGCCAGTCATGCGCCCATTTCCGAGGTATATTATTCATGGGCCAATGCCTTAAAAGAATCCGGACAATTTCACGAATCTTTTGAAAAATATGAAAAAGCAATAGAAATAAACCCCAACGATATTTGGGCATATATCGATTATGGTAATGCCCTCATTGAGTTTGAACGATATACTGATGCCATTATGTGCTTTAAACAAGCCATAACCATAAATTCTAAATTCGAATGGGCATATGCTTTTTGGGCATATGCACTTGTTATGAAGAATCAGCCTGAACAGGCCATAAAAAAATGTAGAAAAGCCTTAGAATTATCCCCTGACTTTTCATTTGCATACGCCTATTGGGGCTATGCATTATTAATTCAAAAGAAATATGGTCAATCCATAGAAATGGAAAAAAAATCAATAAAATTACAACCAAACTATTATCTTCCTTATACGATCTGGGGTGAAGCACTGCTCCATAATAATAATGTTTCCGAATCTATTTTAAAATTTACAAAAGCCTTAACCATAGATCCCAAAACACCGCAAAACTATTACAATCTTGGTATGGCCTTATACCAACAAGGAAAATATTCAGAAGCTTTAGAAAAATTTCAATATGTGATGAAAGAATTTCATAAAACTCAATATACAATTTTATCAAGCAAAATGATCCTATCAATAGAGAAGAACTTTTGAATCTATCAATTTATTTGGGGTCGAATTAAGTTCTTCACTTACAATCAGTTGAATTTCTTCTGCAATTAATGGTCGGTTGTATATTCGGATATCATCAATAAGTCCATGGAAATAGATAGAATTTTGGCAACCTTGTGAAACACCACCAATATAAATATCTTGATCTGATTGTTGTTGATATAACTTAATTTGACTTCCAGCTAACTCTCCATCAATATATAGATACTGAGTTAACTCGCTCATATCATATACACAAATAATATGATGCCACCCTGATTCCACCAGGGTTTCAAGGGTTAATTCCTTTCCATTTTTTTGGGGGATAATAAATGGAAATCCATTAACAGAATAAATCAAGCTGCTTGAGAAACTACCCAGGCTGAATCCTTGATCAAGTTCAGCACAGTTATTTTTTCCGATAATTTGTTGTCCGAATTGTAAATAGGGTTCAAATTTTACCCATAAGGACAGGGTAAATCCAGAGGAAAGAAAATGATCGTCTTTTGTGTCAGTCAAAACAATATAATCATCAACACCATCAAAAGAACAGGCAGAATTCATATTTCCAAAACGATCAGCCACAAAAACAGGGCCATACAGTTTTCCATGTTTATCATGTCCACTATTGTCATTGGCGTTACCATCAAATGTATAATGAGCAATTAATCCATTGGAGAGAGATGGCGCTATCTTTTCATTTAAAAAATGATTCATAATATAAATGGCATCAGCGATATTGACTTGATTATCATTATTCACATCAGCATCAAGGCTTATGTCAGTTGATTGAAATCCTGCAATTATTTGATAGATTAAAATAACATCTTGCAAATCAACCCTGTTATTTACATCAAAATCACCAGTCATTATGTCTTCATAAAAGGTAATATAAATATTGGCTTCATTTGAGCGAATAAATCCATCAGATGCTTTAAACGAAAAGCTGTCATATTGGATATCATTTTTTTCCAATAAGTATAAAACATAAGGAGGTGCTCCAATTAAACGTCCATATAAAGGAGGTTTTTCTATAGTGAAAACAAGTTGTTCATTATCAATATCATTAGCTTTTAAAATAATAACTTTAGTATTGGTTTTAAATAGTTTAACATTTGCATCAACAGCTATTGGTGGATCATTCACCGATTCTACTGTTACATTAAATCTTTCTTTTATTTCTTCAAATCTGTCACTTACAAATATATTTATTTCAGCTTTACCCCATTGATTTTTTGTAGGAATGATTGTTAAAACCTGATCATTTATTATTACGTTAGATTCTAAAATAAGAGAAGAATTTGAAGATGTAATTGTAATATCTAACTGATCATAAGCAGTATCACTATCTGAAATCTTTAATGGATGATAATCTATTTTCATATCTTCATTTGTTACAAGATCTGGTATTAATCCTATAACAGGGGGATCATTAACAGGAAGCACATCAAATGCAATTTGTTTATTTACATATGATATGCTGTCATTAGCGCTAATATTAATAATTGTTTTTCCAAAAGCATTGCTTGAAGGGGTTATTGATAAAAAACAACCTGATTCTAAGCATACCAGACTGTGTTGATCAATAATATTCAAAGGATTAAAGTCAACTGAAACAGAAATATTTTCAAACTCATTATCTGAATCAGTAATCAAAAAAGTTATTTCAAGAGGCGTATCTTCATTGGTTGACATATTGGATTTGCAATGAATCACAGGGGGGGCATTCGTTTCATTTGATATTATAATGGTAACAGTTGCAGGTTCTGACATTACTGGTTCACATTTTCCACATATTGCAGCATAAGTAAAATAATCTTTACCATAATGATCTGATTCTGGTTGATAGGTCAAATAAGGTGGATTACCTGTTAATTGCCCATGCAAAGGTTGAGACAATATTTCATATTGAAAACTTTTTTGTGAAAGCTCATAGCCATTTAATGTAATATTACAGGCTCTGTTTAAACCTGTTGAAACTGTCTGATCTGAGACATGTGGTTCACAAGTTAATGCTGTAATCGTAATATAAACCGGGGCAATTGCTGTTTCAATACCATCACTTACTTGATAAGAGAAAGAATCATTACCACATATCCCTGAATGGGGTGTAAAAATTATATTTGGAGTATTACCGGACAATTGTCCTTTTTGAGGATATTCAAGTATTGAATAATTTAGAATATCTCCATCAACATCAAAACCTTTTAATACAATCATTTGATCAAACGATTCAACTGTATCAAAATATATATGTTCAGCAACAGGAACATCATTCACAGGATTTACAGTTAATTGAAAAGACTGCTTTACTGAATTCGTTTCATCACTCAGGTGAACTGTAATAATGCTTTTACCATATGCATTATCAGTGGGTTTTAAATTAAAGCCTGCATTGTTTGAATTTTTAAATAAAAATATATTTTCTATTGGAATGAGATCTGTATTCGATGATGTAAATGAAATAGTAATATTGTCAATATCTGTATCTATATCAGATAGTGTTATGGGAATATTAAAAATTGATTTATCCTCATCTGTTTGTTGATCCTTAATATCTAACATTGTTGGCGGATCATCTATTGGAACAATATTTATTTCGATAGATTTATTCGTTGTAGAAATACCATCAAAAGCACTTATTTGCATTAATGCTGTACCAAAAGCATTAGGTTCAGGAACAATAGTAATAAAACAATTTGGTTCGATACATGTCATATTCACTTGATTTTCAGAAATAAGTTCAGATGAAGATATGTCATAATTAATTTGAATATCGTAGAAGTCAGTATCTTTGTCCATAACAATTAATGAAAAGTTAATTTTGATGTCTTCAGGTGTAGAAATATCCGATATTCCAGAAATTTCAGGTGCCCAATGATTATTATTGAATACTTCAATTTTTACACACGCTGGTTGTGAATATTGTGGGTTGCATTTTCCACATACACTTGAAAAAGTAAATTCATCCACGCCAGACCAATTAGAATCAGGTGAATATATAAGATTAGGCGGTGTTCCTGTTAATCTGCCATGTAAGGGGTTTTCAATAATTGTATATGATAGAGCGTGTTGGGACTTTTCATAACCTTTAAGTATTATATTTTCTGATGAATTCATTTGCATGGATAGATTAATGTCCATTGCAATTGGCTCACATATTAACGAGGTTATTGTAATATGAACAGATTCAGGCAAAGTCATTTGTTTTCCATCACTAATTTTGTATGTAAACGTATCATGACCACAACAACCTTCAAATGGTTTATATATTAGATTTGGCATATTACCAGTTAAAAAACCCTTTTCAGGATTCTTAACAATGCTGTAGTTTAGCTCATCTCCATCAACATCATATCCTTTTAATACAATTATTGTCTCAAGTTCTTCATTTGTAGTAGTTTGCATAGATTGTGCTACAGGTGGATCATTTATGGGCAATACTTTTACCTGAAAGGATTTTGATACAATCGTTTGTTCATCTTCAACTGATATAGTGATATTGGCTGTTCCATGCATATTTGTATATGGGATAATATCCAGGCTTAATTCCGAATTATTTTGATTTAAGATGATATGATGATTTGGAATTAAAGCTGTGTTATCAGAATGATATGTTATGATTAAATGTTGTTGAGGACTATCGACATCACCAATACTTAAAGAAATTCCCATAACATTTGAATCTTCATTGATAACTTGATTTTCAATATTGCCAATATCCGGTGGGTCATTTATAGAGTTGATCGTAACCTTAAATGTATTGCTTATTGTTTCTCCATCTGAGATTCCCAAAACTGTTACAAGGATTTCTCCAAACTGATCAGGACGACATATGAGAGATAATTCATTTCCAGTTATGTTGCCATCAATCAGATCTTTTCTGTTTATTACCAAAGATTTTGATATAGGGTTCATATTGTCCACATCATAAAAGACATCGAACAAATCAATATTTCTAATCATAGCATCTTCATCTGTGATGATATCACCAATTGGATTCAATATAATCGGCTTATCATCAACAGGAAGAACAGTAACTTTAAACTGATGATCAACATAAAGCCCATT
>Ga0272440_1001932_pt1 | contig 16510 bp, 12 predicted proteins | sample SSMMMBAug17_FD_192440 | JGI IMG/M metagenome (GOLD analysis project Ga0272440, IMG submission 192440) | Marine sediment archaeal communities from Little Sippewissett salt marsh, Falmouth, MA, United States - SSM-MMB-Aug17 | ecosystem: Environmental > Aquatic > Marine > Wetlands > Sediment ... | reverse complement strand
AAAACCGAAATCACACCGAATGTATTTTCCCAGGGGCTGGAATATAACGCCCTTTCAGGACTAAGGAATGCTTGAATAATAAGTTCCTCATTTTCTTATTTACAAGTCCAATGTAGGGGCGAACCTTATGTTCGCCCATCGTACATAGGAACGAATGCGTTATTCGTTCGAGGGCGAACACAAGGTTCGCCCCTACATCGGGCTGGCAAATAAGAAAATGAGGAACTTATTTTTAGTGCATTCCTTACTTATTGTTCGTTTTGAGGTAATTGTACTGTAGAGACGTAGCATGCTACGTCTCTACACGACCTTATTTTTCTGTACGATCATGAAAAATGAGCATGTTATTTTCCAAGCATGCTACCGGAAAGACACAAAAAAAAAGGCGGCTTCAGTAATAAACAGAAGCCGCCTTTTTAAATTCAATATGTAAAAAAGCAATTATTCCCGATTGGCATATTCTGCATATGCCATTGCCAGCGTCCGATAAAACAAATGTGCCAGCTTGGAATAAGGAACATAAGCAAACAAACAAAATACAAAAATGAGATGAATATAGTATAAGAAATAGGATAGGGCAGCAAGCTCACCCAATCGGGTCATTTCGGTAAGTAAGCCCGAAAGACCAAGGGCAAGAACAAGACCTATCAAAGACCAATCTTTGTATGTTGATATTTGCGTGTTCGGATCTTGAGATATACGTTCTTTGAGCATTACCAGACCACCAATAACCAGACAAATACCACCGATATTTGCCAGCCATTTTACAGGATTAAACTGGGAATATGGCCCATGAATACCAAAAACATAAAGAACGATAAAGAAAATATTTGTTACGATAAACAGACCAATAAATCCAAATAATACCAACATATGTGGTGTGGATCGGGTTTGATTTTCACCACATTGATCAAACTTTTCGTGCTTGAGAATTCTCTGGATCACCTGTGGTAATCCTTTGATAATACCCAAAATATCCAGATCTTTTTTGTCTGTTTTACCCTCAACAACTGCATTTTGGTGAATATCATTCAAAAAGAGATAGCCACCTCGTGCAAAAACACCAACAACACATAAGGCAAGCGGTACAAAAATCAGATCCACCAACCATGAACTAAAAAAGTGATGATGTGCGATCTCATGACCGCCTGGACTGAAATTTAACCAGTTTGGGTCAACAAACATATTACATACCATACCTACAATCAAAAATATGATTGCCGGGATGGCCAACAGAATTGGCAATTTTGATGGATCATTGACCATGTCACCCAGTTGCCTGGGATATGCGTATTCTTTAATTGCGTACATTCTTAATGCGGCCAGTACATCGCCCGGTTTCGCCCCTCGTGGACATAAGGTGGAACAGTCACCACAATTGTGACATAGCCAGATATCCGCATTCTTAACCACCTTGTCTTTCAACCCCCAGGCTGTTGCAATCATTTCTTTCCGAGGGAAGGGTTTGTTATCCGGGGATATGGGGCAGGCCACTGAACAGGTAGCGCATTGAAAACATTTCTTGACTGAATCGCCGCCAATGCCTTCAAGCTCCTTAATAAATTTGACATCAGGTTCTAACAACATGCCCCTGATTCCTTTCTTTATTTATTAGGATAAACATCCAGATCTTTTTCTAATGATACAGATGTTTATCCACATTGTTATTGGATTATTAAAAACCTTTGAATGGATTGGGGCCTAAGGCCTCGATTTCATCCATAAATTCATTGATTATCTTTGGAAGCTTGTCATATTCATCAATGGCAATTTCATGCATGGCCACACGTTCTTCTTCCAAGGCGAGACTTGCTAAAGCTTCACTAATCTTGGATTTCCGAATTTCAGCCAATTCACTTCCTTTAACAAAATGGCATTGATAATCATCACCATGTTTACAACCAATATAGAGAACACCATCCATACCTGTGGATAATGCATCCTTCACCCAAATGGTATTGACAGAGCCCAAACATCGCACAGGTACGAATCGAATATCATGATGCCATGTATAACGATTCATCCCTGCCATATCCATTGCGGGATATGCATCGTTTTCACATAAGAATACGAGTATTCGTAATGGGGGCTCATCATAGTCGTCTTCAGATGGGACCTTGATACATTTAATCATGGAACCAACGCTATCAATGCTGTAGTCTGCAAATCCGATGATACGTTCCGGACAGGCGCCCATACATGTACCACATCGACGACATCGTGTGGGATTGGGTTTTGGCGTGCCTTTTTCATCATCATCAAGTGCGCCAAATGGGCATTCTTCTGTACAGCGTTTACATTGTGTACATCGTTGAAAAAAGAAATCCGGAAATGTTTGATCACCAGATCTCGGATGAACCGCTTCACCGCGATCTACCGATTTGAGACATTGAATGGCTTTTAAGGCTGCACCTGTCGCATCTTCCATTGATTCTTCCATGGTCATGCTGCGACGAACAGCGCCGGCTGCATACACACCTGTTCTCTGGGTTTCATATGGAAAACAAATAAAATTGGAATCCACATAATCATCGAACAAGTCAATATCTCTAAAGCCAGGTCCTTGACGATAGGCCAGATTGACGACAGGATCGTCATGTGTTGCAGGAACCATACCTGTTGCCAAAACAACCATATCGACTTTGACAGTAACAGATTCACCCAATAGGGTATCTTTGGCTGTTACAGTAAGGGTGTCGCCATCTTGTTTGACTTCTGTCACTTCGCCCTTGGATAGAAAAATGCCAGGATCCTGTTGCATGGACTTGTAAAAGTTTTCAATCAATCCTGGTGTTCGCATATGTTGATAGAAAACAAATGCTTTACCATCATCAGGGTAGTCCTCACGCACATAAGCGGATTGCTTGAGCGATACCATTGACGTTACTGAACCACAATATTTGAAATCGGCATCACTGCCCTGTCCCGGGCTTTGGACAAACAATACAGATCGCGCTTCTTTGCCATCAGATGGCCGCGTAATTTTACCTTTTTTGGCAATTTCTTCAAAGGTTGTATTGGTAACAACATCCTTTATTGATCCAAATCCAAGATGATTGAACTCATCCTTTTCTGGTTCATAAGGACGCCATCCGGCAGCCAGAACAACCGCCCCATATTTTTCGCCATTGGGATCAATGGTAAGGACATCTGCCCTGCCTTCATTAAGCTTTTTATAAATTTCGTCAATCTGTTCTTTGTCCAGCTCTTTGCCTTTTTCATCAACACGCATTTCAGGGGGTACAGCAAGGGGAACGTCAAACTCGATTTTTTCACCCGGTGTTTTGAACGTTACAGTAAAATCACCAGGTTGTCCGGCAATTCGGGCGACAACTGTGCTTGTTTTGATTTCAATATTATCGTCCGATTCTACAGATTGTATTTTCTGTTGAACAAAGGGTGAAATTAACGATTCATATGGGGCTTGAATGGGCAGTTGTTTTCTGATTTGGGCGGCATATCCCCCTAACTGGCCTTCTTTTTCAACGATAGTACTTTTATAACCTGCTTTAGAGGCATCCAAAGCAGCCTGCATGCCGGTAACACCCCCACCGATGATTAAAATTTTATCGCTTTTGGAATCCAGTTTGTAAGGTTCGGGCAAAGCCACTTTTTCACATCGGACCATGCCCATACGAAAATAGTCTTCAGCCATCATTTGAAGATGATCGGGTTCTTCCTCATTGACTTCTTCAGGCATTGTCCATCCCTCAGGCCGGGGATGCGACCAGACGACCTGTTCTCTGAGATTCACACGATCAACAATGCAGCCATCAAACTTGAATACATCATAATTGACCCGACGTGAACAACCACCAATGATGATGGTATTAACACCTTTATCTTTAATATCCTTTTTTATAACCTCAACGCCTTCCTTGCTGCATAAAAAAGGATGTACAGTACAATTTGAATATCCCTCTTCTTTGGGGACATTGTCCATGATCCATTCGGTATTGACCGCCTCTCCAATCCCACAGCCTGAACAGATATAAAAACCAAATTTTTTATCCATTGATTACCTCCTCACCAGGGTTTGAATCGCCTTCAGGGCCATACCAGTTGCATTTTGGTTGGAAGTAACAACATCAGCCGGTTTATTGGCGCAACCGGTTGCAAACATTCCGCCCTTTTCTAAATCATTGACAATAAACCCATCATCTGTATATGTCAGGTCTGCTGGCAATTTGACATTGGCGGTTGTGGGCTGCATGCCTGTTGCCAGAACTGCCATGTCCACAGTTTTTCGGATTTTTTCACCGGTTACAGCATTTTCTGCGACCACAGTGATATTTCCGGCATCATCTTCCGAAACTTCAGCCACTTTGCCTTTGATCAAAAAGACCTTCTCATCTTCTTTAATTTTATTGTAAAATTTTTCATATCGCTGACCGGGTGACCGGATATCAATATAGAAAATGTAAACTTCAGTATCAGGATATTGTTCCCGAATATATGTGGCATGTTTCAATGATGCCATACAGCAGATATAAGAACAATAGGGCAAATGGTTTTCATCGCGTGATCCGGCACATTGAACAAATGCAACAGATGATGGCGCTTTATCATCAGAGGGTCTGACAATTTTGCCCTGTGTGGGGCCATTCTTGGCAGCCAGTCGTTCCAACATCATATTGGTCACAATATTGTCAAACCGACCAAATCCCAGATTGTCAATGCGGGTGGCATCATAGGGCTCCCAACCGGTTGCCCAAACAATTGCCCCTACTTTGAAATCAAGGGTTTTGGATTCCATGTTCAGATCAATGGCATTATATTTACAGGCTTCCTTGCATCTTTCAGCATCCTGTGTTCCAATAATTTGCGGAGAAATCACAAATTTTTGCGGAAATGCCATATTATGTGGCAGATAAGCACCTTTGGTCTTATCCATGCCAAAGTTAAATTCATTGGGAATATCTGTTTTACTGGCTTTTTCACAGTCTCCGCAGCAGGTGCAATCGTCTGTAACATATCGTGGATTCATACGTACAGTCACAGTGTAATCACCGGGTGTACCATCCACATTTTCAACTTCAGCCAATGTATACACTTTTATTCTGGGGTTTTCCTTTATGCGGCGATAATTAATCTCCAAACCGCACGTGGGTGGGCAAAGCTTGGGAAAGTATTGTCGTAACTGGGAAACACGACCGCCTAATGACGGTTCCTTTTCCAGTAAAATGACATCATATCCGGCTTCAGCAGCTTCAAGGGTGGTTGTCAGGCCGCTGATCCCACCTCCGACAACCAGAATATTTGCACTGACTGGAGGCGTCGCTTTGTCTGTCATGCTATCCCTTTCTTAATTATAAAGATTATTCATTGTTAGCTTTTAGCGAACAGCAATTACAGGGTATGTATTTACGCACCCGGTAATTGCAATCAGCTATAGACTTTAAGATAAAGATTTTGGACCTTGCCAAAATCTTTATCTTAAAGTCTATAAAAGCTAACAGATAAATAATCTGTTTTTAGGATCATATTTAAAAAAACCCCCAGACACTCAGTGCCTGGAGGTTTTATTACGTTTATCTCATGAATGATTCAAAAAAATCCCTGTATGGTTTAGTCCGGGATAATTTTGATATATTCTTCTTTTTTAACATCCCATGTAGCAGCTTTGGGATCATATTTAGAATTCACAAAACAGAACCAGTTTTCATCATCCTGTTTTGGATAGTCAGCTTGATAGTAGAATCCAGGATATCGTGTTTCTTTTCTGTACTGAATGTGACGTAAATGCGCTTCAACTGTCCAGATTCGATGATAAATTTCCCAAACTCTCATGAGTTCATGAAGGTCACCAGCGGCCATTTTTTCGCTATCTTCACGCATTACAGACAGAAGTTCCATTACGATTTCCAGGCTTTTGCTGCTGGTTGAGTAATATGTTGAAGTACCTGCACCATATTCATTGGTTGCTTTCATCAATCGAAGCGCCATTCCTGAAGGTTTTACATAGCTTGGGTTAATATCGATATCTGTGGTGTATTCGCAGTTATCCAGGAACAGGCGAACTGGTTTGTATACAAGGTCAACCAATTCTTCTTTTGATTGTGCCAATGCAGGTGAAAAATCAGCATGATCACGAACATACTGTGCCATAGATTTAGCAGCAATACGTCCTTCAGCATGAGAACCTGAAGAAAATTTATGTCCAGAACATCCAACACCATCACCAGCTGTAAACAAGCCTTTAACTGTGGTCATTCTGTTGTAAATTTTGTCTCCATCACCCCATTTGTAAGCTGCCGGAACCCAGTCTTCATTTGGACCAGAAACCCACATACCACAACAACCAGAATGAGAACCTAACAAATAAGGTTCGGTTGGCATAATTTCAGAATTTTTCTTTTCTGGTTCTGTGTCAGTAGCACACCAGAGATTTGCCTGACCGCAGGTCATATCCAGGAAGTCTTCCCATGCTTCTGATTCGAGATGCTTCAATTCTTTTTTGTCCATGCTCTTTCCAAGCTCGGCCAAAGCTGTCACTGTATCCATAATAATTGGACCGCGACCTTCTTTCATTTCAAACAGCATCAGGTGGTTTCTTAAGCATGTCGGTGTAATAGCGGCTGTTCCATAAGGTGCAAAGCTTTCAAGTTCTTTCTTTGCAGCATCGCTGGCAACATAAATTTCACCCAGACCATTCAATGCTTTGGCTTTAAACAGCAAGAACCATGCGCCAACAGGACCATAACCATCTTTAAAACGCGCTGGGGTGAAACGATTTTCCATCATGGAAAGTTCAGCACCGACTTTCATACACATGGTGTAGGTTGAACCTGCATTCCATACTGGATACCATGCACGGCCTTTACCTTCACCCACTGAACGTGGTTGATAAATATTTACAGCACCACCGCAAGCAACCATCATGGTTTTTGCTTTGATAATGTAAACTTTATTTTCACGAGTTGAGAAACCTACTGCACCAGCAATTTGATTTTCAACATTGGCATCAAGCAACAACTCTACGATGAAAACACGTTCCAGAATGTTGTCTTCGCCCAAAGCCAATTTGGCAGCTTCAGCTACGATTCTTTTGTAAGATTCGCCATTGATCATTATCTGCCATTTTCCAGTTCGAACAGGTTTGGCTCCAGATTTCAATGTACCCAATTTCTGGCCTTTTTTACCATCAAGATTCTTATTTTCATCGGTTTTTTTCCAGACAGGGAGTCCCCATTCTTCAAACAAATGAACCGAGTCATCCACGTGTCGGCCAAGGTCAAAAATTAAGTCTTCTCGTACAAGTCCCATCAGGTCGTTACGAACCATGCGGACATAGTCTTCAGGTGTGTTATCGCCAACATAAGTATTGATCGCTGAAAGGCCTTGTGCAACAGCTCCACTTCGTTCCATAGCGGCCTTGTCGCAAAGTAAGATTTTTTTGTCGCCGGCCCATTTTTTGATTTCAAATGCTGTACCGCAGGCAGCCATACCACCGCCGACGATCAGAATATCAACTTCTCGTTCTTCGACTTCGGGATCTCTAATCGCTTTGATTTCACCCTTTGGTTTATTTGGTAATGCCATCTTATATCCTCCTAAAAATTATTCTTTACTTTGTTAATTTAACAAAATTATCCTTACACAGTGGCACTGGGTCCCTGCAATACTTTACCATCAACTTCTTCAGTTGAGAGAAGCCCGCTATCCAAATCTTTTCCAACCAGATCTGAATAAGCATTTGCTGAACCCTCTGCTGTTGTTCGTACTGGGAACTTAAATCGTTTGACTGTTCCATTGCGGAACTTACATGTCCACATAATATCTTCTGTTCCCAACATTGGCATTACGCTGCTGCCTAATGGCACAAAGTCCGAATATCCACGTACTTCAATAGCCTGTGACGGGCAAATTTTTACGCATGAAAAGCATTCCCAACATTGATCGGGCTCTTGATTGTAAGCTTTCATGGCATCTGCATCCAACACCATCAGGTCATTGGGGCAAATGTACATACAGGCTGTTTTGTCCCCACCTTTACAACCATCACATTTTTCTTGAATGACAAAACTTGGCATTAACTCTTCCTCCTAAGTTTTTCTTTTTCCTGATTTATTCTTAGTTGAATTTCAGGAATTTTAATGTTAACTCTACATTATTGTAGATTAGTTCATCCTGATTTATATTAAAGCTGGCTCAGTTTTGAGACAGTCTGTTGCAAAATTCATTATAAGTAATTGAATAATAATACAAATCTAAAAATCAATTCATAATTCGGCGTAATGTACCATCAAGAAATCTGTTTGTCAAGCAATATTTCTTACATGACGAATAAGTTTTTTATGAATTCATTTATTTTTATTTTTAATGGGAGATGTATTATAAACTATGGAATACCCTGATATCGCAAGAATCAATCCCAACCAAACGTTCAATTTTAAATGCCATCCGGAAATTTCTTGTTTTAACGAATGTTGCCAGAATCTTCAGCAGGTATTATCGCCTTATGACATTCTCCGGCTAAAACATCATTTAAAATGCGATTCGTCCACTTTTTTGGATACTTACACAGTAACGTACACAGGACCTGAATCCGGACTGCCGATAATTGAAATAAAAAATAAATCACAACATGACTTACATTGTATTTTTGTATCTGAAAAGGGATGTTTGGTATATCCAGACCGACCCGCAACATGTCGTTATTACCCCCTTGGCAGATTATTGTCAAAATCAAGAAAGACTGGTAATAAAAATGAATCCTTCATTCTGATCAAAGAGGCACACTGTAAAGGACATGAGATCGCCTTCAAACAAAACATCAATCAATGGCGAAAAGAACAGGCGCTTTTCCCTTTTGACACGTACAATGATTTGATGATTCATCTGATTTCTGCCAAAAACATCTCTGGATTGAAAACCCTGTCTGACGATCAAAAAGCACTTATTTATAAATGCTGCTACGATATTGATGCATTTCGACAATATGGTTTACAAAAAAAAATATTCAAGAAAGAACCATTTCCGCATTCACTTGAAGGGGATATTGAAATATTGCATATTGCCATAAATTTTTTGGTGGAGCATGTGATCAAATGAAACAACATGTCAAAACAGCATTGGTAGCGGGAAGTGTAAAAGGAATCGGTAAAGCAATCGCTATGGCGCTGGCTCGAAAGGGCGTTCAGGTTGTCGCCACTTACTGGGATTGGCCTGAATTTTTGCCGGATCTTCAAAAAGATTTGGCGGCCATTGGCACACCCCATTTGATTGTCAATATTGATCTTCTTGATAATCATGCAATTAAATTATTAATTGATGAAATACAAACAGAATTCGGCGGGCTGGATATTCTTATCAATAATATAGAGCGTGGTGGATGGCCTCTGGTTCATGGTGAATATGATCAAGATCAGTGGGATATGGAAGTGGCAACCTCTATTCGTGCCAAGCGGTGGTTATTTCATGAGGCATTACCTCTGTTAAAGGCATCGGGTGATGGTGCGGTTGTTAATATTTCATCCATTGCCGGTTGTGTGGGTCGTTCCGGTCCAGCGGCTCCTTTTTTTCCTGATGCATATGCAGCAATCAACAGAGGCATCTCTTTACTTACTGAAACATGGGCACGTGAGGCCTCTCCTACAGTTCGTGTGAATGAACTCATGATTGGTTTTTTTGAAACAAGACATGGACCACAAACCCGAGGTTGGCAAAATTTGAATCCCTCACAAAAGCAGGCATTGATAGATCATACGCCTTTGAGGCGTGTCGGCAAATTATCTGATATTGTTTCGGCGGTTATGTTTTTGATAGAACAAGCCCCTTTTATGACCGGCAGCGTCATTCGTCTGGATGGCGGATACGTGTTGGGTGGTGACATTGTTCCTGTTATGCCCAAAGGAATTTTATAAAATTTTTTTTTTACGTTTAAATTGCTTGACTCATGCTTGTGTTTGTTGTAGGGAACCGATTTGAAAAAACGTTATGAATCTAATGGGAATGTGCAAAAATAACGCATTTATTTGACAGCGTCATGTTTTTCATACAAGTCCAGCTTGCGTGACAGGTTCGAAAATCAGACATTAACAATTGATGACGTTATTAGGCGGTCCGATTATATTTCATGAATTATAAACTGAATTGTTGGGAACAGTCATTGAATGTCGGTTCTCATTGATTATTATTTAAGAAAGGAGATTAACTATGGCTTTTAATCCAATCGTCGATGAAGCAAAGTGTGCCGGATGTGAGGAATGTGTTGAAGTATGTCCGGTAGACGTTTTTGAAATGCAAGAAGGCAAATCAGTACCTGTCAATGCTGAAGAATGCCTTGGCTGTGAAAGCTGTGTCGAGGTGTGTGAGGAAGACGCTATTACTATCGAAGAGACTTGATTTATTGATAACCTCGATACCATATGTGGTATCGAGGTTTTCAACGGGTATTAGAACATCCATTAGAGAAATGATTGGAAGTATTTATTCATGGCAACCTTACAAGAACAAATTTTAAAAACCAGCAAAGAAATTATCGTCAAATTTATTGAAGCAGGTCGCGTATCCCCAAATTCATTTGACGAAACCTTTCGATCAGTTCATACCACTGTAAAAGAAACAGTTTATCAGGGAACAAATAATAATGAAAATATTGATTCATTGGAAACTGATAAAAAAATCATAAAATAATTGACATACCTTAATTTTATTGCTAAATAACAAAATTTTTTAATTCGTTCATTTGGGGATGTAGCTCAGATGGGAGAGCGCGGCGTTCGCAATGCCGAGGTCAGGGGTTCGATCCCCCTCATCTCCATGATGTATGTTATACGCAGACCAATTTTAATTAATAACGCTGGACAGTTAATTTCAGTATTCCTAAACTACAGTTCATTTACCTCAAAACAAACAATATCAATCAGGCAATAAGTAATGCCAACAGCTATTTTAACAGGAAAAAAAATGCAAATCATACCGGCGGTAGACATAAAAAATGGAAAATGTGTTCGTCTAAAACAAGGGCGAATGAATGAAGAAACAATTTTTTCCTCTAATCCAGTTGAAATGGCTCAAAAATGGGCGAATTATGGGGTGCACTTACTCCATATCGTGGATCTGGATGGCGCATTTCAAAAGAAACCACAAAATACGAATATCATAAAAGATATAGTATCTTCAGTTCACATTCCGATTCAGGTGGGTGGTGGCATACGAACCTTATCCACCATACAAATGTATCTGGATATGGGGGTCAGTCGCGTTGTTTTGGGAACTGAAGCGATCCGAAATCCGGAACACGTCGCAAAATTTTGTACAGAATTTCCAGATCAAATCGTGATTGGTATTGATGCCAAAAATGGAATGGTTGCTGTAGAAGGGTGGACAGAAACGACATCAGTCACTGCCATTGATTTGGCAAAACAATTTGAAAATACAGGTGTTGCAGCAATTAATTTTACAGATATTCATCGTGATGGCATGCAAACAGGACCCAATATTGAAGCAACGAAAACCCTGGCTAAATCAATCTCCATACCCATTGTGGCATCAGGTGGCGTTTCAACAATTAAGGATATTAAAAATTTACTCACTGTAGCCGATTATGGCATTGTTGGTGTGATTTGCGGCAGATCCCTGTATGAAGGCACTTTGGATTTATCTGAGGCAATGACGTTAATTAAACAATCTCAAACTTAGGATTACTTTTAGAATAAACGCCCCATTTTGATCGCCCTAAGGTTTCATATTTGGAGGGACTATTGGCGCAATTTATCCCTGAAAGCATTGTTACAGAAATTCGTCAGGCAGCGAATATTGTCAATGTAATTGGTGAATATGTTCAACTAAAAAAAATGGGGAACAACCATGTGGGTTTGTGTCCCTTTCATTCAGAAAAAACCCCCTCTTTTTCAGTCAATGAACAAAAGCAAATGTTTAAATGTTTTGGCTGTGGGGTCGGTGGCAACGTTTACACCTTTCTGATGCGCCAAAACAATCTATCCTTTCCTGAAGCAGTTAAATTTCTGGGAAATCGATATGGTATCCAAATTCCCACCACACATCTGACCGCCGACCAAAAACGTCTACTGAATGAGCGGGATCAGCTCTACGAAATTAATCAAAAAGCACTTACTTTTTTTCAGGATCAACTCAAAAGTCCAATGGGAAAAAATGCGCAAAATTACATTGCAGAACGAGGACTCTCAAAAGATACACAAAAAAAATATCAGCTTGGATTTGCACCTGATGGATGGGATCATGTGATCCGGATGTTTTCTCGTAATGGCATTGCACTGAAAATGGTAGAAAAATCGGGTTTGATCATTCAAAAAGAGCAAAAAGGATATTATGATCGTTTTCGTAACCGGTTGATATTTCCTATAAAAAATATCAATAATCAGGTGAGCGGTTTTGGTGGGCGGGTTCTTGATGACAGTATGCCCAAGTATTTAAATTCACCCGAAACCCCAATTTATCATAAAAGTCGCATATTGTATGGTTTACGTGAAGCCAGAGAACATTTCAGAAACAAAGCGCAGGTATTTATTGTTGAAGGATACATGGATTTATTGGCCATGTATCAATATAATATCCCCAATGTGGTTGCCACATTGGGGACAGCATTAACAAAACATCATATTCGTTTGCTAAAAGGATATGTTGAAAATATTATTTTGGTGTTTGATTCGGATCAGGCCGGCATTCAGGCAGCCCGAAGAAGTGTTGCCTTATTTTTGAAAGAACAGGTGAATGCTCACATAATGGTTTTACCTGAGGGGCACGATCCTGATACCTTTTTGGCCAAATGGGGTGCTGATGCATTTTTGGATCAATCTAAAAACGCTTTTGGGATGATGGCCTTTTTAATTGATGCTGCCCTTAAGAAACATGGTGAAACAATAAAGGGCAAAATTACTGCAATCAATGAACTAAAGCCATTGCTGTCTGAGATTAAAGATGCAGTTGTACGTTCTTTATATATTAAAGAAATTGCAAAACGTTTAAATGTTGATGAATCATCTGTTTTTACTGAAGTTCAAAAGCTAAAAAATGCCAGTTCAAATCCTCAAAATCAATTGACTCAATCAGTACCAGTAAATAATGCCGGACAGCGTCTTGAAAAACAAATCATTGCCATGATGCTTCATTGTAATGATATACATCCATTTATTGAAGCGCATGGCATATTGGATGCTTTCAAAGACGAAAATTTGCAAACGATCGGAATGCTGATTCTCCAGCAACCCCCGCCTTTTGATCCAAATCAGATCATTCATCAGGTAGATGCACAGGAAGAACAAGCTCTGATCGCTTCTTTAACAATGATTGATCAGCAATGGACAGAGGCACAATGCATGAATATTCTTCGTCAATTTGAAAGACGTGTGAATTCAAATAAACGTCATTATTTGCTTAATGAAATCGCTAAAGCAGAAAAAATTCAGGACTATCAATTAATTGCCTATTTACAAAAACAACTTTGCAGCTTATTGTAATTGGAAGGGAATGCGCTTAAAAAAAGTTCCTCATTTTGTAAAGGATTCCCAATCTTTTAGATTTGGGCGTCCCCAATCGTTGGCAATGGAACGTAAAACAAATTCTTGTTTCAAGATGTCTACGTTATCGGATGACATATAATATTAAAAATTTCAATAAATCCTTCTGGAGGACATAATCATATGGCTAAGAAAAAATTAAAAAAAACAACACGACGTAAGGAAGCTGTTAAAAAGGGAATCATGGCTCTGGTGAATAAAGGAAAAGCACAGGGGACACTGACATATAAAGAAGTCAATGAAGTGCTTCCCAAAGACATGACACCTGAAAAGATTGAAGAAACGCTCATGTTGTTACAGTCTATGAATATATCCATCATTGATGAAAATAAAAAAATAAAAGGGGCTCCCGCTACAAAAAAGACAATCAAAAAGGAAACAACTGATACAATGGCCGCATCATTGTCAGATTATGGCTCTGTTCCTGACCCTGTTAAAATGTATTTACGAGAAATGGGGATCATTACACTGCTTTCTCGTGAAGGAGAAATTGAAATTGCGAAAAAAATTGAAGTTGGTGAACAGGAAGTTATTAAAGCGCTTTTGGAAACGACCATTGGTGTTGATAATATTCTTACTTTGGGAAACAAGTTATCTGAAGGTGAACTTCGTCTAAAAAACATTCTTCGAGATGTGGATGAAGGCGATGCATATATGGATGAGAGCACTCAGGTCGAAAATTTCATGAAAGCAATCAAAGATATTCAAAAAATTCATGATGAAAACAAGCGTTTTCGAGAAATTCTTTTTGGCCCCCCAATGGAACGTGAAGAGCGACGTCGTGTGCGTCGATGTATTAATCGAAGAAACAAAAAGATTTTTAGACGACTTAAAGAATGGCGCCTTGAAGGTGAGGTTATTGACAATATTGAACAGCAAATCGTTCATCAAATTCATTGGTTTGATAAAAAAAATAAAGTTTTAGGTGAACTGGCCCAACAAATGGAAATTACTATTTCAGAATTGAGAACATTCTGGGCCGAAGATGCCTCATTTGATCAATGGGTTATTGCGCAACAAGAGAATCAAGATATGCTGAGAACGTGTTATTCTAAAGCAGAACAACTCCAAAATGAAATTCGGGAAAGAGAGTTGGCCCTTAAAACAAACAGCCAGATTTTAAAAAGAGTCATGAACTCTGTTAATTCAGGTCGCCAACATACAAAACTGGCCAAGTCAGAACTGGTTAGAGCAAATCTTCGATTGGTTGTGAGTATCGCTAAAAAATATACGAACAGGGGACTTCAATTTTTAGATCTTATTCAGGAAGGCAATATTGGTCTGATGAAAGCAGTTGACAAATTTGAATACCGACGCGGCTATAAATTCAGCACTTATGCCACCTGGTGGATTCGTCAGGCGATTACGCGCGCCATTGCAGACCAGGCCAGAACCATTCGTATTCCAGTGCATATGATTGAAACCATTAATAAGCTGATCCGAACATCCAGGTATCTTGTACAGGAAATGGGGCGGGAACCGACCCCTGAAGAAATTGCAGAAAAGATGGAATTTCCACTGGATAAAGTGCGACGCGTACTCAAAATTGCACGAGAACCCATTTCATTGGAGACACCAATTGGTGAAGAAGAAGACAGTCATTTGGGCGACTTTATTGAGGATAAAAAATTCGTTTTGCCTGCAGATGCAGCCATTAGTTTGAATCTGGCCGAACAAACCCGTCGTGTTTTGGCCACACTGACACCAAGAGAAGAGAAAGTACTTCGTATGCGTTTTGGTATTGGTGAAAAAGCGGATCATACACTTGAAGAAGTCGGAAAAGACTTTGCTGTAACTCGTGAACGTATTCGACAAATTGAAGCCAAAGCACTTCGAAAACTCAGACACCCCACAAGAAGCAGGCAGTTAAAAAGTTTTATTGAGTTGTAAAGTAATCAGGGTCGGACCAGAATGAATTTTTCAACCATCTGATTTTCATACAAAATAAAAAATAAACCTGCCCTTTTTAGCTCTTAGAATACCCATTTTTATACCAAAATGGGCATTCTAAGAAAAAATTTAAATATCTTAATATAATCGTCCAACTTTGATTTTTCTGGCATATTTTTTTGCATTCTCGCTCCCACGCTCTGCGTGGGAATGCATCCTGGACGCTCTGCGTCCCGAGTTTATAATAATTGGGCGTTCTGTCTAATTACAATGCACTGGACGCAGAGGCGAACATAATTTTCACCCAATATGAAGGATGCCGGAAAATGAGCATATTTTTTTCCGAATTGGAAAAATTTGAATATAAAAGAAGATCAGTGCAAGAATGTATCGGGTAAGATAAATAAACTGATTTGAGTGTAACCAAAATGGACGGCATTTAAATTTTTCACTCACTATTTTTTGAACCAGGATTACGCTGAAAAAGATGAATAAGATGAAATAAACACTGTCTTTTAATCATCTTAGGAATGCTTGAATAATAAGTTCCTCATTTTCTTATTTACAAGTCCAATGTAGGGGCGAACCTTATGTTCGCCCATCGTACCTAGGAACGAAAGCGTTATTAGTTCGAGGGCGAACATAAGGTTCGCCCCTACATCGGGCTGGCAAATAAGAAAATGAGGAACTTATTTTTCGAGAATTCCTTAGGAATGCTCGAAAAATAAATTCCTCATTTACTTATGTGCCAAGAACGTGTAGGGGCGAACCTTATGTTCGCCCATCGTACTTAGGAACGAAAGCGTTATTAGTTCGAGGGCGAACATAAGGTTCGCCCCTACATCGGGCTGGCACATAAGTAAATGAGGAACTTATTTTTCGAGCATTCCTTATTCATCTTCTTCTGTGTAATCCTGGTTCAAAAAAATGATGAGCAAATTGTATTCACCGGCTATTTTGGTTACACTCAACTGATTTTACATAAGATTTGGAGAATATTTATTGATGAAAATATGTCTTTTACATCTTCCTGATTGGAATGTTTTTTCATATAGAAGAAGCGAGTCAGATAAAACTCCGAAGATTGATGGAGATTTTTCTACAATACCCTATGG
>Ga0272440_1001931_pt1 | contig 16516 bp, 14 predicted proteins | sample SSMMMBAug17_FD_192440 | JGI IMG/M metagenome (GOLD analysis project Ga0272440, IMG submission 192440) | Marine sediment archaeal communities from Little Sippewissett salt marsh, Falmouth, MA, United States - SSM-MMB-Aug17 | ecosystem: Environmental > Aquatic > Marine > Wetlands > Sediment ... | reverse complement strand
TAAGGATGCACTGAATGCGATCGGCATTCAGGGCATGACAATTTCCGAGGTTAAGGGCTATGGTCGCCAAAAAGGCCATAAAGAAATATATCGCGGTGCTGAATACATGGTCGATTTTATCCCAAAAATTAAAATGGAAATTATCGTCGCCCAAGAGATTGTCGATCAGGCCATTGATGCCATCATGAATGCAGCAAATACGAACACCATTGGTGATGGTAAAATCTTTGTGCTTCCTGTTGAACAGGTTATCCGTGTAAGAACAGGAGAAAAAGGTGCAGAGGCGATATAATTGAAGATCATCCCATTTGCATTAATCAGACAAGTCGGACGGACAAAGAATTCATGTCAAGACTTGTCTGATAACCAAAAAACTCCTCTTTTTTCTTTGGCCATGCACCCAATTGAATGACATTTATAAAAAAAATTTCAAACATTGTATCTATATTCTTGACAAACGTATGCACTGACGTATAAAAAACGTAAAAATAAATAACTTTTGGGAAAGGGGATAATGATGGCTGAGGAAAATAAACTAACCAATCAAGACGATGAAATCATTGATCTCATCGAAATAACCGAAGATGAGGAAGACGAACTGGATGATCTGGAACTCGTCGACCTTGATGAAGATTCAGACGATGATCTGAACTCGGACGACGAACCAGAAATGATTGATCTGGAAGATGAGATTTCAGACGACAGTTCTGATGATATCAATCAGGGTACAGAAACCCTGGTTGAACTTGATGAACCCGTTTCAGATGAAATGTCTGAGGATATCGTTGCAGCTGACAACGAATCTGAAGATGTTGATATGGAGCAAAATATCGATCTGGTTGAAGACAGTGATGATGATATGGTTGAAAATGTCGATGACCTGATAGAAGATGCTGATGATATTGTTGAAAATGCTGATGATCTGGTTGAAGAAATTGATGATATGGTTGAAAGTGCTGACGACCTGGTTGAAGAAGATGACGGAATGATTGAAAGTGCTGACGACCTGGTTGAAGAAGATGACGGAATGATTGAAAGCGCTGATGACATGATTGAAGAAGCGGATGCCATGGTTGAAAGTACTGACGACATGATTGAAGATGTTGATGATCAGGAAAGTGTTGCTGAAGATACAGTTGAAAAAGCTGACAACTTGATTGAAGAAGATCAACCGCCTGAACCACAGGACGCTCAGATCGAAATGTCTGACACTGAACAATTAACTGATGCACCTGAATTGAACGAAATGGACGATGATGATGATGACGATGACGATGAAATTATCGAATTGACAACACCGGCCCCAGTGCCATCTTCATTGAGCGCACCTGCTGTTTCTGAAGAACAACTGAAAGAAACTGTTCGTGAAGTTCTTGAAGAAATGGTTGGTGAACGTCTAGACCAACTTCTAACCACTGTCGTCGAATCTGTGGTTTCACAAAAAATTGAAGACCTTCAAAAGGAACTTATGGCATAGTTTTTTTGCTGATTCCATATTTATTATTCATGACAATTAAAGAGTGAATATATGTTAGATAAAAGTTACGAGCCCCATGCGATTGAAAAAAAATGGTCTGAATTCTGGAAAGAAAAAAAACAGTTTGTTGCAAAAGAAACCTCTGATCAACCTTCATATTCCATCGTAATACCACCACCAAATATTACCGGTGTTTTACATATGGGTCATGCCCTGAATGTAACGTTACAGGATATTATGTGTCGATATCGCCGAATGAAAGGTGATAATGTTCTATGGATGCCTGGGACAGATCATGCCGGTATTGCAACACAAAATGTTGTAGAAAAGCAGTTGGCCAAAGAAGGACTGGATCGACATCAATTGGGCCGGGAAAAATTTATCCAACGGATATGGGAATGGCGAAAAGAATATGGTGACGCAATTATCAATCAGATGAAACGTCTTGGCGCATCATGTGATTGGGACCGCGAACGTTTTACAATGGATGAGGGTTTATCCAAAGCGGTTCGAAAGGTGTTTGTTGAATTATACGAATCTGGCCTGATTTATCAGGGAGATTATATTACCAACTGGTGTCCCCGATGTCAGACCGCATTGGCAGACCTGGAAGTCGAATATGAAGAAGTGGACGGTCACTTATACCATATCCGATATCCATTTGACGATAATTTTGATGATGGCCTGATTGTCGCAACCACCCGACCGGAAACCATGTTTGGAGATACAGCAGTAGCTGTACATCCTGATGATGAACGATATGAAAACATTCCGGATTCTGTTCATTTGCCTTTAACCCAACGATCAATACCGGTCATTAAGGATACCTACGTGGATCGCAGCTTTGGAACCGGAGCATTGAAAGTGACTCCTGCCCACGATTCCAACGATTTTGAAATAGGGCAGCGACATGAGCTTCAATCCATTCGTGTGATTGGCGATGATGGCAAAATGACAGAACTGGCCGGTACATCTTATCAGGGTATGGATCGATTTGCCTGTCGCAAGCGCGCGATTACTGATCTGGAAGACCTCGGTTTGATGATCAAAATTGATCCCTTGATACATGGTGTGGGCCATTGTTATCGATGTAGAACAGTTGTAGAGCCCAATTTGTCCCGACAGTGGTTTGTCAAAACAGCCCCACTGGCAGAAAAAGCGATCAAGGCTGTTGAAAATGGCGATACAAAAATTATTCCTGAAAACTGGACAAAAACCTACTATGAATGGATGAATAATATCAAAGACTGGTGTGTTTCTCGACAGATCTGGTGGGGACATCGCATACCCGCCTGGTATTGTCAGGATTGTCATCACACAATGGTCAGCATGGAAGATATTACGCAATGCACGAAATGTAATCGTAGAAATTTAATTCAGGAATCTGATGTTCTGGATACCTGGTTCAGTTCGGCACTGTGGCCTTTTTCAACAATGGGGTGGCCAGAACAAACACAATTGTTGAAGACCTTTTATCCAACATCATTGCTTGTTTCCGGTTTTGACATCCTATTTTTTTGGATTGCCCGCATGATGATGATGGGGCTGTGGTTTATGAAGGAAGTGCCATTTACAGATGTCTATATTCACGCACTGGTTCGAGATGAAGATGGTAAAAAAATGAGCAAATCCAAAAATAATGTCATTGATCCATTGGACATTATTCAACGCTATGGTACAGATACATTCCGCTTTACATTGGCAGCCTTTGCTGCCCAAGGGCGAGATATAAGAATGTCTGAAAAACGCATAGAGGGCTATCGCAATTTTATCAATAAACTCTGGAATGCAGCCCGGCTTTCCCTGACCCACCTTGAATCATATTCATCAAAAGACAATACAGATCAGCCTTCTTTACCAGATCGATGGATTTTATCCCGACTCACACGCGTAGCAACTGAAGTTGAATCGCATCTGGACACCTATAAATTTAATGAAGCTGCCAAAGCTTTATATCAATTTATATGGCATGAATTTTGTGATTGGTATCTTGAAGCGATCAAACCAATTCTATATGAACGTGAAGGCCATAAACCGTCGACTTTGGAAAACTTAAACAAAGTATTATGTACAAGCCTGGGCTTGTTACATCCATTTATTCCATTCATAACTGAAGAAATTCGAAGTAAACTTCCGGAACCACCCAATAAATCTTTAATGTATTCCGATTTTCCATCAAATGTGAATGCATTGGATACAAATGCAGAAGACTTGATGAATTTGATGATGGACATTGTCACTGGTATTCGTAACATTCGGGGAGAAATGAATATCAGCCCATCATTCTTATTGGATGTCATCATTCATTCACCCAATGCAGATATCCGCCAGGAAATCGAAACCCACAAAAATTTGGTGATCAATCTGGCCCGACTCAAAAATATGACTGTACAAAAACCATCCATTCGTCCCAAATCAGCAGCCACAGTTGTTATTGGAGATCATACAGTGTATGTCGTCTTGGAAGGTGTTATCGATTTTGAGAAAGAAGTCGGTCGTCTGGAAAAAGAGATTCAAAAAATTGAAAAAGAACTGGTGGGTGTTAGTAAAAAACTGGCCAATGAAGATTTTTTGAATAAAGCACCTAAATCGGTCGTGGAGAAAGTATCAGAAAAACATTCGTCCCTGATGGAAAAACAGGATCGCCAGAAAGAAAACCTGACAAAAATCCAAAAAATTGGAAATATTTAATACGTGCTAAAAAAACAATTCAATGAAGGTCTTGACCGGTACAAGTAGAGTGTATAAAGAAAAATTCAATGATACCGGCGATATTCTTCCTGGATTGGGTGATGCCGGAGATAAAATATTTGGCACAATATAGGAATCTCTGATGCACAATCATCAATCAACAAATTATATATTTCGTATTAATGATACCATTATAGGCGCACAAATGCTTTTTGTCGCTTTTGGCGCACTTATACTGGTTCCATTGTTGACTGGATTGGACCCCAATGTCGCCTTATTTACTGCTGGATTGGGCACATTGATTTTTCAGATTGTGACAGGCGGCCAGATACCTGTCTTTTTGGCATCATCATTTGCATTTATTGCACCGATATTCTACGGAGTCAAAACCTGGGGAATTCCTGGAACACTATGTGGACTTGTCGCAGCAGGTTGTTTGTATATCGTATTTGGCCTTTTCATTCAGATTCGTGGTGTTCAGGTAATTCAACGATTATTCCCGCCAGTAGTTACCGGGCCAATGATCATAATAATTGGTTTGATCCTCGCACCTATGGCCGGCAATATGGCCATGGGAAAAACAGGTGATGGTCTAACACAAATCATTCCAATCAATGCTGCATTGATTGTTGCAACGATTTCTCTCAGTGTGACAGTGCTGGTTTCAATTCGAGGCAAGGGAATTTTTCGCCTCATTCCTATTTTATGTGGTATTTTTGCAGGTTATGCCCTTTGTCTCTGTTTTGGATTTATTGATTTCTCTAAGGTTGCTGAGGCACAATGGTTTGCTATGCCAAATTTTGTTTTGCCTGAGTGGCATTTTGAAGCAATCATTTATATTGTTCCTTTGGCGATTGCACCGGCCATTGAACACTGTGGAGACTTGCTTGCCATTGGTTCAATTACTGGAAAAAACTATTTAAAATCACCGGGGATTCATCGAACCCTCATGGCTGATGGAATTGCAACAGGCATTGCTTCTATGCTGGGCGGACCGCCAAATACAACCTATTCTGGAGTGACTGGAGCGGTTGCATTGACACGCATTTACAATCCGGCAATTATGACATGGGCAGCCATCATTGCAATCATGCTGTCATTTGTGGGCAAAGTTGGTGCTATTTTACAAACAATACCTGCTCCTGTCATGGGCGGGATTATGTTGCTTTTGTTTGGAGCCATTATGGTTGTAGGGATGAAACAACTGATTCAGGTCGGTGAAGACCTGACTTCGCCCCGGAATATGGCAATTATCGCGATCATGATGACAATCGAAATTGGCGGTTTGCGGATTTCAGTACATGATTTTTTTCTTGAAGGTATCGGTCTCGCTGGAATATTAGGCGTTTTGTTGAACTGGCTTTTACCGCATTCAAATCAAGGATATCCTTTGGGCATTCTTGTTTATGGATCCATGAAGGGCGACCCAGGCAAGGAAATTACAAGTTCAGTTCAAACGACAATTCCTGTCATAACACCTTTTCCAGTAGAATATGCCCGAAAAAGCAAAAATAGATCCAATGCGCCGGTTCTGGTTCCGGTCAAAGAAGATGGCACAAAAGTCAAGGCGCAAATTTTAGTAATGAAACCCGATATTTCGGAACAAATGGCATGTGATTTCTTATATCGACGTGCAATTAATTTTGTTGATGAACCTGCCATTGTGTATGCTGATAAAGATAAGCATGAAAACAGCGGGCTTGAAATCCAATATATTGAAAATTTTGGAACGGTGGAAAAGGTTTTTTATACCGCCTTTACACCCAATATTGAAAATATAGTCAATCCTGATATTTCTCCTGATGACAAAGCCAAAGAGCTGGCATATTTGGCAATCGAGAGTCTGAATCAGGATACCTTCTGTATGCAGCGGGATGGTATTCGGTGCTTAATTGAGGATCTCAGTTCGGGCATAAAAACACCGCTAACAGATTTTTATGTGCGTGAAATTATAAATCGGGCATCAGCAAATGACTTAAATGAAGCGCGAATTTTTATCGCAAAACAGAAAAAAATTTATCCTTGATAAATGGGGAACGTATTTTTCGATCATTCCTAAAAAATTTGGATAATAATATCATATGAATAATAAAACAAAAAATAATCATGTTGTGTGGCATCGCTCACTGGTCAGTCAATACAACCGGAATGTCATGAATGGTCATAGAAGTGTGAATATATGGTTCACCGGCTATTCTGGATCTGGAAAATCAACACTTGCTCATGCCCTTGAAAAACGATTGTATGATATGCAATGCCGCACATTTGTTTTTGATGGCGACAATGTGCGGCATGGGTTATGTAAGGACCTTGGGTTTTCTTCTGAAGATCGGCGGGAAAATATTCGACGAATTACCGAAATGGTCAAATTGTTCCTTGATGCCGGATTGATTGCATTGACAGCGTTCATTGCTCCATTCCAAAAGGATCGGGATCTGATCAAATCTCGATTGGGCGCAGACAATTATATTGAGGTCTATTGTGATTGTCCAATACAAATATGTGAAGAACGTGATGTCAAAGGCATTTATAAAAAGGCACGTCAGGGAATGATCAAAGATTTTACAGGAATTTCATCACCCTATGAACCACCGCAATCTCCCGACATTGTGCTTCAAACACATGTTCAGACCATTGATGGTTGTATCGAACAGATGATGCTCCTTATGAAAAATCGCGGCGTGTTTGAACTAAATTAATTGATGATATATATATGTTTTTGTTTTTTATTTATTGAAATAAAACATTATTATTGCCTCACTAATTTATTTATGATAATAAAAATCTTAACTTTTTATTTATTCCCTGTAAAAGGGATTTCAAAATAAATAGAAAATCAATACAGAACCCTTTAGGCAATCCTTCAAAAGGATAAAGATTCGATAAAGGAGATCAGCATGACAACACGAGTGTCTTCACTGACTATTTGTAATCGGCATCATTATTGTTTGGGTGTGATCCGGTTTTGTGTCTTATTAATCATGTCCGTTAGCATAATGTGGACAATGGATTATCTTCTTTTGTCGCCGCATTCAACTGCCTGGGCTGATGAAGAAGCACCTGCTGAGGGGGACACACCTCCTGAAGAAGGTGAAGGAGCACCACAGAATGCGGTTCTTGATGTTTTCTTGAAAATGGATCCATTTATTGTCAATCTAAAGGGCAATGGCATGAAACGCTATCTGAAAACAACCATTGCTATCGAGGTTGAAGAACAAGAGGTCAAACAAGAACTGGAAATGCTAACACCCAAACTTCGGGATACCATCTTGTTTGTTTTGACCAGCAAATCCTATAATGATCTGTTCTCCAATGAAGGCAAAATTTCACTAAAACATGAATTAATCGCCCATATCAATCGTATTTTAAAATCAGGTACAATAAAAGCAATCTATATCACCGATTTTATTATACAATAAAGCATTATCAATGATGACTCCTGTCATGATATTTATTCGTTAACATATGAATATTTCAGCGAATAATTTAAAAATTGAGTTTATTTAGAAAGTATTCATATATAAACGAATCATAAAGATATTGATATAATGGTAACGGCTGTAAGTCAAAATTGTTATTTTGAATTGAATTGGAACTCCTTGTTCAAGGCATTTCAGCAGTTTCAGGAGAACAGTCTAAAAGAGATTAAATTACGTCTGACCCAGCTGTCAAAACAAAATGAACGAATCGATAATAACCTCTACTGTCGTTTTTGTCGTAATCGAATCACATCCACCCAGCATTCGATTCAAATGAATGGCAGTGTGGAACATCAATTTACAAATCCTGAAGGAAATACTTTTGAAATCGCCTGCTTCTCTGTTGCATACGGTTGTGTGCAAACAGGAAAATCTACACTTGAGCACACGTGGTTCGATAACTATTCCTGGCGATTTGCTTTGTGTGCGAAATGTCACCTGCATTTGGGGTGGTTTTATCAGTCCAATCATCACAGTTTTTATGGATTGATTCGAAACGCATTAGTTCTTAATTCATAGGTTACCGTCTTACAAATGGATAAAGCAATCATGAAAAATGCAACGAAAAATCTTGTGCTTATTCTTGAAGATGATGAGTTGGTGCGTTTCATTGTCAAAAATTATCTGACTGAGTCTGGCTTTGAAGTACAGGAATCTGCCGATGCTTTATCTGCGATTCAAATAATGGAAAAGAAAGTCTGTGATGTTGCCATAGTGGATATCAATATTCCAAAAATGTCGGGTGAAGATTTTATTGTAAATGCCAAAAAGATTTGCCCAAACATTCAATTTATTATCCATACCGGTGCAAGTGACTACAAGGTATCTTCAAATTTAAAAGAAATTGGCATTTCACAGGATGATATTCTTGTGAAACCGGTTGAAGACATGAATATTTTTAACACAACTATTAAACGACTGGTTCAGGATTAAATTATATATGTTTTAATGAATAAAGGAGATTCGCATGACTAAAAATATCCTGACAAAACCTGGTGATATGCTCAAGAAAGCAGTCCAATGGATATCCGATCAAAAACAAAAAAAGCCTGATACAAAAATGTCAAATCTCATCGATCAGGCTGGAATGCAATACGATTTGTCTCCGAAAGATCTTGATTTTTTAACCCGAAAATTTGATCAGTGACGATGAAAACAATCAGACGACTTCCAGAAATAATTGCCAATAAGATTGCTGCTGGTGAAGTGGTTGAGCGTCCGGTTTCGGTGGTGAAGGAACTTTTGGAAAATGCCATTGATGCCAACAGTACGCGAATCAGAATAGACGTTGAAAAAGGGGGAGCCCAACTCGTACGTTTATCTGATAATGGTATCGGCATGCAACGTGATAATGCATTGCTTTCATTGGAGCGTCATGCCACCAGTAAAATTTCCTCAGATTCGGATTTGTTTGCAATCAAAACACTGGGGTTTAGAGGTGAGGCACTTCCCAGTATTGCGGCAATATCTAAAATGGTGATGGTGACACGTCCCCATGATTGTGACATTGGTACGGAAATTCAAGTAGAGGGTGGAAAAGTCATACAGGTCAATGATGCTGGGGCACCATCAGGCACATTTATTTCGGTCAAAGATCTTTTTTACAATACACCTGCACGAAAAAAATATTTGAAAAGCAATCGGACTGAGATTGCCCACATTATCGACTATCTTTCCAATGTGGCTGTCGGATTTCCATCGATACATTTCAAACTTTTTCATAATGCGAGATCTATAAAAAACTGGCCCAATACACAAAAAATTTCAGACCGCATCGCGGATGTGATGGGTGATGATTTATATAAAAATCTTTTTCCCATTCAATATAAAAATGATCATGTGTCTATTGAGGGCTACGTGGCATCACCAGAAACCAGCCGGAAATCATCCAGTCATGTTATTTTTGTCAATGGTCGTGTCGTGACTGACCGGTTTATTCAACATGCCATTTTAGAAGGATATCGGGGGAAATTGATTAAGGGGCATTATCCGGTTGTGGTATTATTTCTGACCGTACCTTTTGAGGATGTTGATGTCAATGTGCATCCGGCCAAGCTGACTGTCCGGTTTGTTCATCAGGGCAGTATTCATCAGGCAATTGTCCAGGCAATTCAAAATACGCTTGACAGTAACAGTCGCGTGCCCTGGCAATCAAACCCTGAAAAACAATCCGTACAAGAACCAATGCATATTATTGATAAACAAATCAGTAAAGATAATACTGATAAACAGATCTATAATTTTCCGGAACATTCACAAACCCATCAAAAAAATATGGTTCAGGAAGAATTTTTTCCGGTCTCATACACCGCACAACCTGCACTATTATCAGAGTCCACTGAAAAAACAATGAAACCGGACAATCGCATTGATTATGGCAATTTACAGATATTAGGACAATTACAAAAAACATATATTATTTGTGAAGATGGCCAGTCCATGTTTTTGATCGATCAACATGCTGCTCATGAGCGGGTTGTATATGAACGATTGAAACAGGCGCTGTTATCACAAAAGCTGCCTGTTCAACGCTTGCTTGTTCCAGAAACCATTGATCTCACTTATCAACAGACATCGATTTTTGAAAAGTTGATTCAGGATATGCAAAAAATTGGTTTTGATATAGAACACTTTGGTCAGAATACATTTATTGTTCAATCAGTTCCTGATATATTGACTGGTAAAGATATCAAAGCTTTAATTCATGAGATCGCAGAAAGTTTGCCAGATATCAAAAACACGGCACCTGCGGAACAAGCCATTGATGACTGTCTCATGTTGATGGCCTGTCATTCAGCGATTCGTGCTGGCCAGACATTGTCTTCCATTGAAATCAGCAAACTCCTGAAATCCCTTGATAGTTGTGAATATCCATCTCAATGTCCCCATGGTCGCCCTACCTGTATTCAATGGGACCGAACAGAGATTGAAAAAAAATTCAAGCGTATTGTATGATACCTGATTTTTTTAATAAATTGCGAATTAATTAAAAAATATCATTGATAACTTGCTAAAAATAAGTTATAAATCCAATTAAAATAAAACAGGGTACAACTTTTTTTAAATGAGTTAAGGCTTGAAAAAAATTAATAAATTAAATAAACATAAATTTTTCCCAACGACTAAATATTGCTACAATAGTTAATGTTGGGGTATATTAACATTTACGTATATAGATTTTTTTAGGTCTATATATTCAGGCAACTGCAATACGGGATCAGTTGCGGTTGTAAAACCAGAGAAAGGAGTCAGACAGTGAATACGTATTTAAAAATTTATCTTGCTTTTATTTTTCAATTTGTTGTGGCAACAATATTGATTGTCAAAAGCATTATTGAAAATGGTGGAAACTTTTATATGGGCGGTTATGTCGTCCTTGTGATCATTTTTGTTTTATCTCTGATCATTTTAAAGAAAACTGTTTACAATGTGTACAAAATATTTGGAGAAATGTCCGGTGAAATGACAGTGATCTCCAATGAAATTGAAAAAATGTCATCGAGTGTTCTGACTACGACCCAATCATTGTCAGATGGCACCTCAGGTCAAGCATCAGCTTTGGAGCAAACATCATCATCGCTAGAAGAAATTGCGTCCATGACCAAACAAAATGCGGATAACGCCAATACTGCCAATTCTCTGGTGAAAGAAGCTGGACAGATATTTAAACAGGCCAATGAATCTATGGATCAATTGACCAACTCCATGCAGGAAATATCAAAAGCCAGTGAAGACACGCAAAAAATTGTTAAAACAATTGATGAAATTGCGTTTCAGACCAATTTGCTTGCATTGAATGCAGCTGTTGAGGCTGCGCGTGCTGGTGAAGCCGGCGCCGGATTTGCTGTTGTTGCTGATGAAGTTCGTAATCTGGCCATGCGAGCGGCTGAAGCTGCCAGAAATACATCAAATATTATTGAACAGACGGTCAAGAAAGTTCAGGAAGGTTCCGGTCAGGTGACCAGCACCACTGAAGCTTTTGGTCAGGTGGATGAAAACAGCCGAAAATTAGGTGAATTGATTGGTGAAATCTCCAGCGCATCCAATGAACAGGCCATGGGAATTGATCAAATCAACCGTGCGGTTTCAGACATGGATGATGTGGTTCAACAAAATGCCTCACGTGCACAGGAATCGGTGAATTCATCGAAAGAATTGAACAGCTATGGTAAAAAAATCAAAACAAGTTTTGGAGAACTGATGCGTGCATTTGGCGGTTCATCAACACCAGGAATGAAACAATCTTCTAAGTCTTCAGGAGGCGCACGTTCTGGCCAAAAGAAATCAGGAGCCAAAAAGCGGCCCAAAGCATTGACTGCCGGAAGTGCAGCACCCAGAGCACCGAAAAAAGAAGCATTACAATCAACAAGTGAAGTCCGACCTGAACAGATGATTCCCTTTGATGATGATGATTTTAAAGATTTCTAACATATCAATGATTTGTTTTAACCGTTGATAAAGGAGAAACAACATGAGCGATGAAAATATGCAACTTGACCAGCTTTCATCCTCAGTCAAAAGAGAGGGAAAATATTTGACCTTTGCTTTGGCAGATGAAGAGTATGGTATCGGCATTTTAAAAGTTAAAGAAATTATTGGTATGATGGCAATAACTCCTGTCCCTCAAACACCATCATATGTAAAAGGAGTTATAAACCTTCGAGGTAAAGTCATTCCTGTTGTTGATTTACGAAGCAAATTTGATATGGAAACAATTGATTATACCGACCGAACCTGTATTATTGTGGTTGAAATTGAAGGAAAGGAAGAGCGGATCCAAATTGGTATTGTTGTGGATACGGTGTCTGAAGTTATCAATGTTCGTGAGGATGATGTTGAAGATACACCCACTTTTGGTACGCGTGTGAATACCGAATTTATTCTGGGGATGGCAAAAATTGAAGGCAGTGTCAAGATCTTGTTGGATATTGATGCTGTTCTTAGTGCAAAAGAACTAAGTCAAATCGTATAATATCAAAGGCACGTTCAATACTATTATATATATATTATTGAACGTGTCTATTATTAATCCCTAACAGAGCCCCTTGAGTCTCATACGTCAATCTAAATTCTATCAATTTTCCACCAAAAACTTAGATTTTATCATGTAAACGCCTACTCAATCTTTGTTAAGTCAGCGTAAAAACTCCCAACAATCACTTTACTTCTTAACCTCACAGGAATTCGGCGTTCATCATTGGTGATCCATATTTGTATTTTTGCATTTTTACTTTTTTCAAACACACCACCAACATCTTTGATATCTGGTTCAACTAACCAGGTGTCAAAGGTGCCAAGCGGTACGGATATGGTTTCCTGCTTGAGATAGTTCACTTTACCAGTGACACATTTTTTACCATCAGTGACAGATGCGAATATACTTTTTGTCTTATCCGGCAAAAACAATCGGACATAATAAAAGGCGGACAGGGGGTCAAACGTGTGCTGCGGCACAGATATAGGCGATTTGAGTTTGTCAAAATTGCTATATTGAGCAGTTTGATTGTTCCAATCAAAACGAACCATAATATCTCGTTTGGTTCTTCCTTCTCGAATTCGTTTTATATAATGTACAGTTTGATTCTCTGCAATAGACACATAAGAATCGATCTGGTCATCTACTTTATATATTTTGCTCACAAAAGCATTGGTTTGGGCTTTCAGTTGAAAATGAAAAACAGTCTGTCCATCCCTGATTTTATTCGGCAAAACTTCTAGCTGTGAATGCCCGGCAGGAATATAACCCCATTTTATGCTATAGGTAAGTTTTTCACCGGGAAAAAAGGCAGTGATATCTGGATTAGAGAATGATGGCTCTGCAAAAGCAAGAGAAATATTGCTTACACATAAGATTCCAAGTATAATGTAGAAATATTTTACTGTTATTGATTTTTTCATATAACGTTTTCCTTTTTTTGCGTTCTATTATAAGTAAGCGGTCATAAATTTTTGGGTATATCGTAGTAATCGAAATCCAACCGATATCCGAAACCAATGTAGGGGCGAACCTTGTGTTCGCCCTCTTAAATTTCGGGGTCACCAATCGCTGGAGTTCCAAATCTTTAGATTTGGGCGTGAGTTCTTTTTTTTTTGTAACTCCAAAATCAAAAGATTTGGGACTCCAACCTTACCCCGAAATTTAAAGAAGATACCAAAAATTCGTATCATAATTAGAATGTTATTACAATATTTATTACCATGAGCGTATTACTGATACAGCCCCCAATTCACGATTTTTACCTGACCCATAAGCGTACTATACCTTATGGTCTTGCCTGCATTGCAGCAAATCTCGAATCTGAGGGCTTTAAAACAGATATTTTTGATGCATTGGCCACACATAAATCCAGGCCCATTCCCTGGCCTGAAGAAATGATGTATCTGCATGATTATTATGGTCGAAAAGATTTGTCTCCATTTGCACTATTTCATCAATTTCGTCATTTTGGATATAGTTTTCAACATATCGGAAAAATTGCACGGGAATCAGGCGCTTTTTTAGTGGGGATTTCATCATTGTTTACAGCATACAGCGATCAGGCGCTGCAAACTGCAAAAACGATCAAGAAATGGCATCCTGAAGCAATCGTTGTTATTGGTGGACATCATCCCACACATTTTCCACGTCAGGTTCTCATGAATTCTGAAATTGATTTTGTGATTCGTGGTGAAGGCGAATATAGTTTGCCCGCTCTGGCAAAAGCTTTAAAGAATAAGACCTCTGTTGAAAATATTCCTGGTATTGCCTTCAAGCGGAATGAAAACGACTTTTTTATCAGTCCACCCGCCATTTTAAAAGATCTTGATGCCTTTCCTCTGCCTGATACCGCTTGCATTAATAATCGATTTTATCAGCGCAAGGATCAAAAAAGTCTCGTAGTAGTCGCCAGTCGTGGATGTCCGATGAAATGTTCATATTGTGCTCTAGGCGATTCTAACCGGACTTACCGAACAAAATCTGTCATGCGTATCATTGAAGAAATATCCGTCGGTATTGGCAATTCTTTATCCGCATTTATCGATTTTGAGGATGAAAATATCAGTCTTAACAAGGAATGGTTTATGGCCCTTTTGGCACAGATACATAAAAAATTTCATTCAAAACAATTGACGCTCAGGGCCATGAATGGTTTGTACCCTTCCAGCTTGAACACTGAAATGATTCTCGCCATGGAACAGGCTGGGTTCAATGCATTGAATTTGTCTGTAGGCACCTTATCCAAGCAGCAATTGAAACATTTTCAACGGCCTGATGTTTCAAAAGACATACCAGAAATTTTGAAAACCGCCCATCGGTTGAATTTGTCAACTACAGCTTATATTATTGCCGGAGGATTGAACCAGAACCCTTATGACTCTGTTGATGATATGATTAAATTATTTCACATGGGGACTGTCGTTGGATTGTCAGTATTCTACCCAGCTCCTGGAAGTACAGATTACCAGACCTTAGCACAAGCCAATATGTTACCGGAAAAAATGAATCTTATGCGTGGCTCAGCAATCCCCATTTCTCATACAACCAGCCGTATTCAATGTATAACCTTACTTCGATTGACACGTATCATTAATTATATCTATCTTTTGATCTGTAATCGGCAAACCATTCCCACGCCTAAGGCTTGCAATACAAATAAGCTCCCACCGGAATTCAATCGAGATCAGATTGGTAAATATTTGTTATCCTGTTTTTTATATGATGCGGTTATTCGCGGGATCGATCCAGATGGCACCATTTATGCGCATCATGTTGATACAGAGCTTGTTAAGTATTTTTTAAAGCAATTGAATATCAAGAATAATCCATGTATCCATTTCGATGCAAACGAATTTTTCCAGAGTCCATCCTAAAAAAATGATGATGATATCTTCATGATTCAATGTGATGAAAAAATGTCATTGACGTATCTTTTTGAGGGGTTATGCGTAGTCATTGGTATATACATTGCATTTTATTAAAAAATTATGAGTATATTAATTGTCGATGATTCATTTTTCAATCGAAAACTGGTTGAATCACTTCTTAAAAAAGCTGATTATTCGGAAATAATGCATGCTGAATCAGCGGCAGAAGCATATTATCATTTGGAAAATCAGCCGATCCACAGTCCAATTGACATCATATTGTTGGACATCATGATGCCTGAGGTTGATGGACTTCAGGCCTGCGCACATATCAAAAAAATACCTTCATATGCGGATATCCCGATTATCATGGTCACCGCCATGAATGAGTCCCAATCGCTTCAGCAAGCGTTTGATGCCGGTGCCATGGATTATATCACCAAACCGGTCAATCCAACTATTTTAAGAGCGCGTGTTCACTCAGCCCTGACCCTGAAAAAAGAAATGGATCGAAGAAAAGCCAGAGAACAAGATCTTATTGAGATAGGTGCAAAAATTCAACAAACCCTCCTTTTAGGAAAATTACCGGAATCTTTTCCTGATCTTGAAATTGCTGCATTTACACAGCCCTCACAAAAGGTCGATGGTGATTTTTATGATTTTATTTGTCATCAAGACAAATGCCTTGATGTTTTTATTGGCGATGTCATGGGAAAAGGCGTTCCCGCTGCATTGATCGGTGCTGCGACAAAAGCCAATTTCTATCGTGCAATCACGCAATTGCTCTCTCAACAAGAAACAGAACATATTCCACAAGTTGAACAAATTGTTCAATTTGTTCATCATGTCATGTCCAATGAATTGATTGACCTGGAAAAGTTTGTTACATTATGTTATGTTCGCTACAATTGTTCAGATCATTCTGTGGATCTTGTTGATTGTGGACACACCCAAACCATCCATTATCATTCCCTAACCAATGATTGTTCCTTAATCAAGGGGGATAATACGCCGTTGGGTTTTA
>Ga0272440_1001930_pt1 | contig 16517 bp, 10 predicted proteins | sample SSMMMBAug17_FD_192440 | JGI IMG/M metagenome (GOLD analysis project Ga0272440, IMG submission 192440) | Marine sediment archaeal communities from Little Sippewissett salt marsh, Falmouth, MA, United States - SSM-MMB-Aug17 | ecosystem: Environmental > Aquatic > Marine > Wetlands > Sediment ... | reverse complement strand
GTGTATTATTATAAAATTCACGTTTCGTTCGATTATAACAGATCTTTTAAATAAAACACTTTAAGTCCCTTTAGGGACGACAGAGAATAGCCTGGGGTTTCAACCCCAGGCGGTCGCGGCTTTGCCGCAATTTTGCATTGATGGATTTTTATAGCTAAAACCGGGGCATTATTTCTGCCTTGCTGTACCGGGTAATGGTGCATAAAGTTTTTTTAGCCCTGAAAGAACGTCACATCTATGTTTTATGTGTCGCCCTTTCAGGGCTAAGATTCTGATCAATCTTTAACCCAGGGCGTTGCCCCTGGGCTGTTATTTAACGCCCTTTCAGGGCTAAGAAGTCAGTCTCCCAAAGCATGTTAAATAATTAACGACGATCTACCCGAAAATTTATGATCGTTTACTTACAGTGATTCAACATGGGCATAATGCGCATCAAAAGTTGATACGCATTGTTTATGGGATAAAATTGCTCTGCCGATTCTCCCCCAGTGTCTGGATGATATTTCTTGACAAGCTTGCGATACTGTTTTTTGATATGATTAATATTATTGGTTTCAGGAATGCCTAAAATTTTAAAGCTTTTTTTGTACAAATCGTAATTGGATAAAATTTCCCAGGTCCCTTTAACAAACAGTTCAGCAGTTTTTTCATCCAGTTTATAGTAATTGCTGGTATCCTTATAAAAATATCGCATGGACAGTGAATCCAACTCAGTCTTTCCAATCAAACGTCTATGGAATTCACAATATAAGGATTCTTGTTCACAAATTTCATTACAAAATTGACTGTATGTATCGTCAAAGTGTCGGCAATAGCCAGTTTCAGGGTAATCAATCAGACAGGTTCTCATAAAATGAATGCGCAGATATTGATTTTTTTGTGCATACATCTCCTGGAGCTGGTACAGAAGATGAAACAAGACAAAATGATGTTGGTACAATTCCAATGTACTGCTTTTAATGATATTCATTTCAGGAAAGGCAATATGCAAAAGAGTGCTTTCATAACATGGCTCTGTCATGGTGGCCAGATAGTTTTGAATATCTTTTTTTGATACTTTTGCAAGATGGTTTTCAAATGTATTCTGGGACATATTTTTTAAATTCTCCTGGCATTTAATTGATTCATTTTTTGTCATGATTCTCGAAAAAAAACGACAATAGCCCCACACTGGAAGGATCATGATGCGACAAATCCACATTTTGATTATCACGCATTTTTTGTTCTTCAGTGAGAATGTTTTTTGCCAAAACCTTCCCCAGCTCTACGCCCCACTGATCAAAGCTGTTTATATCCCAGATAATTCCCTGAACAAATATTTTCATTTCATAAAAAGCGATCAATCGCCCCAGATTACGCGGGGTCAGTTTGTTCATGAGGATTGATGTCGTTGGGCGGTTGCCTTCAAATACCTTATGGGGTAAAACAGTTTTATGGGTGTCTGTTTGTGTAGCAACATCTTCGTATGATTTACCACACATCAAGGCTTCAGTTTGGGCGAAAAAGTTGGCCATTAATTTGATATGATGATCCCTCTCAGGAAAATGAGAATTGACACAGCCAATAAAATCTGCGGGAATTAACTTTGTTCCCTGATGAATGAGTTGATAAAAAGCATGTTGGGCATTTGTTCCTGTTTCCCCCCAAACAATGGGACCGGTTTGGTAATTCACTGCATTTCCATTTGAATCCACATACTTGCCATTGCTTTCCATATCTGCTTGTTGCAGGTATTGGGGTAATGATCGCAAGGACTGATCATATGGGAGAATGGCAATTGTTTCAGTTTCAAAAAAATTATTGTACCAGATGCCAATAAGGGCTGCAATCACAGGAATATTGTTTGCCAGGGGGGCGGATTGAAAGTGAAGATCCATATCATGCGCACCGGCAAGGATTTCACAAAATCGGTCAAACCCAATATAACAGGCAACAGGCAAACCAATGGCAGATGCCCAGGAATACCGGCCCCCCACCCAATCCCAAAAAACGAACATATTATCTTTTGAAATGCCAAATGCCTGCACAGCTTCACTATTGGTGGATACTGCAACAAAATGCCTGGCGACTGCCTGAGAATCACCCAGATTGTCAACAATCCATTTTTTAGCTGTTTGCGCGTTGGTCATGGTTTCCTGGGTGGTAAATGTTTTGGATGCCACAATAAACAAGGTTTCTTCAGGATTTAAGCCCTTCACCTGATTGAAAAAATCCGCAGCATCAATATTGGATATAAATCGAACAGTAAAATGCTCGCTGGCATAGGGCTGCATTGCCTCACAAATCATTTTTGGCCCCAGGTAGGAACCGCCAATGCCAATATTGATTATATTTTGGATGGTTTTTCCAGTAAAACCTTTCCATTGGCCGGATCGAATGGCATTGGCAAAAACCGCCATTTGGGACAGTACCTGGTTGACATCAGGCATAACGTCCTGACCATTAACAAAAACCGGTGTATTGGAACGATTCCTAAGGGCAATATGGAGTACTGGACGATTTTCTGTCCAGTTAATGTTATCACCAGCAAACATTTGCAATCGTTTTTGTTCAATCTGTCTTTTTTGGGCCAGGTCAAACAGCAATGTCAGTGTGCGTTGGTTGATCCGGTTTTTAGAAAAATCAAACAGTATCTCCTTTTCAAACACAAAGGAGAGGTTTTTGAAACGTTGGGGGTCTGTTTCAAAGGCCTGGTTGATGTGGACATTTTTTATTTCATTGTAATGTTCTTGTAGTTGCTTCCATTCAGGTAGCGTCTGGAGTGGTATCATTTATTGAGTCCTTTTTTCTGGAATTAATTGCAATGCATCTGCCATTGCCCAAAATAATTGTGTATTATCAAGGATTTTGGTTTTGGGATACCAGGTTCCCTGGTATTTTGACAGAAATGGGGCTGCCGAACCGCTGGCATAAAGCATCACCAGTTCATTGGTGTGATAGTCAGAACCATATGTGACTTCATCGCTATAAGTAAAATTTCCCCTATATGGATATTGGCCGCCTCCTGTGTTTGCATTTGTTGGTGTTTGAATGGGTAATTGCCCTTTTTTTAAGATGACATTGCCAGATTGATCACGTTGAAGGCGCATATAACTGTTACCATGATCTGATGTAACAATCAATAATGTATTATGCCAGTTCATGCGATCTTTTGTTTTGGATTGATTGGCATTTTCCCCCCTGTCATTGCTGTCAATATAGCGGCAGATGGCATGGACAGTTTTATTTAATTCCCACATAGTGCCAAGCATCCACCGATAGTCATTATAATGATTGGCCCAATCAATATCACCCTGTTCAACCATCAGAAAAAAAGGTTTATCATCATTTAATACACTGCGATATAAAAGTAGTTTAATGGCTTGAATGGCAGCATGTTCAAGGTTTGGCATGCCACCTTCCATGGGATCCGACTCTGTGAGCGGGTCGGTACTGTACATGGGGATAGTGCCATCAAGGTCTCTGGTATATTTACAATCATCAGCAGCAAATGGCCCGGTCCAATTATTTAAGCCATACAGCGCCACCAGATTTGACTGGTAAAATCGAGAATGAACATTATTGATATCTGAGACCGCTGCTTCAATGGTTTTGTATTGAGGCGCAAAATAACCATTTCCAGACTTTTGAGGACCGGCCATTACATAGGAGGTTAGATTGTTTGTTATCTGATAATAAAGATCAGTTGAAATATAACTGCTGAAACCAGATCCTGTTTGATCAAAACATTTGGGAAATCCAGCGCCAATGACAACATCCGGTTGAACGTCATTAAAAATGCTTTCAGCAAGGCCTTTGCCATGATACCAGGGATGCCGGCCCTGATAATAATTGTTCCGATCGGGGTTGTGTGAAATAAATGCTGCGGGAGTCGCATGGTTAAATGGAACAGTAGAGACTGTGCCAAAAAAACCATTTTTTTGCGCTTTCAGCATTTCACAGATCGTTTGAAAAGGGGCATATTCAGGGTCACCATCAAGAATGGATTTTCCATAGGCAGCGCCATCCTTTCCACCATAGTCCCAGCTGATATTTCCTGCCTCGGTTTTTCGACCAGTGGCCATTGCAGTGGCAGCAGCGGCGGAATCTGTACACATGTAAAATTTCTTTTTGTAGTCATGGGGAAAAGTATCAAGGCTGAAATCATACTCACCATAAGCCACCGCGCGCTGCAATAAATAATCAGTCTCTTTGCTCCAGGGTTTGTTCAAAGGATAGGGTGAGAGTCCCCCTGCAAAAACATCATAGGCCAGTCCGGGAGTAAAGGTTTCTGGGTCATAAGGTGCTACGCCTTTAATCCATGCAAAACGATTGTAAGTAGTGGCATCCCATGTGGTCATGTGGGCCTTGAATGGCAACTGATGAAATGACAGACTGGCCGGTTTTCCACTCATATATTGACTGGCAGCAATTTCATGTTCAAGCTGCATGCCATCGCCGATCACCAATATGACATATTGAATGCTTTCAGATGGCGCCCGGACATTTTTATCACTGGATTTCAATTTGTGAATGGTGTCTGTGGCAGCCATTTTTTTTTCGCCGAGTAGTTGATGACAGGCGATAATTGTCATCAAGCTCAGACTGATTAACAGGCCGATCCAGATTTTTTTCATAAAAAACTCCCTGTAATTATAGTTATTGTTCGTTTTTTTATTTTAAGGAATACTTTGAAAATAATATCCTCATTTCATAGATCGTACAAAAAAGCAAGGACGCGTAGAGACGTAGCATGCTACGTCTCTACAGTACATTTACCTCAAAACGTACAATATCAATAATAGGGAAGTTATTTTTAGAGCATTCCTAAGTAAGCGGTCATAAATTTTCGGGTAATAGATCGTAGTAAATATTTTGTTATTCGTTTGGTTGGTCGAACCTTATGTTCGCCTCGAACAAAAACCAGTATCAAACCTATAAGCAAAAACAATGTAGGGACTTACTTACCATAAAACAGCGGCAAAGTAATCTTAAAAGAAGTGCCACTGGGACCTGTTTCTGCAATTTCAATAGTTCCTGAATGGTCCTTAATGATCCCATAGCTGATTGAAAGCCCCAGTCCTGTTCCCTTACCCACTTCCTTTGTTGTAAAAAAAGGATCAAAAATAGAGTTTACATTTTCATTTGGAATGCCGCGCCCGGTGTCTGTAAACACAATTTCGATACAATCAGAATGTTGTTGGGTAGTGATCTGGATTTGTCCTTTTTTTTCCATTGCATCACGTGCATTGGTCAATAAATTTAAAAACACTTGTTCCAGTTGATTGGCATCGCCATTAATTCGGGAATAATCTGCATTGAGTATTGTGATTACGTCAATTCCCCGAATCTGGAACTGCTGGCCGATCATTAAAAAACAATCTTGAAGTATGTCATGCACATTGACTGGTGCAAATTCTTTTTTTGACTGTCTGGAAAAAGTGCGGAGATGATCAATAATTTTCATCATCCGGCTCGTATTCTTTTGAACTGTATGCCACAGTTCTGCTTCTTCATTTTGGGATTGATGTTTTTTCAAATAGTATTGTGCATTCAACCGAATCACCATTAATGGCTGGTTTAATTCATGACATATGCCTGCTGATAACTCACCGATAGAAGCCAACTTACCCGACTGAATCAGCTGTGCCTGTGTATTTTTGAGTTCTTGTTCAGCCTGCTTGTATTTGCTGATTGAAACCATTGATTTTTGTAAATTCATTGTCATTTGATTGAATGCATCTGCTAACTGGCCAATTTCATCCTTTGTTTTTATTTCTAAATGATAATCTAAATCACCTGCGCCAATTCTTTGTGCCCCATAATACAAGTGCCTTAAAGGACGAACCATCTGAACAATATAAATACATAGAAAAATTAAACAACTGGTGATAATACAGTAAATGACAATAGATATGTTCAAGGTGGCATCCACTTTGATAGAAATATTTTCACCAATCTCGTTAGATTTTTTGGAAATCTCATCATTGAGTAGATGAAAGACGATCATCATGGATTGTTGAGATTTTGTCAGTGCAATATATTTTGTTTGAAGATCTGCCATTTTTTGAAAAAGAACAATGATTGTACTCTTGTATTTAAATGATTGTTTTAAAATCTTTTCGTTAAGTTGATGAACATCTTCCCATGCAGTGGTTATGGCCTGAAATCCCATTTGAAATTCTTGCAGCAAATTCAAGACATCTCTTTTGACATCCTTGTTTCTTTTCTGAAAAGACATGAGCATTTGTCTGGATTCAGTAACAAGCAGATGTATTTCGTAAAACACATCTCTGTGGCCGCTGACAATACTGTGAAACTGTTCAAGAGCAATATATTCAACTGAATGATGCATTGGGTGCATTGATTTTTGTTCAATTAACATGTTTTCCAGGATGACAAGATTATGCATTAGATTGTTATTGATCTGATTTAGCTCTGACAGAAGTGTATTGATTTCCATGCAACAAGTAAAGGCGGATTGTAAGTTCAGATAGTATTTATCAATGGATGACTGGATATCTTTTTTTTTTATATGAGCAGACGCTTTTTTGAGATCGTTAAGTACCAGGTTTTTTTCATCATTAAAAATTTGATTCCTTTGGGTGAATGTTTCAATCAAGATGTTGGCTTGAGAGAAAATACGATATAATTCGCCGATAGTGTGCCCATTATTGATAATTTGAACGACATCTTTTTTAACCATTGAAATCAAAGAATTTTTGACATGCAATAGTGAATAAATATCTGTTACAGTGATACCTGTTCCGAGAACGAAAATGACACATAAAACACATATCAGTTTTGTAACAATACTGTGGTTGAAAATAGACAATTTGGGCATGTGGACATCCCGAGCTATTTTATGAGTTCAGCGCCAATCATTGCTCTTCGTGATGCATGGATTCCCAATGATTTCATGACAGAAATATTGATTACGCGCTTGCCATGCCGGTTGACTGTAATGGGAATATCTGAAATGGGAGTCCCTTGCATTGCCTTAAGAAGCATTCGTGCCGCTTCGCTGCCCTGATTCTGACCGGTTTTAACCACTGCACACAATGCGCCCTGTTGAACATGATAATGATTGGCACCAATAATTGGTTTATCATACGCTATTGTTAAAATCTTTGTGATTTCCTTGTTTTCAAGGGGTCTGCCTGTATTATCCACAATACCTTCCATGCTGTCCATGTATATAATATCACAGTTTGATTTTAACTGCTTTCCTATTGAAGCAAGCTCCATAACTGTTTTTACCATTTTAAAAGCAGAAAAATTTAACAGGTAGGACTGAGACTCTGCATTCACCTGTTGCAGCAGCGCCTGACCTGAGGGACTGTTCTTTGCTATAAATCCAACCGATTGAATGGAAGGCAGTATTTGTTTTGCAAATGCCAGGCTTTGCATAATGTGACCGCGTTCCAGAATCCCAGATACGTTTGATGCCGGATAACCATATTTTTCAGGTGTTTCATTAACACCGCAAAACATGACCGGTGTTTTGACCTTATCTTTCAGAAAGGGCACAACAAACATGGACTGGGCATTATCATCCGCACAAATGATACCATCAGGCTGATATGTTTGATACAATGCATATGCCTGTTTTGCTTTTTGAATGCCACCAGAATAATCGTTTTTGGTATTCATGTAAAAATATTCGATCTCACAATAAGGACCCAGAACAGAATCAATACCTTCTTTGATTTCTTCACACCAGGGGTTCTCAATTTCATAACTCATAACAGTCAGAACTTTACATATGACTGCTGCGCTATCGCATGGGGTTGAATACAATAATAATGCACATAGCAGTGCATAAAATCCATTAATGATAGACTGTTTTTCTTTCATGTTTTTTATCCTTTGGAAAGCGCTGAAAATAACATGCTTATTCTTCTTGATCGTCCAAAATAATAAGGTCGTGTAGAGACTTAGCATGCTACGTCTCTACAGTACATTTACCTCTAAACGAACAATCTCAATAATGGGGAAATAATTGTATACAATGCCAAAAAATTCGTATTTTGTCAATCAAATATAGAAATAGAGTGTAACCCAAATTGCGGAAATCAAATAGACGATATCAATTAAAAAGAATCTTGCATTAACAGTGAATAAATTGTATAAAATCGCATTTATTATACATCAGGAAAAATCCAAAATAAAAAAAGATTCAGGAGATTTTTGATTCATGGCCTATGTGTCATCATACGAATATGATATTTTTATCAGCTATGCCCACGATGATAACACATTGGGCTGGATTGATTCATTTCATGATCGCCTCAAAAAAACATTGACGTCATTATTTGGCAAAAATCATCCCATTCAAATATGGAGAGATCTTCAGTTGGATGGCAATCAGATTTTTGACAAAACAATCTGTGATACCATTGAAAATTCTGCATTATTTGTCTCACTCTTGTCCAATAATTATCTGGCATCAGATTATTGTCGCAAAGAACTGAAATGGTTTTGCGATCATGCCCAAAAGAATGACTGCTCCCTGTATATTGGCAGATATTATCATCGGATCATTCATGGTCTTTTGGTCAAAATTCCCCCTGAACAATGGCCATCAGCTTTGCAAGGTAGAACTGGTTTCAATTTCTATGATGAAACATCTTGCGGCGGTGATGGTTTACTCCAGTTGGAAATCAATGGCCCAGGATTTAACAGAGTGTTTAAAAAATTTATCGATGCCATTTATCAGAGCCTTAAAGCTTTAAAAATAAAGGATTTTCCCCAGAAAAGCAGGTCGAATTCTATAAACATTGAAAATAATCCGCCCAAAATTTTTTTAGCCAATACATCAGATACCTTAGAAAAATATATCAAACGCTCTCGGTCCGCTTTAGAAAAACAGAAAATATCAATACTTCCTTCCATTCCGCCGCCTTATGACGCAGAGAATCATGAAATAAAAGCCAGACAGTGTATTGCTGAGGCCACACTTTGTGTCCATTTGCTTGGACAGTTTCCTGGAAAAGCCATTGAAAACGATTCCAATGGTTTGACATATCCTCAAAAGCAACTATCCCTTTCTGAGGCAGCCAATAAACACCAATTAATCTGGATGCCCCAGAACGTCAATATTGATGATATTGACGATACTGAATATCAGAAAATCATCAAACACTTGAAAAATGATACCCGAGTCATTCAAACACAGCCATCGGAGATAACGGGTCAAATCATGCTTCGCTTAAAACAAATCATTGAACAATCATCAAACAAACACACTGAGGCCATATCCAAAATAATGGTGGATACCCATGTGGAGGACTTTGTACAGGCAGCGGAATTAAACAATTTTCTGGTTCAAAAGCAATTTCAATCTCTAATCAATCCCTTTGATAATCAGCAAAACAGAATGAAACAATATGAAAAACGATTGAAAGATACCCAGGTATTGATTATTTTTTATGGTCGTGTCAATCAAGACTGGGTAGTGGAGCGCCTGACTGAAGCCACCAAGCTTATGTTGACTGACAAATCTGCAATCCATAGCAGAATAATATTTGTAGCGCCGCCAAAAAAGGAAATCAAAGATTTAAAACAACGCCTGGACTTTCTGTTAAAAGGAATCCAGTTGCTTGACAACAGCGATAGCGAACAAATACTACCCAACAATTTTTCTCAAATAATCGCTGCCACAGAGAAAGGCGGTGTATCATGAAATCAATATTGAATCCATATGTGGGACTGCGTCCTTTTGAAAGCAAGGAAAGTCATCTATTTTTTGGTCGCCGAGAACAAAGTGCCGACCTGCTGGACAAACTTGAAAGAACGCGCTTTCTGGCAGTTGTGGGCAGTTCGGGATGTGGAAAATCCTCCCTTATCCGGGCGGGCTTGATCCCACTTGTACAGGCCGGTTTTTTGGTTGATGACCGAGACACGTGGCTTACTGGAGTTATGAAACCTGGAGATCGTCCCCTTTATCATCTTGCCCGGGCTATTTGCAGTGTGCTGGATAATGAACCTGATTCTGAAGAAATTGAGCGATTTCATGACATTATCAGTATAGAAGGGGCCCAGGCCATTGTCGATCGTTTGTCACCTGTTTTATCGCAAACCCGGGCATGTCTGTTATTATTGGTAGATCAATTTGAGGAAATCTTTCGATTTGCTCAAAACAGTGATCCAGATGAAGCGGCATTTTTTGTGACCATTCTTCTGGACCTGGCCAGTCAAACCCATGAACCTGTTTACAGTGTGTTGACAATGCGATCCGATTTTATTGGTGATTGTGATCAATTTCAAGGGTTGCCTGAAGCCATGAACCACAGTCAATACCTGGTGCCCCGCATGACCCGAGAGCAGCAGCGAGAAGCAATCATCGGGCCGGCAGCCATCGCCGGTTCAGATATGCCTCATGATCTTGTTCAGCGGGTCTTGAACGATATGAGCAATGATCCAGACCAGTTACCTGTCATGCAGCATGCCTTGATGCGTACCTGGGATGCCTGGTGTGATGACAATTCCGAAGAAGATGAGGACACACAAGCCATTGATGTCCCCACCATTGCCCATTATGAAAGTATTGGCACCCTATCCAAAGCCCTTTCCATGCATGCCAATTCAATCTATGAAAACCTGGTGCATAAAGATCTGGCCATGCGAGTTTTCAAAGCCCTGACAGACCAGGGCACTGATGGTCGAGGAATTCGTAGGGCTACCCAAATGGCAGATATTTATGCAATCACCGGTGTGATCAATGATGATACTCCAGAAATTACAGGAATTCCTTTAAAAAACAATCCCTATCATCTATCTGATGTCAATCAAATTATTGATACTTTCAGACAGCCCGGGTGTTCATTCCTGATGCCATCAATTTATGTCCCCTTACATTCAGAAGTCGTGATTGATATTTCTCACGAAAGTTTGATGCGGGTATGGGACCGCATGGAGCAATGGGTTAGTGACGAAAATCAATCGGTAAGAGATTATCGAAGGCTTTCAGAAACAGCCTTGCGGTATCAAAAAGGGTCTGCCAATTATCTCAGAGATCCAGAGCTTCAATTGTATCAAAAATGGTATGAAACCCAGCAACCCAATGGCGCATGGGCCAGACAATATCACAGTTTGCAAGAAGAAGAGCGAAAGACCTTTGAAAAAAGCATTGACTTTCTAAATGAAAGTATTGTCAATCAAACCAAAGAAATCGAAGCCAAAGAACGTGCAGATAATGAACGACTGGAGCTGGAAAAAAAGGCCCTTCTTGCAGAACAAAAAAACCGGTATCAAAAACGTATTCTGGTTGCAGTAATCATTGGATTTTTTATTGCTATGGGCATATCTGGGTTTGCTGTATATCAATATCTTGTTGCTGACACAGCCCGAAAATATGCAGTCGAACAACGTGAAATTGCCATTTATAATGCCAGAATTGCCAGACAGGAAAAGGAAAACGCCATTGCTGCCCTTGAAAAATACGAGGAAGAGCGACTCAAGGTCGCCAAAAAAACCCAGGAAATTGATAAACTTCAGAATACCTTGAACCCATTGGGCGAAAGACAGGGACGCCTGTATCTGCTGGATATGCCAGAACAAACACGTGTCAATATTAAAGGCATTTCCCAGACATATGCCAGTGGCATGAAACTGGATGCTGGCACCTATGATATCCAACTGTCGCACAAAAATTACTATCCCATGACCATTTCAGTGGATATTCGAGAAGGGAAAGAAAATCAAATACGCACAAAACTCAAACCATTGCCATCAGAAATCAAAATCAGTGGCACACCGGATGATGCCTTGGTGATAGTCAATAACGAAACAAAAGGCCAGGGTGCAATGACCTTAAGTCATTTAGTGCCTGGCATCTATCGCATCAGAATTGAAAAGGAATTGTTTGAGTCATTTATAACCGATCTCACATTAGGGCCCAACGATTCAAAAAACATTCTCTATGACCTGGCAGGCCTTGTAAAATTGACCATATTGCCACGACCATCTGATGCTCGGGTTCGAATTATGAATATTCGACCCATTTATGAAGATGGCATTATTTTGACCCCGGGCCGCTATGAAGTTGAAGTGAGTCATCCCGGATACTATACATTTAAAAAATGGCTCACCCTGAGTCAGGGCGAACGACAAATTGCAGTGCTTTTAGATAAAAAGCCTGAAAAGCAAATCACCAATGAGTGGGGAATGACATTTGTCTACATTTCTCCGGGCGCTTTTATCATGGGTAGTGCAGATCATGCAAATGAAATTCAGCATAAAGTGATCTTTACAAAAGGATTCTACATTCAGACAACAGAGGTTACCCAGGGGCATTGGATTGATATCATGGGGGATAACCCCTCCCATTTTGTCAATTGTGGAAAAAACTGTCCGGTGGAAAAAGTATCCTGGGGTGAAGTGCAAGCTTTTATCAAAAGATTGTCTGCCCAAGACAGACGACAGTACCAACTTCCAACAGAAGCCCAATGGGAATATGCTGCCAGAGCAGGAACCCATACTGCTTTTGCAAATGGTAATATTCAGGCAAGTGGATGCCGGATGGATGCCAATCTGGATCAAATGGGCTGGTATTGTGGCAACAGCAGCGATCGAACACATCCGGTGGCACAAAAACAGCCCAATGATTGGGGAATCTATGACATGCATGGCAATGTGTGGGAATGGTGCATGGATTGGTATGATCAATATCCCAGTACGCCTGTTAATGATCCCGTGAATACCGAACAGACCAAAGCCAGAGTCGTTCGGGGTGGCAGTTGGACCAGCGATGTTCAAAGCTGTCGATCAGCCGGACGTTTTAAAAGCGGACCGGCCAATCGGATTGGAGATTTGGGATTTCGCCTGGTCATTCCCTGGTCCGGTGGCAATCAAATGATTCAGGTGGCGCCAAAACAAAAAAAATAGTTCTTGTAGGGGAGACCATTAAAAAAAATTATTTATAAATAAATTAAAGGCTTGGCCTGGTATCTCCCTCAGAATTCAAGGTGGAAGCGATTTTAGTCGATAATCATTTGCAGCAACAAAAAAAAATTTTCAACATGAAAGTTATGTGGTTGAGCGAATATGTGCAGGTTACACCTGTTCAATAGTCAACCTCAAAAGGGAGGCAATCATGATTATCCAATCATCAAACATACAAATGAATGCCACACATTTTCAACAAGAAAAACATACTGAAATGGAAATGTTTCGATCATTTGGTCGAGGTGGCAGGTTTCAAATGATGAACTTAACACCAGAAATTACTGAGACTTCAGATGATCGTCTGGATCTTTCCAGTAATGCTCGCCGGTTTCTTGAAGATATTCAGGAGAGGGTAAAAAATTCCCATAAATCCAAAGAAGAAGAAGACCAGGAATGTCTGAGCGTTCAGTCGTATATGGTCAAAAAGATTGTTGAAGCGGTATTGGGCCAGGAAGTCAAGGTAATCAAGGCATCTGATTTAGAGCCTGATTGTGAAAACAATTTAAAACACGACTCAGCCTCTCAGATCCCCATTGAAGGCCAACCAGGGACTGAATATATTCATCATGAAACCCATTATGAACAGGAATACTTGAATTTCAATGCACAAGGGACCATACGCACGCAAGATGGTCAGGAAATCACATTTGACCTTCAACTGGAAATGTCACGACAGATGTATTCTGAATCAACAGTTGCCTTGCGTGAAGGTGGCAAGCCCATTGATCCATTGGTGATAAATTATGCCGGTTCGGCAGCCAATTTGACATCCCAAAAGTTTTCATTTGATCTTGATGCTGATGGTACAAATGATGAAATTTCTTTTGTAGCGCCTGGTAGCGGTTTTCTGGTGTTTGATAAAAATCAGGATAACATTGTTCAAAATGGTTCAGAGCTATTCGGCCCAACCACTGGCAATGGTTTTGATGAACTGGCTCAATATGACCAGGATGACAATGGCTGGATTGATGAAAAGGATGCCATTTACGATTATCTGTCTGTATGGTCCAAAACCCATGATGGCAAAGACAATCTTCAGACCTTAAAACAGGCTGATGTTGGCGCAATCTATCTTGCAGCCGCAAAAACCGCCTTTGATTATAAAGATATGGCATTGAATAGCCATGGTCATCTGAATCAATCGGGTGTGTACTTAACTGAATCCGGTGAAGCACGTCTCATTCAACAATTGGATCTGGTTGCTTAAACAACTATGGCAAATCTAATTTTTAAAAATATTGGAACAACCGATGACCCATTCCTGACTTATGCCACACAATCAAAAATCAGTGAAGATTGTTACGATAAATTTGTCTGTATTGATGATCGTCGAAACGATTTGGATTGGATACGCGTGTTTGGCATTTTTGTGCTATGTATCTTTCATACAGCCATGATTTTTGTACTGTGGCCCTTTCATATCAAAAATAATACCTTAGATTCATACCTGTCGATCATGAATGTGTTTATTGGTATATGGCATATGCCAATAATGTTCTTTGTTGCCGGCGCATCAGCCTGGTTTTCTCTCACTTTTCGGGAGCCATCAGAATTTATTGTAGAACGTTTTTTTCGATTGATTATCCCCCTGATTTTTGGCACATTGGTCCTTATTCCACCCCAGGTATATTTTGAACGATTGCAGGAGGGGATATTATATGAAAACTTTTGGACCTTTTATCCACATTTTTTTGATGGCATTTACCCGGATGGCAATTTTTCCTGGCATCATCTGTGGTTTCTAGCCTATTTATTTGTTATCTCAGTCATTGCTATTCCAATTACACGTATTATAGACACTCGACGCACATCTCCCTGGATTTGCCAGCTCGCCATTTTTGCCAATCGTCCTGGTGGAATATTTTTGTTTGGTCTGCCAATGGCTCTGTCAGAAGCGATTTTACGTCCTTTTTTTCCTCAAGGAATAAAAGATATCATTCACGATTGGGCCAATGTCTCATTTTATTTGATTTGTTTTGTTTATGGCTACTTAATGATATCAGACATTCGATTTGGTACAGCAATCAATCGACATCGTCGTATCGCAATGATTTTAGGGACCATATTGACAATTGTGATTTGTTATTATTCAATTGCACGCACGCATCTTTCGTCTCATTCATACACCATGTTTTTTCATTTATTGTGTGGTTTCAATATATGGTGCTGGATGATTGTAATTTTGGCTTATGTGCGAGAGAGTTTTTCTCATACAACTCCTGTGCTGACATATTTAAACCAGGCAGTATTGCCTTTTTTTATCATACACCAGACAATGATCATTGTACTTGGATATTACATTGTTGCTATGGATTTGACTATTTCAACAAAATTCTGGTATATCCTGGTTGGATCAATTGCTTCTGTATGGTTATTGTATGAATGCCTAATCAGGCGCTTAGGCGTATTTCATATAATTTTTGGAATAAAAAAAAATGATAGATAGCATTTCAACAAAAGATTTAAATGAGCTCAAATATGCAAAAAGCATTTTAGAGACACCTGGACTACCAGCCAAAATACTCCATGCCATTGGGGTTCCCATAGAAAAAGGCTTTGAATATTTACCGGATCAATGGGAAGAAAGGGTGATTGCCTTGTCAGAAAATGCCCTACGATCCGGACTTCGCATTGCGATACATACCCTTAACGCCGATGAAACAAAACTGAAAAAGAAGTCATCAGACGCCTTTCATAAGTTGTGTGTGGCCGCTTCAGGAAGTATTGGGGGGGCATTTGGTTTATCAACACTGGCATTGGAATTACCAGTCACCACAACACTGATGCTTCGTTCCATAGCAGATATTGCAAGGTCTGAAGGCGAAAATCTGAGGGAAATTGAATCCAGACTCAGTTGTTTGGAAGTGTTTGCATTGGGAAGCAATGAGCTTTCTGATGATAATGCAGAAACCAGTTACTATATTATTCGTGCTGCCCTGTCCAATGCAGTAATCAATGCATCACGCTATATTGCACAAACCAGTGTGATTGATGATGCTGCACCCATTTTATTAAAGCTCCTTGCAAATATCGCCTCGCGTTTTGGCGTGGTTGTATCTGAAAAAATTGCAGCCACAACCTTGCCAATTATTGGTGCTGCTGGTGGTGCGATAATCAATATTATTTTTATGGATCATTTTCAAGATATGGCCAGAGGACACTTTATTGTTCGCCGCCTGGAACGTACTTATGGGACTGAGGTTGTAAAAGCAGCTTATGAAACTATAGGGTCGGATTTGGTTCAAATGGAGTCAGACCTTTAACCTATTAGAGTGTAACCTATTAGAGTGTACCCAAAATAAGTAAGCAATCATAAGTTTTCGGGTAGGGGCCATAGCCGTCAGGCTAAGACAAACACGCTCTGGTGCTCGTTCCCAGGCTCTGCCTGGGAACGTGTTCTTGGCGGCTCTGCCGCCGGGCGCATTCCCAAAAAGTCGGTTGTTTTTGGCGATAATCATTGAACAATATAGTATTCCAGTAAATCCACGTCCGCATGGGGCTAAAGCCCCACGCTACATATGGGGAAAAGGACGCTAAAGCGCCCTCAACCTCATTTAGTACATTATCAATAAGCTATCTCTTATTGATAA
>Ga0272440_1001929_pt1 | contig 16522 bp, 13 predicted proteins | sample SSMMMBAug17_FD_192440 | JGI IMG/M metagenome (GOLD analysis project Ga0272440, IMG submission 192440) | Marine sediment archaeal communities from Little Sippewissett salt marsh, Falmouth, MA, United States - SSM-MMB-Aug17 | ecosystem: Environmental > Aquatic > Marine > Wetlands > Sediment ... | reverse complement strand
TTCTTTGAATTTTTCGCTATTCCAGATCTCCATAACTTCCTGATCAAAAATATTGCCAAAATTGGTAAAGCTGTCATAATCGTGACAGCAAGCAACAACAGAGCCATCCAGTAGAATATTAAAAACATATCTTACACTTCCACATTCACGCATTGCTTTTTTGAGAGATGATATATCAGAATAGCATGGCCTTTGAAAACGTTGATCATCAGAAGGTGAAAAACATGAATTCGAATCTCTTATATATGGCGATTTAAACTGTGCTTTTAATCCCAATGAATCTGTCAAACTTCGAAAGGTATTCATTTCATGATAGTTATGCTTCATTACTATGAACTGTGGAATAATATGAACTTTGTTACCATATTTTTTGTTAAAATGCTGAAGCATTTTCAGGGCATTGATCGTTTTTTGAACATTGCCACCAACGCGATATTTTTCATAGACCTTTTGAGATATACCATCAATAGAAACAATAATGTCTGTAACTCCTGATTGAATGAGCTTTGCTGCTTTTTCTTCGGTCATAGATTTGCCATTCGTACTAATATTTAATTTGGTGAAGGTGGCTGCGTATTCTATCATTTTAAAGATATCTTTGTTAAGCATTGGTTCGCCCCAGATATGTAAATATAAATACTTACAGTGAGGACGAATTTTATCGGCGATTACTCTAAACTGTTCAAAGCTCATCCATCCTTTTTGCCTGTTGGTAAAATTTCCACCAATAGCGCATTCAGGGCATTTTAAATCACAGCCAAGTATGGTTTCCACTGCAAAAATTTCAGGAGTCAGTTTATGAAACTCAATGGGATATTTAGATACTTTACTTCTATGTTCTGTAGTAATATCTGACGACTTACCTGACGACTTACAATTAACTTTCTGTAAAGAATACAATTGGATATGTAAATTTTGTGCGAGTTGATTATCTGGAAAATCAACGAGTTCTTGTTTTAAAGCATCTATTGATTTATCAATCAAACCAATATGATATAGACAAAATGATCTCAAATATTGCAATAATTCAACTTTAATCTTTCCAACTTTTGACAAATTTACAATCCAGTCAAGATATTGCAGTGCTTCCTGCAATTCTTTGTGTTGTTCTTTTGATATCATTTTGGTTTTCAATCCAGTTTTGTTCAATTTATCAACCATAAAACTTCTTTTCATAATTTATTAATATTTTTAAATTAATTTCTTCAAATCAAAAGCATTGAAGAAAAAGAAAAAAAGAGATGAGAATTTATTCATCATTAAAATAATATTTCTTTAATTCTTGATTAACAACATGCATATACATTAGTTTAGGTCCACCTCCCATTAACACAGCCTGCATAGCAGCATCAACCACTTCATCTTTTGTTGCACCCTTCTCAACTGCTGATCTGACATGAACTGCAATACACCAATCACACTGGCAACAAACAGATAATGCTACTAATATTAAATCTTTTGTTTTTTCATCAAGAACCCCTCCAGATTTAACTTGAGAACTAAATCGAAGAAAAGCTCCAACACTTTTGTTTTCCTTCATCTCCTTAAATAATGATTGAACAGTTCCTAATAATTCCATAACGTTTCTCCATGTTTACAAAATTATTTTCAATAATATAATGAATACAAATATTTCATTTTTTGGCAAAAGCTTGGTTAGGACGCATTCCAAAAAGTCGGTCTTTACTATTTTATTTATTTATCAATTTTTACACTTTTTTTTAATTAAAAAAAGTGTAAGAAAATCATTTTTTCGTGTCTATATAATTAAATAAAAAGTAAATTCTTTATGAATTATTCAATTACTTCAAAATAAATATAAAAATTATACATCCAACAGAAGGGAAATATATTTTATTTAACTAAGATTGCACTGAAATAAACGAATATAATATTTTTAACAATGTAAGATGAACTACTTAGTTTCTCATCAATTAGATGCACATACCAAAAAATAAGTACAAGTTAATTATTACCGGCCCCTAAGGTCATACTTTAAATCGGGACGATGGGACATGTTGAAAAGATTGGCTTTATCATCAAAGCATCTACTAGAAGGATAGTCCGACTTTTTGGGGATGCGCCCGCTTGGTTATATTTATTGGGAATCAATTCTATTCTTGAGAAAACAAGTATTTGACAAAACGATCAGGCTCAAGTTTGCCAAAATAATAATTCAATTTAATCTCACTAAGAACATTCTTGACGTCTTCAATCTTATAGCGTACACCAATCAATAGGTTTTCTAAATCACTTATATTATCTGCCCCTAAAAAGTCACCATAAAATTTTATATTGGTGATTCGGCAATTAACTATATAAATAAGAGTATCTATCAACCCAATTTCAAATCTATTAATTTTTCGGACATTAAATTCAGGAGATTTTCCATAATTCCACTCCCATGTTCCATATTTCTTTTCAGATAATTCATTTATAGCTTTCCAATCTCTGGTTGATAAGGGGTACATAGGAATCTGTTTATATTGTTCAAAAATAGATTCAATCAATTTCTTTTTAAAGAGATCCATTGTCATTGGCTTACTCAAATAATCGGAGATATTTGCAACCCTGCTTTTTATAGATTTCAAACCTTTGGATTGAATTTTATCATCTTTAACGTTAAGCGCATTAACCAATTTCTCTATATCAGATTCAAAAAGTAGAGTACCATGGCTGACCATACTTTTACCATTAGAATATTGTGCATTACCTGAAATTTTTTTTCCATTAACAACGATATCATTTCTTCCACTTTGTTCTGCATGCACGCCAATTTTACTCAAAGCATCAATAACTGGCTCAGTAAACTCATTAAAATCAAACTGTTTATCTTTAATATAAGTTGAAATAAAGCTAAAGTTCAAATTTCCAAAATCGTGATATACTGCCCCACCTCCAGACATTCTTCGTATTACATGAATATTGTTCTTTTTAACAAAGTCAGTATTTATTTCTTCTAGTGTATTTTGATTCTTACCTATTATTATTGAAGGCTCATTTACATAAAATAACAAATATCTTTGCTGCATATCAAGATTGTTTAAACAGTATTCTTCAATTGACAAATTTATCCTAGGATCAGTAATATTATTGTTATTTATTAAAACTATTTTCATTTTTCAAACTCATTTTAAAATTGACAAAGGTTCTCTTTATTGGTTTTTACTATATGTGAGATATATACTTTAAAAGACATTATTATGTGCATCCTATATAGTCCCTGAGCGAAAAAGGCATTTTGTTAAAAATAAGTAATAGTAATTTTATAATTTTATATTATAATTAACAATTAATAATTTCTTAAATTTATTTCATTATATTGCATAACCGCCTGTAAATAATTATAATGCATTATGATTGCTCGTGATAAAAAATAAGGGCGATTTTGAAAATCGAAAAACTGAGTTAAGGGAGGTTTTTGAATCTTTTACCTCATATATTATTATTCGCTATTCTTTCTATTATTGAAAAACCTTTAGTCATAAGATCGTTAATCAGTTTTTTTCCAGGCCAGTCTGTATGAATGGCTCTTGCCAAATAAATATCATCGTAAGGAATTAACTGGCCTTTTTCATTAAAAAGTGAAATTAAAAATTTAGCTATTCGATTAGAAGGATCATATTCCCCCCCTCTTTTATATCCAAAAAATTCATTTAGCTTTCTTTCTGTTTCATCATTAAGTTCAAATGGAATAGGATATTCATGGTGTTTGGATATAATTGAAGATACTTCACTAATATCTGCAGATATGGTAGAAGGAATTCCAATATCAGCTGTAAACAAGAGTTTATTTCCTTTCAGATCAAGTTGCTTAGAATCTACAAAAACAGATGGAACTTGCGATAAATACGCCTCAATTGATGTAGTCGATCCATAATGAAATAAAAGGCTGCTTTCATTTATGAGAGATCTAAAAGGTATTGTTTCATTGATTAACAAAATATTATTGTATTTATTAAAGATCTCATATGGAGCAACGTTTTTGTTTCGATATACAACAATTTCCTGGGGATGTGTTTTAACGACAAATAATAAATTAGAATATTTTAAAGCATTTCTAATAATAACATCAATCCACATTTCTCTAAAACGCCTACACAATTGGACTGCATTTTGAGCCTCTTCAAAGTCTTGTTGAAAGGTTACACTGCTTCTGTCTACTATATCTCCGGCAACAAGAATATTTTTGTCTGTATATTCTGCAAAAAGAAAGCCCGTCGCTATCAGCACAATTCTTTCTTTGGAGTATTGCGATATTTTTTTACTGATATGATCAGGTAAAGAACAACTGCCTTCATAAGATGGCTTAACATAATCTTCAACTATTGGTGAACCAAACCAATTAATTCTGTCGAGTGAAGATATTTTGCTTTGTTCTAATAACATATTTCCTATAGTTCTAGCCATTCCCGGTCCCCAAAATATTTCATAATCAACTAGGTTAACACCATATTTTTCGAACCCGGTAAATGCTTTTCGTTGAATTTCTGATTCCAAATTCATAATACCTTCAGCTCGAAATGAGACGAGTACACAGTTCAGTAAATATTTTAAGAGATAGAAAGCTCTTGAAGTTGTTGCAGCTGTAAAAGGAAACGTCATAATAACTTGAGGGGATATCTCTAAAACTTTAAAAACAAAAGATTTGTCACGATATGGAAGAATATGTACTTCAATACTAGGATTATTGTGATTGATAGCTTTTTTTAATTTATTTATATTTCTACGTTCCCGATCAGCATGGTTTAAGATGATAACAATTCTTTTGATGGATTGCTCCATTTGATTCTCCTGAATATATATTAAATTTTTATAATTTCAGATTATTAAATTAACTATTATCTATATTAATTCAACTTGTTAGTTATTGAGGGATCACTTCATCAAAATAGCTATTCATTAAATCAAAGTTCCACAAAGCGAGTTCAATACCTTGCTCTTGAATGTGATTCCTGGCTTCCGTAAGTCCATTAGCAATAAAATTAAAAATATTTGCTGTTGAAGTAGCAGCAACCCCCTTTAAAAGCATACCTTCGGTAAAATGATCAAAATGCCCAACGCCACCTGATGCTATTATAGGGAGTTGGCATAAAGAAACAACTTTAGAAAGCGTTTCGAGATCAAAGCCTTGACCTGTTCCGTCGCGATCAATCGAAGTCAGGTAAATCTCTCCCACTCCCAACTTTTCAGCTTCAACAACGGCATTTTCAACTGTCATTCCTGTTCCACATGATCCATCTGAAATAAACACCTCTGTATGGTTATTCTTTTTTTTGTAATCAATTGAAGCCACAACACATTGACTACCAAAAGTTTTTACCAGTTGAGTTATAAGTTCGGTCTGAGTAAATACAGGTGTATTCACTATCAGCTTATCAGCTCCTGCATCCAATATTTGATATGCATCCTCAATTGATCGAATACCTCCACCAGCAGCTATTGGCATAAAGCACCTTTTGCTCAATTCAATTACAGTCTTTCCAAATTCCTGAATGTTCTTATCGTTGCGTTTTACGTTGAGAAGAATAAATTCATCTACAGAACGCGATATCGCATCAAAATTATAATATTCAGCCAACCAATCAAGATTTCCCACACCTTGCAAAGTAAAATTTCGGCTTAGTTGAAAAATACCTTCATCAATCAGTAAAGTAAAAATAAGACGTTTCTTTAACATTGTAATCTCATATTTGCAAAATTCTTTAATAATATAAGCCCATTGGCCTGACTTTTTTCTGGATGAAACTGGGTGCCAATGATATGGTTGTGCTGAACACTTGACACAAAGTTTGAATTATAATTGGTATAACCCGTTACATACTTATCCTCACAGACAAAATGAAAACTATGTACAAAATAAAAATCTGAGGGGTTATTTAATCCTTCCCATAGTGGATCAACTTTATTTTTAAAATGCACAGAATTAAAACCAATATGTGGAATTCGAATTAATGGGTCATGGAAATAAAAACGCTCAACATTTCCGGGAATCCAACCCAGCCCCTGAGTTAATCCGTCTTCTGTTCCTTCTTTGGCTAAAAGTTGCATTCCGAGACAAATTCCTAAAATTGGTGTTTTTCTATCCAGTACAGCTTCATCAAGAGCCGCTCTTAAATTCATATGGCAGATGTTTTCCATAGCAACTCGAAAAGATCCGACCCCGGGAAGAATTAACTTTTCACTATTAGCAATGACATCTGGGGAATTACTGATCTGAACCTGGATGCCTAAATATTCGAAAGCATTTTTGATAGAACGGATATTACCCATTTTATAGTTGACAATTGTAATCATAAGGCAAAAATATCTTTATTATGCTAAAAAAACTCACCCTGCTGTCACAGGTTCACATTTACGCCAAAAATCTCGCATGCTCCATTCTATAAGAAGTTTTCCCGTTTGGAATACCCTGTCTTTCCCATAAAGTCTTTCACCTTCCTGGAAAATCATCTCAAGATGGTTGGCATTGCAGGAAACTTTATATTTGACCTGTTTTTTATACGAAATTAGTGGCTTAGATTCAATGTTGTTGGTATACCAGGAATTAACATCATATTGAAGATTTAAAGTGTCTATTCTATTTCTGTATGCTTTTTGTTCATAAATTGCACTGAAATTTCTTGTTGAAATCATCCATTGTTTGGCAGCATCCAATGCCTGGCTTACTTTCTGTTTATTATCATTTGTAATATTTTTTTCAAGAACGAAATATGCCAATTCAATGGATGGAATACAACACTCCAAAAACATTTTAGTTTTATATTTTCTTACAAGGTTATCGCCTACTGTTCCTGCTAACAACCTGTCATAATTTTCCTGATTTTTATAATATTTGTTTATAGCCTCAAAAGAATCAAACAGTTCATTTTTTGTTTCCTCTATGTAGTCATTGTAGATTGCTGACAACTCAGTTTGTCCAGATTTAACCAATTCCCAGAATTCAGAAAGATAAACAAAAAAATTAATTTTGAATTCTTTTAGATGCAAACGTATGAGATCAAATTGTTCTGTAAAAAGTAAAGAAGATATCCAGGCAAAGCCTCTGCAATCAAGATAATCCTCAAAAGACATTGTACTTGTTGCAACACAAACTTCCTCAATTTCAAAGCACTTGCTCTCCTTGTAAGTGCCAAATTGTCTTGGTAACAAGCGAAATTTTGTCACCATTTCATATTTTTCACGACACTCCAGCGAATCAAGATATGTTCCTTTTAGAAGCATTGTTGTGTAGGGTATCAAAGTTTCTACACCAGTATCAAACAATTTTTTTACCGACTCAAAAAATGAGGATTTTGTTTCATTGGGTAATGGAACAATGAGTTCAACGTTGGATCCCATCCCTCGTTTTCTGATTTTTAATTGAATTTCTTTGTATTTATCCAATGAAAGATTATTTCGTTTTAAAAACTTTACAGTTTCAGGGTTCAAAGATTGAATTGCACCGTCAATTCGAAAACTTTGTTTCACATGAGAATTCATTCGCAGAATACGTTTCATATCTGTTTTAGCAGTTGTAACACTAATTCGTTCTGGCCAGCCATATTCATCCATTAATATTCTAATATACCTGGAGATTTCTTCATCTCTCTCAAGAATCCCCCAATTCGAGTCAACGATTGATAGCATAACAGTCGGATATTTTATCATTCGTTGAGCAATGTATTTCAATTCTGTCTTTATACGCTCTGTACTATAAGTTGCTATCTTGTTGTACCATTTATGACTCATTGAACAATATCTACATGAAAACGGGCATCCATAAGATGTTTGAATAGAGGGAACATAATATCCGTCAAACCATTCATCTAAAAGTCCGGTAAGATAAGGTGAGGGGATCACATCTAAATTCATGATGCGTGGAACAGGTTTACCGGTAATCAACTCCATTGTTTTAGGATGAACTGACATCATTCCAACCTGAGGAATTTCTTTGAGATAAGCGAGTTCTTGTCCATCCATAAGCTTTTGAACAAGCTTGGAAAAAGCAATTTCCCCCTCACGATAAACATAAAAATCAACCATATTTCTTTGTTGAAGATATTTTAGGCATTTTTCATGATCAACTGGTAATTCCGGCCCACCTGCAACACAAACAATATTGGGGTCAGAGTTTTTTGCATAATTGAAGACTAAACGAGACAGCTCAGCATTCCAGCAATAATTTGAAAGTCCAATTAACGACGGGTTCCATTGATCAATATCCTTGATGAATATATCCGCGTCATCATAAAGTCGAATTTCAATATTATCACAATTATTTAGAGACAATAAATATGAAGCAATACAGGCAATACCAAGAGGCATTGCGGCATTTTGCCTACCGATGGTACTGTGCCTGAGGTCCCCTAGCATAACTCTATATTTTTTAGAAGAAATCATATTCTGATGTAATAGATTAAGTAAAAATGACTTGAAAAATTATCATTAATAGCTTTTAAAAAAGTACAATATTTTTACTTAAAGTCTTTTCAAGTTTCAAATGGTTAAACAAATCTATTCAATTGAAAAAGTTGGAACCCAGCGACCATCAACCTTTTCAAATAGATCTTTATTCGCTGAATTGTCAAGCGCTTCGTCAAATTCCTTTTGGTCCATTTCAAAATAATCAAGATACTCTTTAATATAAGGTTCAGGGTATAAACCATCAAATTTCTTTACAAGTTCTATCCCTTGTTTACGATTCATACCTCCGCGCCGAATATCGAATCCAACATCCTGAGTACAACGTCCAAAACCGAATTTCAAATACATGAGATAGCAATGTAAATCAAAAATAACTGTGTCAGTCTGAGCATAATTGTTATATGTTCCAACCGAAGCTATTTTTCTTTCCTTCAATCCACACTTTTCTTTAGCCAGCAAATAGTGCTTATAAGGATCCCAGTGCTCAAAATATGACCAATGCGCAATAGCTAAGCCAGCATTTCTAAAATCCTCTTCGCTCGGATATAACCACCAATATAAATCTTTTTCAGTAAACTCGTGTTTATATTGATCAGGATCAATTCCACTTAAGTAAATTTTGATACTATGTTCAATATCGTAAATAGGTGTATTTTTAAGTTTAGTATTTCCCCCGTATTCAACTTCCCCATCTTCGCCAAACATGACAAAAGGTATATTAAATTTAATAGCCGTTTTAAATACTGCAACTTGTACATTTGTGATCCAACTCAATAAAGGTTGACCATGTTCAATAAAATTTCTTCTTGAAATTGTTTTGGTAATTTGAGGGTCAGGATTTATTATGATACAATCATAGCCAGCTTTCATAAAATTATAAAGATTTTCCCATCCGATATCATAAGCAAGAGGTGGTACAACGTTTATGCATAATGGATTCATTCCCATTTCATGCTTCATCATGTATGCAACATAAGAACTATCCTTACCACCACTCACAGGTACAAGACAATCATAATACCCTGATGAGGATCGGTATTTTTCACAAAAATTTTCTAATTCTTTCCATCTTGCATTCCAATCAACTATAGTTCGCTTCTCTTCATGCCATTGACATGCATTGCATGCGCCATTTTCATCAAAAGTAATTCTTGGTCGTGTTTCAGTGTTTACACATATTGTACAACGTTTTAACTTTGATTTCTTAATCATAAATGACTATCTCCTAAATTTACATACAAAAATATGATCGACAAAATTGCCTTGAAAAAACAAATGTTCTATAAATCTGGCTTCTATATGAAATCCATTATTTAAAAATGCTTTCTCCATACCTATATTGCCAGCGATATATCCTGCTGATATTTTTCGAAAGCCAAGAACGTCAAATATATACCGGCAAGATATTCCAATTGCTGTACTGGCAAATTTTTTTCCCCAATTCGATTTATCTCCGATTATAATTCCAATCGATACACGTCTGGCAAGTAGTTCAATATCATAGATTTTCAAAGTACCAATAAATTGTTTTTCATTTGTATTAGATAAATCTTTATTCTCAGAATAATATATCGCCAAAAACATGGTATTACTAGGATCAATGCTTTGATAATAATCGATAAGTTTTTTTTGAGTTACTGGCATCAAGTAATCAAATCGTCCAAGCGTTTTTGTAATATCGGGATCATTCATCCATTTAAGATATTCTTCTGAATAGAGCTCCTTTGTAGAAAACGGATAAATGAAAATGGGAGGATCAGAAATACAAAAATCTGACTTAATAAAGTTTACTTGATTAATATTTTCCATATCCAAATCCTTGAAACAGGGGCTACTCTGTCTTTTTCTTCTGCAAAGCTACGATCATTTCAGCTCCCCATCCCTTCTTTTTGATCAATCTGTGAATAGCTTTACTTGATTCATCATCATTAAACAATTCACACATAAATTTTGCCATTGCTCTTGATTGAAAATGCTTTGAAGTATTTTTCCAATAATTGAACCAACCTTCATAGGTTGACAACATTTCACTTTCGCTGTCTATGTTCAAAATTGAAAAATTACGATGATTTGTGAAATAGAATTTTATCCATGATCTGGAAAAGATAAGCATATGTTGCGGTGGACTTGAAATATGAAAATCAAATCCCTGGCAAAGGGGTGAGTCAAAATCTGGCGTCGAAAAAATAAAAATCCCCCCAGGCTTTAACGCATTATAAGCTTTGAGCAACAATTGTTTGAATTCGGAAAAAGGTATGTGCTCTAATACTTCCCATGCAGTAATCAAGTTATATTTTTCGTTTCCAATATCATCTTTTACAAAATTTAAATTAAGAATTCTAATAGAATCATCGTATTTGAAATACTCAACTCTCTCCCCAAGGTCGCATCCTTCAATATCCCATGCCGGACAATTCCTTTTAACGTAATAGATAAAAGCCCCTGCACCTGTTCCAATATCAAGTACTTTCGGTATTGAGGGAAGATGGTCTTTGACTATTGACACAGCAGTATGATAGTGTTTGTGTCCATATTGTGAATCAAGAAAATATTGAGTTCCCTGTCCCTCTGAGCAATAGAAATCATAAAGCTTATCCGAATCATTGCCATCAACATAAGGTGATACAATGATTAACTTGCAATTCAAACATCTATAATGATAGGGTTTATCAAAAGGAAAGTATCCCATTGTAGGTTGGGAAACATTTGGGAAAATTGGCTGGAGTTCTGATTCACAACATGGGCATCTTTTAATATAGACTAAATTTACATCCTCAAAATAACCTGCTAGCTTTTCAAATATGTCATTTTGATGAAGCTTTTCGATAAAAGCAGAAACAGATAACTTAGAAAGATTCTTTATGAATTTATTAAGATGAATAAACATTTTAATACGTTTGAGCTTACGTAAATTGAATTGATTGTTATATTTTTCTTGAGTATCATGCTTGAAGGTAATAGTATTAAAATTTTTCATTTGATATTTCTTGAGTTTATCGTTTTTGATAACAACATCAACTTCTGTTCCAGGAATTGCTCCCTCGCAATTACAAGCATCATAGTGAGGATAATTTTCTAAAATACGAATCATTTCTTCAAGAAGGTCTATATCTGTAATAGGATTTACAATATTTATGATAGCAGAATAATCTGTCTCCTTGGCTTTGATGTCATCTATTGATTTAATAAACGAATAAGAGTTAAAACCGAAATGTTTTAACCTCCTGGTAACAAAATCAATCAAGGTTTCCTCTACTCCCATTTCTTTATAGGAAGTAGATCCTTCATTATCAAAAGAACTATAACGTCCTTCGTTTATGATAAAAATATGGGTATGACTTCCCATATCCTTACTATGTTTTATTGCCATATCTTAAACATCCTTATTTGTATAACTACTATTCACTTTTGATAAACTTATCAATTTCATTCAACGTCTTTTCAATAAGTTCCATTTTAGCATCTTTGCCAGTATATAATGAATTTAAGCTTACCGTGTAATGTAGCACCTGTTCAACATAATCATATTCTTCACGTGATACCCAGGGACGTACAGGATCTGTTTGGCGTTGTAATTTTTCAGTCATCATGTCATCCAGTCCAATCCATTCTTCCAGTCTTAAAGGAGGTTTAAAGCCCATTTTTACTGCATCTAAATACATTTTTGTGCCAGGCATCGGTATATACTTTGTCAGACTTGGGATGGACAGTACGTAGAATTTCGAGCCAAGTCTATTATAAGTCGAAGAGTTTGTCTCATATCTTCTTTTTTTTCTGTTGGCATACAAATCATAAAATTATAGCCTTTATTTATTTCAAATTCGGTTAGCAAATCATCCATCTTGTATATTTGTTCTAGTGTTATTCGTTTATTCATATAGTCAAGTATCCTTTGAGAGCCTGATTCAATACCTGTTCCTACAAATATGAGGCCATACTTTTTTAACTTTTCCCATGAATATTTGTCAAGTTTAAGAAGTGTATCAATTCTGGATATAAATCTAAATTTAATAAAAATCTTTTCTTTTCGAATAGCTTCTAATATTTCAAACATTCTTTTTTTGTTAAAAATAAAATTTTCATCCGTGAAATAAATCGTATCAGCGTGATATTCATTGACAAGTTTTTTTACATCAGCCACAATACTTTCAACAGTGTGAAATCTTACTTTTCGGTTTGACCAAATTGTACTAGAATTAAAACAAAAATTACAATTAAACGGACACCCTCTCGAAGTCCAAACCATGAATTCTCTCTCAGCTCCAAGTAACAATTTTCTTGCGTAGCGATCCATATCTAATAAAAAATAAGGTAAATTGAATGTTTTATTAAGAGATGTATATCCCGAATTTTTGGTTACAACCTGATTGCCATTTTGTTTAAAACCAATACCTTCTATATTATTTAATGAGTCAAAGTCTTTTTTTCTAATAGAATTCAAAAGTCTGACAAACGAAATTTCGCCTTCACCCCAGACAATATAATCCACAAGTTCGTTTTGTAACGTTTGGTGCGGTAGTGCTGTGATATGAACTCCTCCCCACACTAACGCTAATCCAGGGTATTTCGTCTTAAAATATTTTGCGATAATTATTGCATTACCTAGCTGCATACCGGACATCGTAGAAATTCCAATACACAGTGTGTCATTTGAAATTAAATCCTCAATTTCACGAATAGCATTTTTATTGTCTGTATCAATAATATTAACTCTATAATTTGCTGCTAGCAAGGACTCAGCTAAATATAAAGGTCCAAGAGGAAGTGGGAGAGCATTATAACTAGGTTTTTCATTAGGCATAGGCCTAACTATTATTACATGTCCATTATTCATTTTTGTTTATTTAATTTATTGGTTAATTTTTTAATTTTTAATGAATGAAACATAATCATTATCATCCAGGAATTCTATTGAACATTTTTAGGATACACAGTTTCCAAATTTTTTACAAACTTATTATCGCCAAGGTTCACGCCTTGATAAACTGCTGCGTTCATTCCAACGAGTACATTTTCTCCTACCTGAACATTTCCAGCTATGGTAGCGCCTGGCGAAAAATGATTGTTATTTCCAATAATACAATCATGACTTATAATACTGGAAGTATTAAAAATGTTAAAGTTACCTATCTTTGCTTTAGATGATATTACTGCATTTGCCAATATTTGATTTCCAATACCAAAAACTGCACTTTTCTCTATGATTGATTTTCTATGAAATACATTTGGCATAAGAAAACCATGTTTACAATATTTATCTATTATCTGCTTTCTCAAATCCCTTGCTTTTTTCGTTATGTAACACATACCAATCACAATATTTAGAAATGGAAATTCCGCTTTGATTGTTGCCAGGGATTCATCACTTTCATCATTACAAACCAGTGAATATTTGCCAATCTGTTCACCAAGATCAAGAAGTGGATTAATAAGTCCTACAATACAAAAATTTTGATGGTTTTCTTCAACCGTATCTATAAGGTTCGTTGCTAAGTCACCACTTCCAATAATCAAGACATTATTCTTTGAAGTATTCACATTTCTGCGAATCGTAGATAAGTCTATTCCTTTTGTATCAGGAATTAAAAAATCTTTTTTCAAATGAAGTGCATCTTTTTTACGAAACTCATGAACATCTTTGGTTGTAACAAAATCATACCTCTTGAAAAGATTTTTATCAAAACGATATTTTCTTATCAAATCAATTGCTGATTTTGAAAATTCTGGAAAAACCATTTCACTATTTGAAGCCAGTGTTGAATTATTTTGATGGTTAATAATTTTTGAAGGATCATGATTTGAGATGTTTTCCTGTTCATCAGAAATTTTATCAGACTGATCGTCTTGGTCAATCATATTATCACGATAAATTGTATCAAAAATTTTTATAATTACTTTTCCAACCTGAACTTCTTCAAATTTTTTGCAATAATAGAAGACATAACCATTCGTTTCACTAAAAATAGGGATCACTGATTTTGAAGTTTCTATTTCAATTAAAGTATCGCCATCATTCACATTGTCGTTGTTTTTATAATAGATTTCCGAAATTGTAACAAATTCATCGTTGACATTTTCTTTTGGCACATTTATAGTTTGTAGAACTTTCAAGTCAAAGACTCCCTGATTTTTTCAATAATTATCTGTTTGTTTGGTAATACTTGCTCTTCAAGAGACTTTACCGAAGGAATTGGAACAGGTAACGCCGCAATTCGTCTAGCGATAAATTTATCATTTATTATTTCAGTAACATTTGAAATCACTTCACTTCCAATTCCTCCAAAGTAGCTTCCTTCTTCGATTACAAACAGCCTTTTTGTGATCTTAACAGAGTTGATAATTTCATTGTAATCAAGCGGATGAATCCGAGTTAGAACAATTAATTCAGGTAATATTTCCAATTCGGTAAATAGATCATACACTGCGTTAAGAACGATATCGACCATGCCACCATAGGTAACTATTGTAGCGGTTGGCTTTGAAGTGAGCGGAAATATTTTTATTAGTGGATATGTGTGAGTAGAAAATAAGTATTTATAATTTTTTATTCTATTTTTTGCTATTTTCTTCCCGTAGTCAGTTTTGTTTTCTATAACTATCACAGGATGGTTTTCTTTTTCATATATTGTTTTGTAAATTTGTTTTGGGTTTATTAATGAATTTAAGGCAATAGTTGAAACATTATCAATTCCTGTTAAGAACTTATCGAGTGTCTGGGAATGTGTAGGGCCATACCCTCGTCTTCCTCCCATCGGTGTGCGAATAACAACAGGGCATGTAACTTGCTTATTATACATATGGTAGAACTTTGACGCATGGTTTACAATTTGATCAAAACTTAAGGTGATAAAATCACCAAACATGATTTCAAGAAATGGGCGCATTCCAGCTATAGCCAAGCCATTTGAAATTCCTGTAATTGCAGCTTCACTGATGGGAGTAGTAAAAACCTGTTCAGGAAAGATATCTGAAAGGTTTTTTGCAGCTTTGAATGGTCCGCCATATGGTGAAAGTATATCTTCTCCCACAAGAAGTACACGTTTATCAGAAGCCATTACTTCTTCAAAAAACTGATTTATTAAATCAACCTGCCTTACGTTAATCTCTTCTAGAGGAATCCAATTGATTCTATTGTCTGATATTACTGATTCAGATGAATTGCAGTAATCTGTTATTGACATTTCAGACGAATTATCGAGATCTTTCAGAATTCTATTGATTTTCATGTCAATTTCTTCAAGAAATAACCTATATTTATCCGGCTCTTTATTTTTAAAAAGATTTAAGGGGTCAATTGTATAGTATTTATTAATTTCTTTCTTATTTCTAAAATCGTCACCTTTAGAATGTGGGTTTAATCGGTATGTATCAATAAGGTGGAACACAGGTCTCTTTTTATTCCTTACATATGAAATTGATGTTTTACTATCATGAAAAAGCTTTTCATAATTCCAGGTATCATTTTGAAATGTTTGTATTCCAAAAGATTCGGCTCTTTTCAGTATATCACCCGCTAAATTAATGTCCTTATGTGTCGATTGTGCATATGAATTATTCTCACATACTATTAAAAGTGGTATATGCCATTTTGATACAATATTCATTGTTTCATATATTACACCCTGTCCCAGTGTACCATCACCAATAAATGCAGTGCAAATACAGTCATTATGCTTTAATTTGTTTGCAAGTGCAATACCTGCAGCAATAGGAACGATTCCACCTTGTATGCCGTTTGAAAAAAAATTATTTTTACATAAATGTTGGCTGCTACCAATTCCACCGCAAACTCCTTTTTCTTTACCCAATAACTCTGCAATGAGTCCATAAATATCTTTTGTAAAGGAAATAAAATGACCATGACACCTATGATTTGAAAAAATATAATCATCCTTTGTCAGTTGTCCTGCAAAAGAAACAGCTGAAAATTCTTGTCCAACACATGTGTGAACTGTACCGTTAAGCTTTCCTTTTGAAAATAGTTTAAGAAATGTTTCTTCAACTCTTCGGATAAGTAAAGATTCTCTAATTAGCTCATCTTTCATTGAATTGTCCAGCCTCCATCAACAGTAAGAACATGTCCGGTTATATAGGAAGCAGCTTCAGAAGCTAAAAA
>Ga0272440_1001928_pt1 | contig 16523 bp, 8 predicted proteins | sample SSMMMBAug17_FD_192440 | JGI IMG/M metagenome (GOLD analysis project Ga0272440, IMG submission 192440) | Marine sediment archaeal communities from Little Sippewissett salt marsh, Falmouth, MA, United States - SSM-MMB-Aug17 | ecosystem: Environmental > Aquatic > Marine > Wetlands > Sediment ... | reverse complement strand
ATGCAAGATCGCGTAGAGACGTAGCATGCTACGTCTCTACGGCACGTAAACCTCAATACGAATATTTAAAATGGGGAACTTATTTTTCGAGCATTCCTAAGAAACTATGCATGATCACTTATCTGGGGCTAACGCCCCAGTCTACAAAGATGTCGCCCCTATCGGAGCTAAGAATAACTCCTTGAAATTGTTAAATATACCGCTTTATGTCGGTAGCCATAATTAAACATCAAGCATATGCGTACAAAACTGTTCATTTTGTTTTTGAACCATGATTACACTGAAGAAGATGAATAAGATGAATAAAAACACTTTAAATTCATCATTCCCACACAAAGCGTGGGAATGAGAGGGCAAGAAACATGCCATGAAAAACCATAGTTGAACGATAATAACAGGGTTATTTCCAGGGCATTATTTCTGCCTTGCTGGACTACTTAATCAAACTGATTGGAAAGCAAATCGTTTGTATAAAACACTTGCTTTCAATACCTTGTGAACTATTTTCTTTATAGCGTGTCAAGTCATCAATTGGACAGGGTGGAGGTTCTGCTGAAATTGAATTCGTTTTAAACCGCTTATTATGATTTCTTTTTAAAGATCGTTTTTTAGTCATTTTTGGAAATCTTAATACAACATTGGGTCTGTTAACATGCACCCAATAGCCAGTATTTGGGTGCATCACAAAATCGTAATCAGGCAAAGATGAATCATCAGATGGTGATTTATATTGACTGTCTTCCCAATACCATAAGTGCCGGTCAATCAAGTCATCAACATCTGAAGTGGTATCTGAAATGTTAAATGGGCCTGAAATAATGGATCCATTATTATCGTATTCAATCACCTGTAACTCACCCCAATAATAATCCGCATGATTGGGGCATCCGATCATGTTCCAACCATCCCCTGTAGCAGGCTGATACCATAATTCAATATCAATATCACTGGCTGTGGTTACAGTAATGCCCTGGATTTGAAGACTCATCCCATCTCTTGCCAGAAACCAGTAAGATCGGCCGGGTTCTATTTTTAGATCATTCCCATATTCAACATATGCACTGATTTCTGGGTCATATGTCGCTATTTTGTAATTGGATTCATAACTGCCAACAATACTTTGACTGAATTGCGTTTCTGCCTCAGGTTGTTCAGGCCAGTATGGAATCGAAATGAGTCTGAATTTTTCGCGTGTAATGCCAGGCGCCAGCTGAATGGGTTTACTGGCGGAAACAGTTCCAACTTTAAAGCTGGATTCCACAGACCATATCATTTTACCGGAAGTGGCATCGGTATAGCCTGATTTCCAAATGTATTTTAGCCCATCTTGAAAATCAGTCACTGGCAATGTGTATGCGGATGATGACGTCTCTGCATAGAAACTTTTTGGATATTCTGATAATTGATAAGGCTTTCCGCATTGTTTGACCATAAAGTGTTTTGTGTAAGCTATCGTATCATCCACTTTTAATGTCACCGGCCTTTGATAAAAAATACTTTCGTTTTCCGGACCAATAACTTCCGGTGCGGGAGGCTTTTCCTTGAATACAGCAATGAGGTTTTTTTCCCCATTCATCAGAATATCCAGCTCTGAGTCAGTGGATTCGATGTCACCTTCCCAATGATCAAAAATATACGAAGACTTGGGCGCTGTAGTTAATTGAATTGTTGCATTCGCGGTGTAGCTTTCTGTGCAATCTCCAGGACATAGAATGCCATCAGCCGAAACAGCGCCGGTATCTAAAGGCGATATGGAAATATTTAATGTAAAATATGAAATACTGGCCTCACCCAACGAAATGTAACTCAAGCCATTGCCGGTGATCAACTCATGATCCCAGGCACTTTTGTTGGTTATCTGCGCTGCAAAGGTGTTGTTTTTGGGGATTGTAAAACTGCTCATACCTGTATTAAAAATATGGGTTGTCGTGATATTATCTCCGGTCAGCTCTGCATCCGGTCCCATTGGATAAAACGTGTTGTTTTCATCACAATAACCAATTTCTAGCAAAAAGTGATCATCACTGCCGGGGGCTTGAGCAAAGGTTAGCTGGCCGTTGAATACATCGCCCCATGTGTACGTTTTTTCGGATGTCACTGGCATGTTTTCTTTAAAAATTTGGGCTGCATAGCCTTCAATCATTGCCTGGTTGAATGAAAGATCCAATATATTCGATGTCAACACACTGCTGTTTTGAAACCACCAGATATTTAAAAGATATTGCTTGGTATCGTTGGCAAGGGGGTAAAGGTCACCGATCGGGTTGTTCTTTTGATCAATGATGCCATCATTTTCAGTATCCGTCCCACTAAAATCACTATAATAATTGCCCATGGATGAGTTCAACGTCTTGTGATCATAAGTATATTGAATAAATGTTGGTGAATACCATTGATTGGACTGATTATCTGACAATGCACTGTTCACACTATTTTCCTTGAATGAATTCAAGTATAGTGCATTATTCCGACAGGATTGCATTTTCAGCAAAATGCCAGAATTATTATTACTGGATTGATTATACAGTAACAGATTATTTTGTGATCCCTCAAGATGAATCCCTGTTTTGGCATTGAACATACATTGATTGCTGACCAGGGTGTTTTCATGAGATGTGTCAACATGGATACCATTTTCAGAATTGAAAGCGCATTGATTATTAAACAGGCCATTTTTTTCAGTAGAATTCAGATAGATACCAAATGCATTGGCTTGATCGTTTGCAATTCCGCATCGATTGTTCAAAATTTGACATGCACTGGCGGTCGAGTTTACAAATATGCCTGATGCTGGAAACTGTGTTGCACCATACAAGGAAAATCCTTGAACTGTAACATTTGATTCCTGAATCTCAATCACTGATTGGCCAGAATCTTTGGCAATAATTGTGGTATGGGTATATCCATTGACTGATTTTAGGGTCAGTGACTTGTTGATCACAATGTTCTCACGATATTCACCATCTCTGACAATAATGCGTGTATTGTCTGAGGATCCATTTATAGCGGTTTGAATATCAGTATAGTTTTCACTGGGTCCCACATAAATGACATTTTCTGTTGTTGTAAATACAAATGAATAAGGATTGACAAGGGAATTACCAGCAATATCCATTACGCTTGCGGTAACAATCACTTGATATTGTGTGTGATGTTTTAGTGGAGATTGTGGCAGAAACGTTGCGGTAAGTCCATCGTAGGAAATTGCACCTGTGATATTCTCTATGCCATCACTGACTTTTACTGTTGAAAGATTGATACTGGATGATTGCATTGGTTCAGAAAAAACAATTTTAACCAAAATGGCAGTGTTTTCATTGAGGCACTGATGACAGGGTGTGGTTCCAACAATAACCGGTGGTTCTGTATCCGGCCCGGAACCTGTCCTGAAGTAAGTTTGAAATGTTTCAGCCAAAGGATAACCAAAACTGTCTTTAATCTGCTGAAACAAGGTCACTGTGTAATTAGAAAACGCAGACAAGGCATGGTTTGGCATCATTTTTACTGTTGTGCCGGCAGAAAAGATTTCCATTGGAATGACTTGATTTTCATCACCTACAAGCTGAATGGTTGTATGGGTCAAAGATTCAGCATCCATGATTTCAGAGAAATTGATCAATATCGGTGCGGCTGTACTGATACCGGTTTCACCCAAATAAGGATACACAGATACAATTTCCGGATGTTTATCGGGGTATAATGAAAAATAATCGCCCTCTGGCGGGCTGATAAACGACCATAATCCACCAGTCAGAATATCATATCCCCAATTTTTATATTTGGTGATTTGCATGGCGGGCTTGTAGCCATCCGGAACAGTAAATGCGGATTTCACACACGTAAATGGATAAATATATTGACTGTCATCACCAGTTATTACTGAGGTTGGGCCTTTTGGGACAAAATCAAAATTATTTGTGACATATCCAATTTCAAGCAACAGGGTGTATCCAGTTGCTGGCGGTGATGTGAAAACAAGTTGTCCCTCCCAGGAATCGACACCGGTAAATGATATTTCCGGATATTCAGGTGCAACAAAATATATTTTTTCTTCATTTTCGGACAAACTGATTTTTCCAGGCTGAAGATCCTTGACATTCCAATACATCATATGGTCCTGGTTCAACTGCCATGTTTGAATCAAATAGTGGTCAGTTGTCAGGATCAGGGGGAATAAGTCATTGGGTTCATTCACATCGAGATTAAATGCGTTGCCTGAAACACCATTCATATCCGGATCACTGATTGTATTGTTATTTGAATAATAATTGCCGAGCTTTACTTTATTCAAGAATTGCCCATATTTCATATTCAGCCCGCAAAGGCTGTTCCAGTAATTACTGGATTCAATGGAATGAACATTGACAGTATTTTGAATGAAATTATTCAAAAAAGTAATATTGTTATCAGCGTTTTTTGCATAAACAGCGGTTTCATTTTCATCAATAGAATTCTGGGCGATGATTGCGTTGTCTGACGCATACAATTGAAGGCCAATGTCGTTGTGATAAACAAAATTTGCCACAAAGGCGTTTCTACTGGAATGATAACTATCCATTGCAATGGTATTCGTTACAAAAGTGTTTCCATAAATAAGACTCTGGTTTGATTCTGAAAGCAATATTCCGGAATTGCAAAATGAAATAACATTACCCCATAGCACATTGTTATGGGATAAATCCAGATGGATGCCATTATTCATATTGCGTAGCATACAGTGTGAAATAACTGTGTGCAACGACTGAAACAAATAAATGCCCTGTGTGTCATCTTGATCTGATTCAATCACATTGTCAATCAGATGGCAATGGTTTGCGTTTTCAATATAAATCCGGCCAGAAACAGAAAAACCGGTGATAATCGCCTGATCTTCAATAATGCGAATTGCATCAGATGAATTGAATCCTTTGATGACTGTTTTCAGGTGGCCATCTTTTGACTGAAGGTGAATGGATTTATCAACAATGAGTGATTCATTGTATACGCCTGCTTTAACAATGATCGTATCACCAGTTGTTGCAGTATCAATGGCTGACTGGATTGAGTTATACATTTCCTGCGGGCCCACAATCATTTCCTTTGCTGTGGCAAAACCATTGAACATCAATAAAAGGATAAAAAGTATCGGTATCATATTTTCTTAATTCCTGTTGGGTGTTTCAGGAAAGGAAGCCATTTCTTCCTCTTTGACATTTTGTTCATTCATATATTCCATGATAATTTCCTGATAGGCATTATCATCATCAAACGTACTTAAATCATTGCGATTAAACCGCTCTGAAATTCTTCCTGCAGCAAGGAGACTTCTGAGTTGACTTTCACTTGTAATGGTTTCTGAAGACACAATCGTTTCTCCTGATGATCCAAATGCGGTTGAAAAAGTGCTTTCTTCTGAACTGTCTTCATGATCCTCTTTGGTAGTCTTTTTTTCAGTAAGGCGGTCATCCGGTTCATCCATATCTGGTTTAAAAATAAAATCTTCCTCAAGGATACGAATGTCTTCCTCAGGCATTTTTTCTGCATCTGAGGGTTTCTGGTTCAATTTGATAAGGGTTTGTTCAAAATCAGTCAGCAGCATGGGTGGAATATCCGGCATGGCGGTGCCAATGACTTCCAGGCGAGTATTTTCAAGTGCAATGACTCGTGTAAAATCGATTTGTGCGTGAATAATAAACTCAGAGCCTCTCACACCAACCAATGCGGTTGGTGTTTTTACTTTAAATGCCGATTGATCAAAGCCCCTGATCTTTTTGACACTGAAGCGCGCTTTTCCAAAGGGCATTTTAATATGTGACGAACGAAATTTATTTTTTTTCTCAAAGACAACATCATGGATCATTATTTTGGAGTTGGTCGTTAAGCTGACCCTGCTTTGATCATTTAAAAAAATGCTGACTTTTCCATCATCCAAAGTAATGAACATATCCCCTTTTACAACCGGAATGTCTTTTTTTACATAATATCCGACAAACGCAATGGGATGAATCACAATCACCTTACCGGCAACCAGCTGGACTTTTCCTACATTTTTCTCAAAGCCTTGTTTAAACTCGTCTTTTATGTCCAGGCCGGGTGGGATCAAGGTGTTTTCAGAGTGGGCACATTCAATGATCAAGGTCATTATCATCAAGCAGTATATAAATACTTTTATGCGGTATGTTTTCATGATTTTTTCCTGTTAAAAAGTTATATAATCAGTATCTGATTTCATACGATAATTTTGCTACATTTTTTTTATAATCCAGGTCATTAATTGTAGAATTATTTTCAGTGTAATGATACCCCACTTTGAGCAAATCGCCATAATCAAAAAGTGTTTTGGAAAAGGTGAGCCCGGCGTATTTTTTTGTATCTTTTCGTTTGATCCCATAAACAGTGTCAATCCCTTGATATTCTTTGGATGCATAAAACCCGGAAAGATGAGATTTAATTTTCCAGGGCAGCATGAATGAAATGCCAGTATTGAGTTTGAGTTGCTCAAAGGATTGTTCTTGCGTTGCATGATTTTCTTCTGCTGAAAAACCTGCAAAAATGAATGCATGTTTCAGCTTGAAATAAAAATCGTTTGATAGCGCAATGACATGGCCATCTTTTTCATGATTTTCAAGCCATGTTTGTTTTTCATAGTAAGCAGACACCGCATAATGCATATTTTCATGGACAGTCCAGGTCAATTCTGGTTTGATACGATGACGTCGTAAAAAAAGTTTGGAATCCACCCAGCAATGGGCCGGAATATATCCCAGATTCAAAACAATTGGCTCAAAATGATACTCAATATTGGAAAAAAATGTACTGGAAACCATATTGTATTCAGTCAAATCCTGATGAAAGGTTTGATAATGCCGGTAAGCGGTTTGAATTTTTAATGGATTATCTTTGAAAAAAGTATAATTTGAAGAAAAATAGGCAGAAACAATACTGTCTTTTTCATCGGTTTTCGGGTCTGCCATTTCCATATCAGGAGACTGAAGCAGTACATTATCATTGTATTGATATTCATTTTTTATAAAAATTTGAAGGGGTTTTTGTTTTTTCTTCATTTTTTGAACAAGTTTGATCCATTTTAAAACATCATCTTTGAGTTGCCCGGATTGCAGTTGATTGTTTAAATCATGTAGAATTTCTAAGGAGCTGTCAGTGTTGCCCAATTGCGTATGACAGATGGCCATGTAATATCGGCAATTATTTTTAATATATGGACTCAGGCCTGATGTTTCCTGAAAATATGACAGTGCTTTTTGATAATACTTTTGATTGAATAAACAAATCCCTGCATGATAGCGCGAAAGCACATGCTGTGGGTATTGTTTGATATTTTTTTCAAACAATTGAAAGGCGCTGGCATATTTTTTTTCTTTAAAAGTCAAATATGCCAACTCATAAGTTAGTCCATAGATATGGGGATTCAGCTTTTTGGCTCGATATAAATGCTTCCTGGCCAAAGGCAGCTTGCCTGTTTCCAGATAGGTTCTGCCAAGATAAAAATGACAAAAGGAATCATTGGGCATATGTGTCAATGCTTTTTTTAAATGATTCCGAGCTTCTTCATATTTTTTATCTTCAAATGCAAAAACGCCCAGGTCGTAGTATGCGCCGCCTTTTTGATATTCAGAGATGGCGATGCCAGGAATAAATACGATGAGCATGTATATAACAACAATTTGTTTGATTGAAAGGACCGATTGAGGAGTCATTTGGTAATCCTTTTAATGCCTGAAATGAACTTGTTAAAACTGACAGAGCAGTTATCGTTTATTGACAAATAAATTCCTATAGCCCGAGAGCCTGAAACTTTTTGATATTGCCTTTCTGTTATTTTTTTTAATTCTTGTGAAGGGTTTGCCATTCTATCCGGATTTCTGAATTTTTCCTTGTTTTGTAACTTTGATAATTTTTTAATTTCCAGCCCTTTTTCAACTGCTTTAAGGTTCCAAGATACCAACTTTCAAGTTCATGGATGGCAATTCTAATTAACACATCTGTTTTTTGCGCTTCTAAGCATTTATAAATAAGGTTCTGGCGAATCGAAATACAGTTGCTATTGTCCTTGTCTCTTAAAACAACAAAAGTACAATCCGGTTGATTCCATGCTTTTAATTTTTTAGGCAATTGTTTTTCTAAATCTTGTTTGCCCTTAAAAATTATGTAACGAATGTCCCAATCTGGTGGTACAAGTCGAGGTAACAACCCTTCCAACATCGCTCTTGCTGATGGTTCTTCAAGAAAGAAAACGAGTGTTTTCATCAATAGTCAACTCCTTCAAAAAAACCTTGTTCCCACAAGTATCCCATTTGATCACCATTTTTCATGAATGCTGAAATTTGCTGATCGTTTTCAGCTTTGCTGATCGTTGAACAGCCATTGTTTTTTATCAGCCAAAAAACTTCATCAAGCGCTATTGCATTTAAAAATCCGGGTGAGTGTGTAGAAACAAAAACCTGGCCGCCACGTGTCGTGTATGCCCTGAACTCTTCTGCCAGTTCCCAAAGTAGTTTTGGATATAATTGGTTTTCGGGTTCTTCAACGCATAACAAAGCATGTGGTTTTGGATCATGCAATAGAACTAAATAAGCAAACATTTTTATCGTACCATCTGAAATATTACTCGCAAGAAAAGGGTTTTCAAATGAACTATCTTTGAAACGTAGTATGACACGACCATCTTCGGTTATTTTTGCCTCAACTTTTTCAATGCCCGGTATTCGTTCCGATAGTTTTAAAAGAATTGTGTTAAAAATTTGAGGATATTTTTTATATAAGTACTCTGTAACAAGTGGAAGATTTGACCCATCGATAGAGAGATGTTCAGCATAGCCCATTTCCTTATCCAATCGTACACGATTAATATTGAAAGCGGAGATGTGCCAGTTTTCAATAAAGTTCCCTACACTCACAGCCACAGGAAAACGTTCAAGCTGTGCCAATACTTTTAAAGCCAGAATGTCATCTGACTTGATTCGTTGATCTTCCTTTTTTAATTCATTGATATTTTTTAAAAAATCCATATTGTTTAAGACGATACTTCCCCGCCCTTTTGAAAAATCGAGTAAATGAAGGGGGGTTTTGTAGTTCTTATCCTCATATTTCAATATTTCTCTCTCAATAAAGGCGATTCCCTGATTTTCACCGATTATAAGATAGTAAGTTATTAATGCAGCTTTTTCCTTTTGATAAAACTGAATTTCTATTTCGATGTTTTCCGATGAATTTCTGCTACGAACTTCAAAAAAAGCATTCGCCCCTCCAATTTTATATAATGCGTTATTAATATTCGTGTAGAATGCTTCTTTAATAAACGTAAATACTTGAAATAAAGATGATTTCCCTGTGCTGTTTATTCCTACGATCACACTTAAATGCGATATGTTTTGCATTGTTGCATTTTTAAATGCTTTGAAATTTTTTAAACGAATTTTATGAATTTTCATTGTTTTTTTTTCTCTCTGTTATACTTTTTTAACATCCTTTATTTGGGTCGTTTAAAAGGGGTGCATTCCCAAAAAGTTGGACTTTTTGGGAATGCACCCCATTAAAAGTTCTGAATTACGTTCTCTCTTGAAGTTGCCTGGCATTTTTAATTACAATGTCAGCCAGAATTTCATCTTGTTTCAATTGTGACAAACTTGCCAATGGTTCAGGAATCATATTAATATTCTCCAGCCAGGGAATTGCTTTGTTAGCGCATGGTTGAATAATAATTGGATAAAGATCTATCTTTTTTTGGATAAAACGTTCAGCCATCACATCTATTGCAGCTGACTGAAATAAATCTGATGCTAAAAAATATGGCGATAACAAAAGGATAATGCTTTTCGCATTTGAAATGGCCTGTAATATTTGTATTTCATCAAAGGTAATATCATCAAAGCAGGCAATTCCAAACTTCTTTATTGACTGTAGATGCACGATGAGTTTTTCTTTAAATGATTCATCATGCGTACTGTAAAAAACAAGAATTTGTTCAGTAAAATTTATTTCTGAGTGCTTGTGTAGATCCAGTATATTTTGATTTGAAACAAACTCGTATTGATAGTCCGCAATATTCCTATCTGTTTTTGAAAATTTTACGCCAATCAGGACCATCTTTTTCTTTTTATTCAAATAGCCTTCAGCATATCTTTTTTGTTTAATCTGCCTGATACCATCAAGGGCGCTATGCATTTTAAATTCAAAAATATAGATGGTCTCTTGCGTTTCCATGACAGTATCAATTCGACCCAGATTTGTAGAAACTTCAGAATAGGTATTGTCATTCATGGTTTTCAAGATGGTATAAAAATGAGAATGATAAACATTCTCTTTTTTATCTAAAATCTGATATGGAATCGTTGCCATAATCCTTTTGATGCATTTCATCATATTATCAATATTACACTGAAAGATTGATTTTCTTAATTGATCCAAATTTTCCAGATTGTTTTGGGAGAACTGCTCAAACAGGTGTTTATAAAATGATGATCGTACTTCCATATTTGGTATACGAAGTTTCAGTAAATCCAGATCGATTTCGTAAATGGTTAAGTATCCGGTTTGAATCAAAAAAGGCATGAGCTGGACATTGTTGATATCATACTTTTCCATATCAGAATCCAGCATATGATACGATTCAAAGGTTTGGAAGGAAAGAGATCCCTGTTTAAATGCTTCAATCACATCAATTAAAAAAGATGGTGTTGCAGAACTAAACCAATAGTTTTTAAATGCACGCTGTTTAAAAAGGTTGGAGATAGAAAATGGGGCATACACAAAGTTTTTGGCATCCCATGAATAGCCATCGTACCATGTTTTTATTTGATCTAGTATTTCATCGGTTGTTTTTCTATAACGATCTGCGAGTAAAGGGATATAATCTTTAAAATACCTTTCGAGTTCATTTTGAGTGAAGCCTGCAATTGTGGAGTAATCGGCATTTAAAGTTAAATCATCCAGGTTATTGAGATCTGAAAAAATGGATACCTGAGAAAATTTTGATACGCCAGTAATCAATAAAAATTTGATTGGGTCGGTTAAGTCTTTTAAGGGAGCAAATATATTTTTTAGCACAGCAAGTACTTTCTTGCGCGTATCGGGTGCATTCATATATCTTAACAATGGCTTGTCGTATTCATCAATTAAAAGAATCACCGGGCTTTGATATTTTTTGGCAATTTTTTTAACCAATGTCCCTAAAAAAGGGCCATCCAGTTTATCCAGATCATATTCATCGGCAATAGTAGACAAATAATTTGTTAATGCGATATGTAAGGCATCAGCTTCGGTGACATTGATTGGGTATTCCAACATGGTAAAAGATAAATGAATAACCGGATAGGGTTTAAAATCATATTTGTCATAAATATAGAGCCCTTTAAACAGTTCTCTATTTCCTGAAAACATTTCTGCCAACATATTCAAAAACAAAGACTTACCAAAGCGTCTGGGCCGAGATAGAAAGCATTGCGTCATATTATTGTTCAGCAGTTCATATGCAAAGCGGGTTTTATCGACATAAATGCAATTTTCTGTGCGAAATTGTTTGAAGCTATGCGTATTAGTTAAAATTTTCTGGGAGGGATACATTTTTTCTCCTTTGCTGTTTCATTTTCGCCTTGTAACCATAGTAGTGTTCAGGAACGAAGCGGGTTCAATATATAAAATTTCAGAATTTTCTACTTGGATTGTTGATTTAACAGTTGCTTCAATCGGTCAATCTCTTTTTCTTGCTCCTTAAGCACAGCAAAAGCATCATCTCTTTCCTTAATTGCTTGTTTTGCCTTTTTAACCATATTAACGAAAGTTTTTTCCTTGTATTCTTGATGCATCCGATGTTGATACATCAAGCGATCTTGTTCTATTTCGCTAAAACGTTTTAATACTCTCATAACTTGCCTCATTTCTTCGGTTTGAAAATATTCAGGAGGTTTATTGTAATCCAGTTTCCTCCCCTCTTTAAATAAACAAAGCCAACGATCTTTTTCTGATATTATTTTGTCCGGTTTCTTCCACTTGGGCAGTTGAAAAACATGGATTGCTGCTTGATCCGATAATACAATCTGCTCTTCAATATCAGAAAAAGTAAAGACAAGATGGCATTTTTTTACATCCACAAACAGTGAGCCACCTAAAATCCAGATTGAAATAACCGGTTTTAATGATTCATAATCATCCCCTTCTCGCATTTGAGAGTGAAAAATTTCTGCCCAGTTAAAGATCATTCTTGATATCAGAAAATTGTGAATGACTATTTGAATTTCAATTTGATAAGTTTTTCCTTTTTCATCTTTTGCTTTGATATCAACAATGGATAATTTATCCCCAATGAATTCTTTTTCATTATAGGGATTCAAAATTTCCACCTCGATAATTCTTGAATTTCCCTTTAAATCCAGAACAGCATTTAAAAAATGAATCAGTAGATTTATGTTGTTGACATCACCCAGTATTGCTTTGAAAACACAATCAATTCTAGGATCAATGAATTGCGTCATTGTTTGTTCCTTTTAACAGTTGCTTTAAACGATTAATCTCTTCTTTTTGCTCCTTAACCTGTACATACACACCCTATTGGTTATTGATCATCTGATACAAAACCCCTATAAAACAAGAACTTGGCCGAGAACAATCACATCCATCTGAACCACAATCACTTCCATCTGTTGTATCAGCAGCAGTACTAGTCTTTTTAAGTGTCATGCCAACCGATGTCAAATGATGCATATCAATTAAAACAAGCCCATCATTCTGAACGATAAATGGCAGTTGGGCTTCACTGAATCCAAAACTGCCATCGCCACGTTCGTTCGTTAATATGCTTAATGATTCACCAAGTGCTGATAAGCCTTGAATATCTTTAAATAGCTTCGATTTTGGATTGATCAGCAATGGCAAAGCAATTACCGGCGCATTCTTCGATCGGCCTGAGTGATCTGATGAATGCAGTGGATTGTAACGCACGATATTCCCAGTGTCTTTTTGGGTGAAATAGAGATTCGCACCACTTCCTGCTGCTTTGTCACCAAAGGCATACAATGCAATGTTTGCAATCAGCAAGTCCTCCGGGCTGAGTTTGTATTGAGCCGAACCTTTGGCATCAATTTGATAATAGTCTGTTTCGCTATTATAATCAAGACTTCCCCCCTCAGATTCGTTGGCATCGTCGATATACAAGTAATCCAATGGGATGGGTGGAATTTTGATTTCTATATTTTTATCACTACCCAATGTATCTTTCATGGCAACGTTGAACATTGCGCCAGCCAGGGGATAAAATTCAAAGCTGGATCTTGTTTCAGCAGTAATGGTTTCTTCAAATGAGGCCTCAAATGCTTTTTGGTCTGATGACTTATTGGCATGCTTACTTTCTAATGTCGCATAATCGACATATGTAATGGTATAGCTGCGAAAGGGCTGGTCATCCAGATAAAACTGAAAAACAACATCATAAGTAATATCCCCTTTTTCCGGGGTTTCATAGCGCATATGGGTCCATGCATCATCCGGGGTCCATTCATAAATAAGCGGATCTAAGATTGTTCCAGCCCCAGAGTAACGTGACTGATTCAAGCGTTGTGACCTTTTTGTCTGACCATTGATGATATTAATATTCAGAGAATTATTTTCTGTAAAATTGGTTTGAACAATCTTGCATTGAAAGCCAGTATTTGTATTGCTGTGAGAGATATCAAGCTGAGGCGAATCTGGATTGTAGTGACTGGCTTGAATCATTGATACAGAAACAGTCTTGTTGGTGTCAAGTGTTATGATTGTCTTATCATTTGATGTGTCCTGATATTCATATGGCAGGTAGCCTTTTCCCTGTAGCAGAAGCCTGTAGTTTCCAGGTTCGAGATGCGCTGTGAATGATCGATCCGAGCCACTCAATACTTCTCTTACTGTTTTTCCTGTGGTGGCATCTATCAGCGTATATTGATATTCCTGGGGGCCGGAATCAATTTTTACATGAAGCCCATAACTCTGGGCAATGGGTGTCAGTTTGGGTATTGACAGCGTTTTGACAACATTTTCCTCATTCACTGAAATTTTTTCTCTTTTGATGAACATGACGTAATCTTCGGGTTCAGTGGTGTCTTTAACAGTAATTTCAAGAAGATATGTTTGCCAATATAGATCAGGAAATTCAAAGGTCTGATCCGGTTGAATCCATTGCGGATTTACTGATTTGGCGTCTTTTTTGGTGTCAGCAACAGTCACAGGAACCGGTTTTAATGTTGTGGGATATTTTAAGGTGACCTGGATTTCCTGATCCGGATGTTGAATCAAGTCTGAAGAAACATACTCTACTGTTCCTTTCAGAGTACCTTTTCCATTGATAACAGTGACTTTACGAACCAGCTGTTCTGCATAATGTCCCACACTATCCCTGACATTGTAGTAAAGTAAGTACTCCCCTAACAAGGCATTATTGATCTGACCGGTGACTAAAATTTGATCAGTTAAATCGCCATCCTCGTTATCATAAGCTGTTGCGCCCGGATCGGTATAGTTTTGTCCGGCAATGATTTCATCGTTGGTATTGCCAAGCAGTGCCAAAACCGGTGGTGCATTATCCTCAGGCGGGGGATCATCGGTAATCACATAATACACCGGATTGATAATGATACTGATTTCAGCAATATTGGAGTCCTTGCTGCCATCATTGGCAATAAAGGAGAATTGATCTGCGCCGCTTTCATTGGGATCGGGTGAATAAATAAATGCACCGGTTTTGGGGTAAATGATTGTCAACGCCCCCTTTTCAGGTGGACTGAAAATACTGTAAGTAAGACTGTCATGATCAATATCGGTTGCTCTCAGGATGCCAGTTTTATCATATCCCTGATCAGTAACGATTTTGCCATCATTGGCAATTGGTCGATCATTGGCCGGATTGATTCGAATTTCCACCTGACTGATATTGGAATCCTGATCGCCATCGTTTACCCTGTAAGAAAATGAATCCAGACCATTTTTATCGGTATCCGGCGTATAAACGTAGTCTCCGGTTTCCAAGTCTGTCAGACTGATTGTTCCCAGTTGGGGAGGTTCGACAATTTGAAATGTGACAGATTCGCTATCTTTATCTGCATAAGACAGCTTGCTGATTAATGTTTGGTCTTCATCGCATATTTCAGTGATATCAAAGGCAACAGGTGCATCATTGGTTGGCATGACCCGAATACTGATATGAGCATCATTTTCACTAAAAGACGTTGTGCCGCCGCGTGTGTCGATAACATGGCCGGTGGTGCCATTTTCAATATCACTGCTTCTATCCCAGGCACAAAAAGTAATTTGACCGGTTTGATCTCCAAAATAATCCAGATGCGGTAAAAAGCGAAGACGTGTTGTTTCGCCATCGGCATACAGAAGAATGGCATTTGTGTCTGAAATATTTTCAATGGCATGCCATCTTTTTCCATAATCGGTTGAAAATTGCCAGTAGCCATTGGTATTGATTACATTCATCAAGGCAATGCCTGTTTTGGCATTTTGATCAATATCTGAGATCTTGTTATCAGATGCCAGCAAGTCCTCAATAGCAGTCCCATTGTTGAGAAAGGAATCTTCGTTTATTGCATCGATGTATATCAATTGGTCACCAGTAATCACCGGTGAATTGTTCATTTGTGCAAGGAGCAGGTAACCGGTGTTGAAACGTCCCATGAATCGTCCGGCCTCAGCTTGTGTTTGGAGTATGGGTTGCCCAATAAGGACAGTCCGGTGCATATATTGATTCGCTGTTAGCTGACCACCTCCCTGGGACTGGGTGTAGTACTCCAGATGATATTGGGATGTCGATGCCATCAGGGGGTTGCAGATCAATGTGAGTATTAGAATGATAGGGTATTTCATTTTTGTATTCCTTTTACTTAAGATTGTTTGTATTAATATCTCCATTGAGCACTTTAAGAATATAAATTCAATAAAAATTTCCACAGCGGGGTTATGTTAATTTTATAACCATCCTCAATCAATTCTTGGTGTTATTTTAAAATATTTTTGTGCATACAGCCTTTTAATGAACAGATGCCAGTTTTGAATGTTTTGTATTTCATCAAAAAAAAACATATATGATTTTATCCATATTTTCAGGGTATAATTCAATATGCATTCCCACGCAGAGGGTGGGAACGAGTTTCGGCACTTGTTTGTAAAAAAAACTTGAATATCGAGTATCATATTTTTTTTCTTGCCATTCGAGAATGATTCGTTTGATTACGTTAAACCTTTAATGGTATACTAGGATAATATTTTATTAAAATATCCTATTATACCATGAAAATGTGTTTATATTCAATGTTCAATTGATGACATTTTATGATCGCTTAGGAATTCTCAAAAAAAAAATTCCCCATTTAAAATTGCTTTGGAACTTTCGAAAAATAAGTTCCCCATTTTAAATGTTCGTATTGAGGTTTACGAGCCGTAGAGACGTAGTACAGCTCGGCAGAAATAATGCCCCGGTTTATGAAATCGTTATAAAAATATCGTATTCGGCAAAGCCACGACCGCCTGGGGTTGAAACCCCAGGCTATTTCATG
>Ga0272440_1001927_pt1 | contig 16524 bp, 6 predicted proteins | sample SSMMMBAug17_FD_192440 | JGI IMG/M metagenome (GOLD analysis project Ga0272440, IMG submission 192440) | Marine sediment archaeal communities from Little Sippewissett salt marsh, Falmouth, MA, United States - SSM-MMB-Aug17 | ecosystem: Environmental > Aquatic > Marine > Wetlands > Sediment ... | reverse complement strand
ACAGGAAATTGAAAACGTTTGGAGAATTAGAATTCTGAGGGTTTAATCCATATTTAAAAACATTTTCTTATTTTTTCTATTATGAAATGTAGTAAAAATTTTACCCCCTTTTTTGAAATGCGCCCCTGATCCACTTATTGATGGTAATTGTATAGTTGAGTATGTATGGGTTCTCATAATACTTTTAATCGTTACCCATTTTGACTTAAAACCACAATTTTTAAGTTTATATTCAATGGAATGTAATAAATGGTATGCTAGTATTGAAATGAACACATGGCCATCAAATTGTTTTTCAAGCTGATGGCATATTTGCCCGAATCCAAGATGAGATTTCAAATCAATAAATGCATCATTTATCCTTGATAACATTTTGTATATATTCAAAATATCATTTTCTTTAAGATCTTTTCTATTTGTTTTTAATAGATAATTGTCATCCAATGATTCCTCTTTTGCTTGATTCTCATCTCTTGTATACCAACTTAACTGGGCTTCTTTGAGGTGTATGTTAATTAATGACTTTATTTCTGGATATTTGCTTAAACGTTCTTCAACTTTTTTTTCTATCGCTGAAAAACTGAGTTTATTATTATCCGCCTTCTCCTTCAACTTCATAAGAGATGTTTTTAAACGTTTAGGTAGAACTAATCCTTCAGGAATCTGATAATCAAACTCTCTATGTTCGTAATTAATCTCATAGTGCTTTGCGACTGTATGATAAAGTGTCTTCAACTTGCCTATTCTTCGTTCAATTTTAACCGGATTGTTTTGTTTACCATTTTTAATTTGTTTTGAAAGATTCGACAGCTCTGTTTCCAAATTTTCTTCTATTATATTTCGCATGGATTTATCTTTGGACTTTCTTCCTTCACTGCTACATAAAACATAAATCTTATCATCTTGCTCTTTGAACAATATTTTTACTTCACTTTTATCTTCTCGAACTTCTATCAATTGTTTGTCTTCGGACGAGCAACATGTAACGATGTATTTAAAATTATCGTCATATTCTTTTAGTAATTCTAAGTTTTCATCTGAAACTAATCCTTGATCCAATATTATTGTCGGCAAATGTTTATCTTTAAAGTCATTGCTTAATTGATGCATTACAATTTTCAATGACTTTAAATCCGACATTTTACCATTAAAAACGCGATGCCCTCTAATAAATCCATCTCCATCCAAGAATATCGCAACTACTATTTTGCAACAGTCATTATATTTTTTTTTGTCATTATCACCAAATTCGGCCTTCTTATTTCTAATACAAATGCCGTCAAAATAAGTATTTGTTACATCACACAGATAAATATAATCATGAATAATAAATAATTCTTTTTCTCTATCATATAGATTTTTTTCAATATAATCCTTGTATGCAAGTAATTTTTTGGAAATATTACAAAAGTGATCCTTTCCATATTGACCTTTAAAATGACTTATGACTAAAACCCATACATTTCCATACATAGGTTTGATTCCGGTTATTGTTTGAAGGGAGAACATAAAAGGTCCTTACATAGGTTTGGCTCGGTTTGCCTGCAATTTGGGTTACACTCAGTTGAGATGATACCCATAATGGGTCATCAAGTTTTCATATGCAGACCTAGCATCCAAATTGTTTGAATTCATTTCTAGGGCCTTTTTGAATAATGACTGGGCCATTCTGTCTTTCTGCAGAAACAAACACGCTTTCCCCTGAATAGTCAGCAATATTGATTGTTGAATTTCAGAAATACGATCCATTCGCATCCCATCAGCACATAACAAAAAAGCCTGCCCCCACTCTTTTCTCGCCATATATTTTTGAGCCAATGATTTCAGTGGTGTTAATGCATTGGGCGATGAGGCACGTTTGGCATACAAATCCAGCAATTCATTTGATGGCATCATCTCCAGGGATGATGGAGGAGTAAATCCGATATTTGAAAAGGTTCCCCGGGGAGCATTGTTCGGATCAATCATTTGAATCCACGTAATGAGGTCAGGGTCGCATATCGACCATTTTTGTGCACGATCAATGAATGTTTGCTTAAACGTTGCCGCATTTTGATCGTAAGCCTGAGCTTTTTTTTCAATTAATGTTTGATATTGCTTTCTTTCTGCATCTGCCATGTCTGGTGAAGGTGAATTGCGAAGGAATTGTGCAAAATCAGAGTAAATCGTATATAAATGCGCACAAGCAGGAAGGACCCATTTAGGTGATGGATACTGTATGAACTGATTAAATATCTTCTGAAGGTGAACAAACTGGGTTTGTTTTTGTTTAAATCGTGTGGGGTTCAGTTTTTCTGGCATTTGACATTCAAGATAAGCCGCATAATCTTTACCTGTACTGTAAAAAATCATCTCTAAAAGAGCATCCCGAATATCCGAATCTTTTTGTGTGTTTAGCAATGGATATAGTTGTGAATAGATTTGTTTTGCGTGATCATCTTGATTGAGTTGAAAATAAATACTTGCCTGTTTTGCCTGGGCAAGGATCTGACCTTTTTTGGAAAGCAGGAGTCTTGCATTTTTTAAGACAGGAAGAGAATTTTGTAACTGATTGTTTTTTAAAAGATTATTCACCCATTGAAAAAGTATGGTATCAATATCAGTCTTATTCTTCCCACCATAAATTTGCTTTTGATACAAATCATTTGCAGCCTTATGATTTCCAATAATTTGATAAATAGATGCTGCCTGCTCCATGAACATGGGGGTATCTGGATGGTCGGGATAGGTTCTGCAAAATATATCGAGATATTGAACCAGTAACATATAGTCACCGATTAACATTGACGTTTGTATTAACAGGTTCAAATTATTTTCATGATGCCTGGATTGAGGAAATTTTTGGATCAGTGTTTTGCCAGCAGAAAAAAAAGTGTGCAAATCATTTTTTTTCAGTGCTGTGCCCAACAGTGCAATAAGTGCCTTTTCGCCCAAAGCAGTATTTGAATGGGTTTGGGCCATTGTTAACATTTTTGATCGACCCTTTTCCCAGTCATCAATGGCAGAAAGGGATAGAGAAGAAACGATCTTTTGCTCTGCTGATGCCACAATTTCTGAGACTTCATTTTTTAGTTGTTCATTAAGAATTTCAGGATTGGAGACAATATCATTGCCAAAATTGACCAGTGTTTTGAAATCCTCTTTCATGTAGTAGGCATCAAGAATTAAATGGATGGCTGCACGTGATGCCCGGCCATTAGGATAGGCAGAAATGAAGGTTTTAAATTCATTGATTGCAGTATCGTAATGGCCTTCGTCAAAAGTAATCCAGGCCATATTGAATCGGACATCCGCCACATGTTCGGTATTGGGATACTCATTGACATATATTTTACCTATGGCAAGTAGGCCCTGGCGGCAATAATTTTTTTCATATGCATTGAAATTATCCTTGTTTTTTAATGCATGATAGTATGATGTAATTGATGCATACAAAATTTCCTGTTTGTCGATCTTGTCAGGTGGCGCCTCATGGTATAATTTTTCATAGTTTTTTCCAGCCAGCATAAATTGTTCTGATGCAAACAGAGATTCCGCACAATTATTTTTCATATCCCAAATAACCGGACTTAGATAAAAAAAATCCAGATATGCGATGTAGGCGTCGGCCGCTTCTTGAAAAGCATCCATATCTTGGGAATTTCGCGCATGATCATGAAGTTGGGTGATCATTTCCCTGGCAAAGACTTCATAATCTTTTTCTTTTTTAAATTTGTCATCAGAGTGAATATGACTGGCGTAGCGTTGTTTTTCCAAGGCTTTGATAATCATTTGAACATCAAAAGCGACCTGATCATAAGCATGGGTTTCACGCACACATTCAAATATTTTTTGTGCGTAAGCAAGGAGTTTATCCGCATCTTCGCATAAATCGGATAGTTTTCTATATATGAATGCACTATGTATCCATTTATTTTTGATAAAATAACGTTTTGCCAGTTTTTCCAATGCCGACATATATGATGCCAACGACCAGGAATAAGATTCAAAATAATCAATTGCAGTTTGTGGTGGATGATTTTTATAGCAGTCTACATAACAATATGCCATATCAACTAATGATTCCAAGCGGATATCCACATGTCGATATGTATCAATATCTGTGGTGTTTTGGTTTTTTGATGCTTTCAATGCCGTTTCAAAATGTTTGATAGCAGATTGAAAGTCCGCCCGATTAATATAACACCATCCCAACTTATACTTTGCAATGGCATAAGCCGGACTATTAGGATAATGATCTATTTTGGCATAATGGGTTTGTGCCATGTCCAGATCTTGAGATTTGAAGTAATGATCTCCCAAAAGCAAATAGGTTTCAGGGACATAGGAACTTCCAGGATACACCTGAATGATTGTTCGATAATGAAACACCATCTCTTGAATTTTTCCCATTTCACGAAATTCATGGGCCATAAAAAAATGAACTTTATCGGTTTGATCAAAACTTGGAAAATGATCAAGAATACGTTGATAAATCTCAATGGCCTGATTTTTCAAGGCATCAGCAGGTAAGGCCTCCAACTTTGAAAGGGGCTCTTTTTTTAATGATTTCCGAATAAAATAGGTTACCCTGGATTTTTCAACATACAAATCTGCCAGGCGAAGATACAATTCTGGCAAATAGAATTTGTTTCGCGATTTATCAATCAATGCTTTGGTGTTTTTAATGGCAAGATCTATTTTAGTTTCATCCTGGCGAAGTTTTTTTAAAAAGGCTTTTTCTTTTTGAGTTTCGCCGGTAAAATCGGAAATATAAATATCAGAAGTCTTTTCGGCGTGCCCGACTGATATGAATAAAATAACCAAAACAAAACAAAATTGAATAATATTTACTGGTTTCATTTAAAAAATACGTCCCATTGTTCAGGTGTTTGACATTTATCTGTGAGGGATACCCGAAGATGATCCAGTTCATCGTTCCAATACTCACCAATAAATGGATAAATAACCGGTTGTTCAAATTTTTCTTTTAAAGGTTGTTTTTCAGTCACAGACCTGGATTGTTTAACACGTTGATACATGGACAGACCGATTTCGTAATGCATTAATCGCATGTTTTCTTCAAATGCCAACAATTGATTCGACAGGTCTACATATGACTTTTGTGCCAACATGTTTAACTCATGGGCATATTTTTGAATAAAGAGTTCATAAATTGTTGTGAGTGATTCCGCAACTTGTTTATCAGGATAATTTTCAGCCAGTTTTCTTTCGTGAGCAAGGCGGTGAATAATTGAAAGGATCTTCTTTATAGATTTTTTATGTAATAGTAAAGGCATGATATCTGCGTGATGCACCAGGGTTTTTCTGAGCCGAATGCCTTCAATGAGTTTTTTGTATGCTGTATTCCATTCATCCACAATGGCCAGGGCGTTTTTATAGTTGCATATTTGTTTATATATCAGAGATTTCAGTAGAAAAAACTCAGGCGTTATCTGTGTTTCAAAATCAGGCGCCTTGAGTGCAATGAGTAAGCCCATTGCTTGATTGGGATGATTTAAATGAAACTGCGTCCAGGCCCGTTCCAATAAAAATCGTGATTGATCTTCTTGAAATTTGGCAATGCTTTTATAGAGGGCATCAGCTTTTTCATACTGTTGTTGTTCAAAATGTAAACGTGCCAGGGTAATCAGGCATCTGGCACGCAAGTCAGGATCAATGCGAGGTGTTTTTAATATTTCAGACAGAATTTGAATGCCCTGATCGATTTGTTTTTGTTGAATCTTCAATCGCGCCAATTCAAAACGATATTTTAAATAGTAAGGAGATTTTTCAGGAATCATTGAAAACTGAGCATTTCCCCAGTCTATATACCCTTTTTCCCAATTACACATGCCCTGATGAAAATCGATAAAGTGCGACAAAGGCGCTTCAACAAATCCAAAATTTTTAGAACAAATCGTCGTTTCACGAATAAAAGTGTCATGGATCTGATGTTGATTGATCGCCTCTTCAAAAAAACGAATGGCATGGGTGACAATTTTGGCATTGGGACTTTGATCTATCAGGCGAGCAAAAACATCAAAGGCAACGTATTTAAATTTGTTTTTTTTCAAACAAATACCATAAAAGAATAAAGCCCATTCGTAGTTATCTGCATTAGATGTCTGGTTTTCAATATACGCATGAAATATCGGAAGCGCATCTTTGAAATTATTCTGAGTAAATAATTGATAGCCTTTGTTGAAAAGATCTTCTGATGGGGCGGTGGATTTCTTGGTAATTGTATTTTTGGAAGGAGCTGAAAAACTACATGCTTGAAATATGAGCAAAAAAGTGAGAAGGACGATGGTCTTGTTCATTTGGATCTCCTGTCAATTTCGTTGCACTGGGGTGAATTATAATCCTATCATGCCATCATGATTGAATATGAGTATCACTAAAATAGCTGGTATGTCCCATTTACACATCATAATTTTTAACCATGATTTTACTATATTTTTCATTCCGGTTATTTCGGTGACACTGACCTATTGTATGTTCTTAGGAATGCTCAAAAAATAAATTCCCCATTTCTAAATGATTGAATTAAACATTAAGCATATATGGACCAAAATGCTCATTCTGTTTTTTGAACCATGATTATACTGAAGAAGATGAATAAGATGAATTTAAAGTGTTTTTATTTCATCTTATCCATCTTCTTCAGTGTAATCATGGTTCAGAAACGAATCAACAAATATTGAATAATGAGGAATTTATTTTCAGAGCTTTCCTTAGTAAAGGAATTCTTTGAAAATAGGTTCCCCATTACGTATATGCATGATGTTTAAAGCTTGAACTGTCAATCCTTATGAGTGTAACCATGATTGCAGTTCAAACCTTATCAATGGAAAACTTATTTTTTGAGCTTTGCTAAATTCAATAAATAAATGGAGAGTTTATGTTTCGATCATTCCTAAATTGTTTGGAATGATCGAAACATTTTAGTCACTATACACCCGCATTTAACATACCTTCAATAAAGGGATCAATCACACCATCAAGCACGTTGTTCACATTGCCGATATCTAGATTAATCCGATGATCTTTAACCATTTGATAAGGATGCAGCACATAGGATCGAATTTGATTGCCCCAGGCAATGTCATCCTTTGTGCTATGAATGGCATTCATTTCATCCATCTGCTTTTGTTTCTCCTGCTGATAGATTCTTGCTTTCAATACCTTGAGCGCAATTTCCTTGTTTCTATGCTGGGATTTTTCCTGCTGACATTGAACCACAATACCTGTAGGAATATGAGTGACACGAACAGCACTACTGGTTTTATTCACATGCTGTCCACCTGCGCCACTGGCACGGAAAACATCAATTCTTAAATCTTTTTCCTCAAGATCAACGACAATTTCCTGTGTCAATTCTGGAAAAATAAAAACTGAGGCAAATGAGGTATGCCGTTTTCCATTAGAATTGAAAGGCGAAATCCTGACAAGGCGATGAATTCCTGTTTCAGATTTCAGATATCCATAAATATATTTACCATTGGCTGAAAAAGTAACACTTTTAATTCCGGCTTCATCACCTGGCTGCAAGTCAATTAGTTTAGTTTGGTGTCCATTACGTTCCACCCATCTTGAATACATGCGAAAAAGAATTTCTACCCAATCTTGCGCATCCGTCCCCCCCGCACCTGCATTGATAGATATGATTGCATTATTTTTATCATTCTCACCGGAAAGTTTTTGTGAAATTGAAAATTTTGTAATCTTTTTGTCTAAATCTTCAAGATCTTTTTGAATGTCAATTAGCGCTCCAATATCATCTTCATCACTGGCCATTTCAAGTAATAATTTATTATCCTCAATATCCTGGCTCAATGTTTTCCATTCTGAAATTGTCGTAGACAATTGTGTTCGCTCTTTTAAAATGTGAGTCGATGCTTCCCGATCATCCCAAAAGCCATCTTTGGTGATAATTTTTTCTATTTCAGCCAATCGTTCTTGTTTTTGAGCAAGGTCAAAGACAACCTCTTAAGCTGATGAGTTCATCGTATAAAAGTCCTATCTTTGTTTTAACTTCTCCAAACATATATTGATTCTCCTATAAAAAAATAGGCATCCTTCATATTGGGTGAAAATCAGTTAACATTTGAACCGAAATGATGATTGATTAGAAACCTCTAGAGACGCAAGGCTGTGGGGCTCCGAGCGAAAATAGGTATCTCAATCCAACGATTGCCCTTTTTCTGATCGGGGACGCAAAGCCGTGCATCTCAAAAAGAATATCTTGTTCCCGAAAACTTGTGAACTGGTATCATGAAAGATGCCAAAAAAATAAAAAAACATATCATATATGGATAGAATATTCAATGATTAATAAATAGCAAACTAAGGAAAGTTCTGTAAATATGTTCCTCATTATGCAATATTTCTTGATTCGTTTATGAACCATGATTACACTGAAGAAGATGAATTTAAAGTGTCTTTATTTCATATTCTTCATCTTCTTTAGTGTAATCATGGTTAAAAAAACAGAATGAACTGTTGGCTACACATTTGCTTTTCAGAGCTTTCCTTAATCATTCTGATTCAGAGGAAACCTGATTCAAAAAAAGAATGAACTGTTGGCTACGTATATGCTTGATGGTTAATTCTTGAACAGTCAAACATTATAAATGATGAACTTATTTTCAGAGCTTTCCTAAGTTGAAATAGAATTGAAAATATACAGCAAAGTGTTAATGCAAATGCAAACAATAAACGATTCTATCATCACTTTCGTATAGAAAATTGAATTGAAATAGAAAAGGCATAGTTGTTGCAGTGTCTTATTCGTATAAAAAAATGAATTACAGGATTGGATTTTCCCAATCATTGAAAGATAAATAACCTTAAATTACAGGGGGTTAAATTGAAAACAATAAAGTGTTTTAATAATCGTATATTTTTAGGAGTGCTTATTTTCGTATTATTTTCATCATTAAGCACAGTTTGGGGATCAGACAATCAAATTATTTATACTGTATCATCGGTAGTGAACGCCTATACTGATCAATGTTTTGAAATAGATCTCATGTATGCTGTTTCAAATGATTATACAAACCTAAATGGTGTTGGCATAATGTTACATTATGATACTGACTTTTTTGCCAACCCAACATTAACGTATTCAACAACAGGCATAGTGGGCTCACCCTATATTTCGGATGAGTCGATCAATGATGATGATGGCGATTCTGCCACAGATAAAACATTTTCTGTGGCCTGGTATGACCACAATACCAGCTGGCCAGGAGTAGCACTTCCGATCAAACTCTGTTCAATAAGATTTACTACAGTAGACAGCTTATCAATTGATAGTCAATCCATTCTTCGGATCACCCCAACAAGTACACATTTAGGATATAGTCTGTATGCTGAACCCATTACAGTGACAATTGCGCTTCCATCTTTTGGGCCAGTGGTTGATCAGCCTATTGATGATATCTTTGTTGAGGAAGATGCTGTGTCACAGTCTATTGATTTAAGTCCTGTATTTAGAGATATTAATCACCTACAAGTTGTTAAAAATATTCAATCCAATAGTAATCCATCATTAGTTTCTACAACCATTGAGAATGAGACATTAATTCTAAACTTTTTAGAAAATCAGAATGGCAGTGCAGAAATTGTGATTATCGCCATATCCAATGGCAAAAGCGTTTCTGACACCTTTACAATTACTGTAAACGCTGTTGACGACCCCCCCTTTGTTGCAAATGAGATTTCGAATATTATTGCAGATGAAAATGCAAACAATGTGACCATAAACCTATCCAATGTATTTTCAGATGTTGACAATACAGGGCTGATTAAATCCATTCTTGCAAATAGCAACCCAACATTGATATCTGCAAACATTATTGATGATCAATTAACGATTGAGTTCTTAGAAAATCAATATGGAGAAGCTCATTTAACGATCAACGCTGTTTCAAATGGCAAAAGTATTTCAGATATTTTTACAATCACTGTCAATGCAACGCCACCAGTTGCAGAATTTTATGCCGAGCAGATATCAGGAAATGTCCCGCTGGAGGTTCATTTTATCAATACTTCTCAAAATGAATTTACAAGCGCTCAATGGCAGTTTGGAGACAACAGTAAAAGTAGTGCAATATCACCCATTCACACCTATTCTTTACCAGGACAATATACTGTGTGTCTTGAAATTACCGGCCCGGGTGGCACAGATAAATTGACCAAAACAGCCTACATTCAGGTGAATGAAGGATGTGATTTAAGTGTTCAGTTTTCTGCAAATCAACGAACAGCAGCCATTCAAACAGAGATTACGATGACATCCTTTGTTTCTGAAAATGTGACAGATTTATTATGGGATTTTGGGGATGGAATCACCAGCCAGGAAAAAAATCCCACCCATTCATATTCAACCCCCGGCCAATATAATGTCAGTCTTACTGCAACTGGCTCGGTTCAAGGTTGTTCAATGACAAAGGTCAAAACTGAATATATCCAGATTACCGGCAGATCAATTACCGGGCAGGTTCTTGCTGATGGGAATGGTATGCCTGGCTTTACAATCGATTTGTGGGATAATGAATCGAGAAAACTGGATTCAGTGATAACTGATGAGAATGGGGGATACACATTTGACAACTTGCCAGCAAAAGCAGGCCTTTTTATCACTGTTTTTCCACCATCAGAAATGGCAGATCAATATAAAATACAGTTTTATCCTGATGCCATTCAGATGAATGATGCTGAGCGAGTATCAACACAAACTCAGGACTTACAAATTGATATTGATCTGATTGAGCCCCAAGATAATGGTATCAGTGGGCAGGTTCTTCTGAATTCAAGTGGGGTTGCAAATGCGATGATCACAGTTTATTCCGAAGAACTGAATCATGTCGATACTGAAATATCAGATGAACAGGGCAACTATACAATTACAGGACTTCCGATGGCCGATGATTACATTGTCAGCGCATATATTGAAACAATCAACCAGGAATACTACTATGCCATTCCTCAAGACGAAACACCTGGAAATTTTATGCCAACGAGCAGTGTGACCCGATATTCCATGTCAACACCCATTACACCAGCTGATCCCTTGCTTCAACATATCAATATGATTGTAAAAAATGAAACCATACGTGGTACAGTTCTTTCAGATGGTCACCCCGTGTCAAACGTTCAGATTTATGCATGGTCCAATGAAATGTTGTGTGGTAATTTCAGTGCAACTAATGTCAATGGACAATATACCATTACTGGCCTTATTGCAGTTTCAGAAGCTGATGCACCATCAAAAGGATACTTTGTGGAGTTGCAATCTAATGGATGTCCCTATCAGGTGTATCATGACCAAACAGATATTGAGATGGCTACACGTGTTGCAACCGATCGGACTGATATTGATTTTCACTATTCTGCCTATCGGCAGGTCAGTGGTCGTGTTACTGATACCAACAATAATGCCATCTCTGATGCATTTATCCATATTGAATCAAAAAGCACCCAGACGAAGGCTGATTTCAAAACTGATGAAACGGGTCTCTATACATTTACACAATTGCCCCTAGGTTCGGATTATATCTTGTATGCCTATGTGAGTGGCTATCCCTTACAATATTATAAAAATTCTGATAATGCTGATCAAGCAACACCCATTGATGTATATGATCATCATGCTGAAAACATTGATTTTGTCATGGATAAAGGGTCAGTTATCAAGGGTCAGGTTATATTTCTTGAAAATGGGCAGCCAGTGCCAGAAGGGATATTTGTAAACGTTTCGTCAGGAACTCTAAATTCAGGTCGTGATGAACCCACTGATAGCAATGGTTTTTATGAATTTACAGGTTTGGATTCCGATATTGACGACTATATTGTTTCAATCTGGAACCCGGTATATGTCAATGTCTTTTATTCATCGTCAGGCAGTGTGTATCGTTTTTCTCATGCGACCCCCATTGCACCATCAAATGAAAATCGCAATTTAACATTAACACCAGGATATTGTATTCAAGGTGAAATTACGTCACGTTCAGTTCCAATTGAAGGCATTAAAATTTGGGCTGAAGGCCCAACAACAGGGCATGCACTATCAATTTCAAGTACAGTCAATACCCCCAATTATGAAATATGCGGGCTTGTATCTGGAAGCTATGAAGTGAGTATTTCATCAGATCAATATCTGAATGATTCATACCCAGACCCTGTCATTATTGATGCAAACAATCAAACGAACATTGATTTTCAGTTAAATCTTCCCACTCGTACGCTGAGTGGCACGATCTATCAAGCAGATCAAAACGAAACGATTCGATTGTTTGCCACATCTTCTAATGGTTCTGAGGAAAATATTTCCAAAACAGGGACTGGGGCGCCCCTATCTTTCACATTTAGCAATCTCCAACCTGCCTCAGATTATCGGCTGGAAATTCGAGCAGACAATCATGATTATCAGGTTTATAACAACAAGACTGTTCTGACAGAAGGCACAAAAATTGACCTTTCCACAGAAAATGCAAATGGCATTGAAATAACGCTGATACGTTCATCAGGAAAAATTCAAGGTGTTGTCCAATTTCCTGAACCATTGGTCAAAAATAATTCTGTATGGTTAACGACCTCATGCGGATGGCTGAGTCACGAAATTATTCCCCAAGAGTCAGGTGGGGATATGCCTTATACATTGACAGGTTTGGGTCTTTCCACTGAATGTGAGTTACACTTAATTTCAAATTATTATGAACAACAAGTTAAAATAATAAATACAGATGATGCTTTACCGGATAATGATATTAATTTTGTTTTGACACCGGGTGGAAGTATTTCTGGTCAAATTCGAAATGCCAATAATGAAGGTATTGCTGGTGCTATTGTCATGGTTTTTTCTGATAACTCAGGTGAGGGCGGTGAACCTGCTGAAACTGATCTGAATGGGAATTACCAGGTCGGCGGTTTGAATGCAGCCTCAGATTATTATGTTTATGTAAAGGAAGATTCCACCCATTTTTATTATCATTCTAATGGTACTGTTTCCCTGAAAAGTCGTAAAGGTTTGATGTCCTTGAGTCAGGGACAAAACATCACCGGTATTGATATTCAAACGTTTGACGGTGAAAAAATTGAAGGCACAGTTCGAAACGCTGATGGAAGTCCTCTTGCCAATGTCTATATTTCGGTGGAATTGGGTCAGGATTCTGCAGGAAGTGATATGACAGATCAACAAGGAAGATATCTGATTGATAACCTACAAGCCAATGCCATCTATAGATTTGAGGCCACTCCTAATCAGGATTCCGGATATATCAATCAAATCAAAGAGAATATTCAAACCAATCGCCTACAGGTCGATTTTGTCCTTCAAAAAGGGTATACACTTAGTGGACAAGTGCTGCAATGGAACCTGTCACCTGTTGAAAATGCAACCATTAGAATCAATTCCATATCTAAGAATATATTCCCACCGCCTGTTAAGAGTGACAATCAGGGAAATTTTGAAATTTTGGGGTTGGCTTCAGCATCAGATTATTTCTTACAGGTCACACCAGAACATTGTCATCTGAGTGAGTTTAAGAGTGAACATTTGATGATTGATGACCATAACAGTTTACATATTACCCTTTCCCCGGCACTTTCCATTTCTGGAGCAATTAAGGTTTCAGGCGATGAAGTGCTTGAATATACACAAACAGCTCAAATCAATATATATTCCAGTGATGGTTTCAACCAATGGACTCAAAGTCAAAACGATGCAGGCTCTTTTATGTTATGCCACGTACCAGATACTTCAAAGTATACAATCACTGTATCAACTGATAACTATGCAGATCAAAGTGTCTATCAGGTATTTCCAGGTGAAAACGTTGATATCATTCTATCGGCTAATGATGCCACAAAAAAAGTGTTTGGATATGTTAAGAACTCAAGGGGACAACCCATTTCCGGTGCGCGCGTTGAATTGAATTCCAGTCTGGTAAATATTCCAAGCCAGCTCAGTCAGGATGATGGATGGTTTCAATTTGAAAAGGTGCCTGAATTATTTAATGGTTTATCCATTCGTGATTATAGCTTGCTTGTGACTGCAAGTGGTTATCCAGATGCACGAAAAAGTAATATCCCCCTGAATACAGCCATGACAATTTTTCTTGAGACTGATGATACAATGATCATTGATGGCACTGTAAATGATGTAAACAATACCCAAGTTCCTACTGGCTATAACGTAATTGTACGCATTTATGAAAAGAAAGATAATTCTGAAAATGCAGCAATGAAGGAAAAGAAGCAAATCAATGATGATGGCACTTTTAAATTTGAAGGGCTGAATGTAAACAGCACCTATAGTCTCAAATTTATACTTTTGAGCGGTGACAATCAGAAATTGAAAGAATGGGCAGGGGAAAACAATCAAGGGGTTGAAAAAAAGAAGGATGCGATCTTTTATTCCCCAGGTGAAACAGTGAATTTTCGGTTTAGTGAAGAATGGCCTTAAAACATCGTCGTGTTAGGCTGTATTTCCAAAACCAAAAAAATCTGAACTCTTGAAATGGCCTCAATTATTTTACATAAAGATCGCTAAAAATTCGATTTTTTACCAGTCCATTTTATATGAATTTTTTCAAACGTGCCGTCATCTTTAATAGACTGAAAAGCTGTTATGATTTTTTTATATAAGATTTTGTCTAATTTTTTGGAGATTCCAATATAAGCTCCTCCATGGGAACCCTCAATACGATATGAATGTAACGCCACATCATTATATAGACTAGCATGGTTATTGCTTTGATCCAGGAGTAGGTGCTGGATTTCAAAATCATCTTGAAAGAAACCGATAACCCTGCCTTTTTGAAGCATCGCAATGCTTTGTTTCGGGCTTGATGTGAAATGCAGAACGTTTTTTATAGCAGGATCCTTTTCTATACGATTGTCAAAGTAGTCTGAATAACTTGCTCCATTCAAATAACCAAATTTTCTATTTCTTTGCCTGGAAACGATGATAAGATCGTCACAGGTATTTATTGGCAAATGTTGGTCCTTTTTTAATACAACCAGGCCAATAGCTGTAATCCGGATAGGTCCCAGCCAATACATATAGGCTGATCTCTCCTCATTTTTACTAAGATTTGGCATCATGTGAGTTTTACCAGACTGCATCCAATATAAACTCCTTTTAAATGGTATTTCAACGATCTTAAAATCTAGTTTCGCTCGTAAGAAAATTTCATTGAAAATATCGATATCCATTCCATACCATTCCTTACCCTTCATATAAGTTGCAGGATAATAATCTCGATTTGCATTAATCAAAATGGGCTGGGCAAAAATGGATTTTGATAAAATGATCGTAAGCAAGCTGAATTTAAATGTATTTATTAATACTTTTAAAAAAAAATTCATTTTTTTTCCTTTAATAAATTAATTAATATAATATCTTCAAAAATCGTAAAAGATAATTTTACAAACATGAATTAAATTATTCCATATTCTTGTTTTTCAGTATATGTGGCATGATTAATGACTCCTTATGACTGACATTACTTACGAAAATCCTTACACATGGTATCTCCAGATTAATTTCTTTTGATTCCTAAATAGGTGAAAGATTTTTCAATTATTTTTAATGCTTACCTATATCTTTCCCACTTGTACATTCATTTTTTTCATTTTCATTGATCAGCACAACGTATTCTTTAACAATCCTGCTTTTGTAGTATCTGAATATTTTTCCCTGAGCATTTTATTGTAAGGAAAGCTCTGCAAAAAAATAAGATCCTCAATTTTCAATATTTGTTGATTCGTTTCTGAACATTGATTACACTGAAAAAGATGAACTGTTGGCTACGCATATGCTTGATGGTAATTATTGAACAGTCAATCATTATAAAATGGGAAACATATTTTCAGAGTTTTCCTAAGCATTAAAATGATAACAATCATAAAACGCCATCATTTTATTTTACAAACCAGAAACCAGTATAACACTTTAAAAACTTTTTTTAAACTTGGAATGCACTGGTTGCAAAAAAACTATTTCGCCTGGAATTAGTATTGTTATGAAATATAACACGTATAAACAATATCCCAAATCCGTGGTGTACTTTTTGCCCAAAGCAAAAAATCGACTAAACAAATAAATTTTATTTGAAACCTGTCGCATTTTGTATCTTTTTTACTTTCCAACGACCCTCCTCTTTATTTTAACTATCCATTTTGAGCCTTCACCTCAACTTTCCTTTCAATTCACACCAAATTTTTCTCATATTCTATATTTTTTTACACACCTATCCATTGTTTTTCTATCTTGCCAAAAAACCCTTTAACAACCTGATATGATTATGTATTTGACAATTCTGGATTCTCGAAGACTGATACTGGAGCCTTCAATATTTGATATATTTTTTGCCACATTTTTTTCCAGTGACAAATTCTTCCAAATGATGTAAGTTGATCCTCTCCAAGTTGTCTTTTTTAAATCTGTATAGTATATTTCCCCTTCAGTTCTTGCCCTCTCTAACCATTCATTTTTATTCTCTTTTCTTAAATTTCTTTTAATTAAAAAGTCAA
>Ga0272440_1001926_pt1 | contig 16527 bp, 15 predicted proteins | sample SSMMMBAug17_FD_192440 | JGI IMG/M metagenome (GOLD analysis project Ga0272440, IMG submission 192440) | Marine sediment archaeal communities from Little Sippewissett salt marsh, Falmouth, MA, United States - SSM-MMB-Aug17 | ecosystem: Environmental > Aquatic > Marine > Wetlands > Sediment ... | reverse complement strand
AGGTTGGAATCGTAATGTTATTTCTTCGGGCCACCTCAAGAATTGTTTCTCCGGGGGTGAACTCAAAACATTTTCCATTTATTGTAATTTGGTTTTCGTTCATATGCCTCCTTATATGAATTCAGGCATCAATGTTGACTTTTCAGGAAATTTTTAAATTCAGCTATTTCTTGAATTATTGATCACCTGAGTTTGATACATCTTCTATTTAAATGTTATCTATACCTCAAAATAAAATATTTCGCAACAACAATTATGATTCATTATTGAGTTTCGTCTGAATGTATGCTATTTTTTGTAACGATTAACAAATAAAGATTTAAGCAGGAAAAAACAAAATGTTTAAACTGATCACACAATGGTTAAACAAGCATTTATCAGATCCCCAGATAGTCATTCTAAGCTTTTTGATTGTTATCGGGTCGGCATTGATTTTTACGCTGGGGAATATGCTTGCACCAGTATTTTGCGCCATAATTATTGCGTATCTTCTGGAAGGATTCGTCAATATTGTCGAGCGTATGAAAATTCCAAGAATCATTGCTGTAATTCTTGTTTTTGCGGTTTTTATGACCATTTTGTTAATACTCACAGTTGTTTTGCTGCCTTTACTGTCTCAGCAGGTGGGACAATTTCTTCAGCAATTACCATCCATGATTGCCACCGGACAAACCGAATTAATGCGATTACCAGAAAAATATCCAGATATTTTATCCGAACAACAAATCAAACAGGTACTTGATAATTTGGGGAATGAGTTGTCAAATTTGATTCAACAACTTTTTTCATTATCAATGGCATCTGTTCGGGGAGCAATCAGTATATTGATATATCTGGTTTTGGTTCCGCTTCTGGTCTTTTTCTTTTTAAAAGACAAAAAGAAATTAATATTATGGTTTACAAATTTATTACCTGAAGAAAGTGAACTGGCTTATCGTGTTTGGCAGGAAGTAAACATTCAGACTGGCAATTATATTCGGGGCAAAATATATGAAATATGTATTGTCTGGAGCGTAACATACATCACGTTTATATTGTTTGGGCTCCAGTTTTCTATGTTATTGGCTTTCTTTGTCGGGCTTTCAGTGATTGTACCATATATTGGCGCAACAGTCATGTTTGTCCCGGTTGCGTTAATTTCTTATTTTCAGTGGGGATGGTCATCTGAGTTTGCTTATGTAATGCTGGCATTATCTATTATTCAACTTCTGGATGGCAATTTACTGGTGCCCTTGTTGTTATCAGAAGTTGTGAATCTTCATCCGGTAGCTATTATTGTTGCAGTCCTGGTTTTTGGCGGTTTGTTTGGCATTGTGGGCTTATTTTTTGCGATTCCACTGGCCACACTGGTTCACTCAATAATGAAAGCATGGACAAGTCATCAATTTAAGGGGGATAAACAATCACAAGGTTAGACAAAATAAAGACATTAGTGACCACTGTTTTAATTTCGCTAATGATAAAGAGTAAATAATAAAGTTAAATCAATGATCACTATTAAAAAAAGATGTTTGACGAACGTATGAATAAAGAGTAATAATACAACTTGAGTAGATTTGTAAATTACAATAAAGCTATAAATTAATTAACTGCCCCTTAAAAGCTATAGCGGAGATAACTATGTCAATAAGTTATAATACATTATTGATAATTTACTATTGAGAAAATGAAAGGCGTAAATAAATGAGACATAATGAGAATATAGATTTTAGTCATGTAACAAAATTCACCGGCTATATGAAAATAGTTTATCAATTAGCAGTTACCGATTCTAGACATATGAAAATACTAGATATGCCAGCCGGAAATGGTCTTCTTTCAGAAAAATTTAAATCTGAAGGACATGAAGTTATTTCTGCTGATATCAATGAAGAAAGAAAAGATTTTCTTTATGTAAATATGGAAAGCAGGTTACCCTTTAAAGATGATGAATTTGATTTAATAATATGCCTTGAAGGAATTGAGCATGTAGTAAACCCAGCGAATCTAATATTTGAGCTATGCCGAATTTGTAAAACCAATGGTAGAGCTATTATTTCTATACCAAATATTCAAAACTGTTATTCAAGACTTATCTTTTTATTTACTGGAACTTTTTATCAGTTTCGTCCTGAAAATTGTAATTTTCAAAGCAAAGATTATAAAATTGATCGAGGTCATATTTCGCCATTAACCTATTTTCAACTTCGTTATTTGTTTAAAGAGCATGGGATGACCCTAAACCAGATATCAGGTGATAGATATAAAAGAAAATTGCTAATGCCAATTTATATCATCATAATATTTTTTGGGTATATTTTTGAATCCATTCTCTTAAAAAAAAAGCAATAGAAAACAAGAGTTTTCTCAAATAATGAAAGACATGTTTTCAAAATCAGCTTTGTTAAGCAGGTCTTTAATTATGGTTTTTGAAAAAGACTAATAGACAGGAACAATATTTATGACAAAAATAGAACCAAAAAAAGATTTGGCAGAGGATTTGACGCCATCAGAATATGCTGCCAAAGCATTATTTGATTTTGCCATTGATAGAGAAGATATCAAATTCTTGCTGGCCAAACCTCCAGATGACCATAAACTATCGAACGATACGATGGAATACGAACTTCAAATATTGAAAATAATCAGTACTGGCTGGAGTATTTCCTTTTATCTGACGGAACATCCATTGAAATTGCCGGTTGCTGAAAAATTTTGGGAGCAAGTCCATTCTTTTTCAGATACCATCACCTCAACAACTGAGCTGACCATTGGAAAAAAAGTAGATTATTTCAATATATTGAAAGAAAGACTTGATACTTATCTTGACTCTCTTAAAGAACTGACAAAAGATAGTGATCCTTTGAGTATCATTGGTCCCGAATTTGCAAAATTTTGTGGCGATAAGGATGATGTTTTTGCCATGCTGACAGGTTCAAAAATGTTTGCGGCCACCCTGAATCGTATCAAGGATTTTTTTGATTCCATTGATTGGGATCAAAGCAATGAAATAAATCAAGGCAATGAGTCAAAAAACAATTGATTTCACCCTCGAACATATACCCGAGGGACAAAAAATTTCGTTTTCCGGATCTCTCAATGTAAAAACATGTGGAGAAATATGGAATACGGTTCGTAATACAATATCTGCATCTTCTCATAAACTGATTATTGATGCATCTCAATTGACATACTGTGATATGTCAGGCATCGCATTGATTACCACATTACAAAACGATGCCCAACAAAATGGACAAACATTTAAGATACAGGGACTGACACCTGAAATACAACGGATGTATCAGCGATTTGCTGATACATCCGCACTATCTCCCCTCTCACAACCCACAGTTCGTACAAATATTATTGAAAAAACAGGTCGATTTTTTTATCACTTCGTTCAATCATTCTTACAAAATCTGTACGCGCATATCCTCTTTATTGGCGAGTTGACTGCTTTTTTTATGCGTGCCATGCGTCATCCATTACAGATTCGATGGAAACAAGTCTGGTTTGTCGCTGAAAAAGCAGGGATAAATGCACTTCCCATTGTATGTCTCATTGGCTTTTTAATGGGGTTAATTCTGGCTTTTCAATCTGTTGTTCCCATGTCAAAATTTGGTGCTGAAATATTTGTTGCTGATTTAATTGGACTTGCAATGATTCGCGAATTGGGCCCCTTGATGACAGCGATTGTACTGGCCGGTAGAACAGGTTCTGCATTTGCGGCTGAACTTGGCGCAATGAAAGTGAACGAAGAAATTGATGCATTAACAACAATGGGCATTGAGCCGATGAATTTTCTGGTCATTATTCGTGTAATGGCAGCATTGATTGTTACGCCTATTCTGACCATCTATGCAGATCTCATCAGTGTTTTGGGCGGCGCAATTCCACTTATTTCTATGGGCTACCCTGTTGTGACCTATTATAATGGCGTTGTTAAAGCAGTTGATTATATTGATCTCATCAGTGGCCTTTTTAAATCTGTTTTTTTCGGGCTGCTCGTGGCCAGTGCAGGATGCAAATGCGGCCTTCAAACAAAAACTGGTGCTGGGGCAGTTGGTGAATCAACAACACATGCTGTTGTGAACAGTATCATTTTAATTGTTATTTGTGATGGCATATTTTCGGTGATATTTTATTATCTGGGTATATGACTTTTTTGCCTGGAATGATTCACACCATCAATCTTCAATAATCAGTCAACCATGCCGGACGTGTATAATACACCTGTCATGCTTTCGTATCTATGAAACCAACAAAAAGAATCTAAATTTAAATGATCTGGTATGCATCTTGCTCATCATATAAAACCAGTACGAAAAATGTCGTCCATTTCTAAAGATCAATAAGAAATTGATTGATCTTTTATACATCCAATGAACAAATTTATCCGATGAAAAAAGGGGGATGTATGCAAGTCTATTTATTCCAAATAATCAGGAGGATACTTTATGTGCCATCGTACTAACGTATCAGTGTTATTGATATGGGTGATTTTCAGTACTTTTTTTTGCGGATGTTCAAGACAATGGGTTATTTCAAAGGGCATTCAATTTGTCGCACCAGTTATTGTTGAAAATGGTCTGACGTCATTTTTAAAGGAATCCGATCTAATTGTTGCAGAATCAGGTATTACTTCCAATTTAAAATTATTGGAAGTGTTATTGGAATGTAATCCGAACAACAAATTATTGTTAAATAATCTTGCTTTTGGATATAGTGCTTATGCATTAAGCTTTGTAGAATATGAGATGGAAAAGGCTGGATTCGAAGAAGATGAAGACATGGAACTATTTCATCGAGAACGTGCTAGAAATTTATATTTTCGCGCACGTAAATATGGGTTTCGCTCGCTTTCGCTCACCTTTCATGGCAAAACCTTTGTAAAATGTATCACCTCAAAAAAAATAGATATGGATGCAATTAAAGAACAATTACAATATATTTCAGCAGATCAGCATGAGGCATTATTCTGGACAACCATTTCCTGGGGATCATATTTACAAATATCCCGCGATAATATTTCAGAATTGGCAATGGTTCCAGTCTTTAGATTGATGAACCAACGCATTCAAAAATTAGACAAAGAGTTTTTTTTCGGTATGCCAGTGATGATTGATGCCATGTTGTATGCCATGCCCCCGATGGTGGGTGGCGATGAAGTTAAATCCAACCAAAAATTTGATATGGTATCTGATATCAATAATGGAAGGTGTCTTCTCAATCCACTATTTAAAGCACGTTTTTATTGCACACAATTTGACTATCCAGAAGCCGGCATTTCTATTTTAAAAGACATTGTGAATAAGGATACATCAAGTTGGCCAGAAAAATACACCCTGATGAATGAAATTGCAAAGCGTAAAGCAAAACTTTACTTAAAATATGCAGATGATATCTTTTAACTTTTTTTGAATATCGCTCAATATTTTCAGTTGAGCGGACATAATTTGTTTTGGAGGTGTATTTTGAAAAAACAAAGATTCATAGCAACCATTGCAGGAATAATTTTTTTGGGGCTATTGGTTATCAATAATTCAGTTTCTGCTGGAAAAATAAAGATTAAATTCGCCTCTTTGGCCCCTGAAGGCACCACCTGGGCGAATATTCTTGAAGAAGCTGCTAAGGAAATTAAAAAGAAAACCAATAAGCGCGTAAAAATCAAGTACTATCTGGGGGGAAAAAAGGGTGAAGAGCCTGAAATGATTCAAAAAATGAAAATTGGCGAAATTGATGCTGTTGGAGTTAGTGGTATGGGTTTACAAAGCATTGTCAAAGATATTCGGGTAATGGATTTACCTTTATTGTTTGAAACCTATACTGAATTTGACTATCTTAGATGCAATCTCTTTCCTGTTTTTACTAAAATGTTTTTAAAAGAAGACTACATCTTACTGGCAATGAATGAAACCGGATTTGTTTATAATTTTTCTAACGTGCCCATTCAGGAAATTGATGATATCCGAAAGGTTAAAACCTGGATTTATAAAGGTGAACCAATCAGTATGACCCTGGCGGATATTGTTGGTATCAATACAGTCCCTTTAGGGATTACTGATGTTTTAACATCATTACAAACAGGCTTGATTGAATCCTGTTATGCCCCGCCGGTTGCTGCCATTGCCTTCCAATGGCATACAAAAGTGAAATATTTGTCCAGTAAGCCATTAACGAATGGATGTGGTGGAATCGTTATCCGAAAAGATACCTTTGACAAAATAATCGCCAAAGATCAAGAAATTGTCAGGGCAATTCTCAAAGAAAAGAATGAAAAAACCATTCTTGAAATGCGCAAAGATAACGAAAAAGCCAAAAAGGATCTGACAACCAGATTTGGTCTCAAAGAGTTTAAATTGTCACAAAAGGCGGATAAAGAAATGGAGGTGGTTGCTGACAAAGTGAGAAAACGACTTGTTGGTGAATTCTATACACAAGAACTCCTTGATAAAAGTATGGCGTTGGTGGCAGAATGTCGCAAGATGGGTCAGAAAAAATGTGCAAAGGTAACCCAAAAAATTATTTTGGAGGAAAAATAGTGCAGCGAATCACTGTCTTCAATCGTCTGGAAAAGGGTTGCATTACTGTCATCCTGATAATTCTGTCATGGCTCAGTTTCAGTTCCTGTCTATACCTGGTTAAACATACGCATATTATTTACAACACAATTGTTGAAGACGAACTGATGCAGACGCATATACAATTAACGCCGATTATTGTGTCCAGTATTGATGAAGATGGCGATCAGGTCACGCAATATTTTACAATTCCAAAGTTTATTATATCCTTATTTCTTCCATTCTTATGCCTGATTTTTGGATTTTATTTTATATTCAAATGCTATACATCCCTTCTTGATGCGATTGAAGGACAGGAAAAAAGTGTGGTACGTTTTCTGGAATATATTGATAATAAAATTGAGCGGTTTGAAAGTACCGTTCTGGTAAGTGCTCTGGCAATAATGCTGGGTATCTATTTTATTCAAATTATTTTACAAAATGCAATGCCGCAATTTCTTGCAAGCATTCAGGGGGGAAGCTGGATGCCTCAGATTGCCACGCTGATGGTGGGTGTTGTTGGCTTTTTTGGTGCAAGTCTCGCGTTGAGAAGTCGTCAACATATTAAAATCGATATTGCATCCAGAATTCTTTCCAGAAAAATAATGACACAAATTACTGTAGTTCTGGACACTGCCGGATTTGCCATCTCTCTTATTTTTTCTTTGATCTCTACAGATTATGTGTATTTTTTATACAACGACAATTCTTTTTTTACAAAACTCAGTGTGGGAACTGGTGTTGATGCGTATTTATTTTCTATTCCAGAATGGCCATGTAAGGTATTTATCCCAGTTGCTTTTGGAATTCTGGCCTTTCGTTTTTTTAAATCAATGGTTGAAGGATTAATCAAAACAAAGCCGGTCATGCCGGTTCGTTACCATAAAAAAGGAAAGTCGTAAATCCATGAGCTATATCTTTTGTATACTGTTTATTGTTTTTGCTTTGTTCGGAGAACCCCTGTTTATTATTATGGGGGGACTCGGGCTATTATTATGGTATTTAACCACGCCAATAGATGGTTCGTTACTCAGCATGCTCATTGATATGAAACGATTGACCAGCCAGGATATTTTTATTGCAATACCGCTATTTACGTTCTGTGGTTATATCTTATCCGAAAGCAATACTCCCGCCAGAATGACAAATCTGGTGAGGGCCTTATTGGGTTGGGCATATGGAGGGCTGGCTATTGTGACATTGGTCACATGTGCTTTTTTTAGTGCATTTACCGGTGCATCCGGGGTGACAATCATTGCACTGGGCGGTTTTTTATACCCTATTTTAATTAATGAAAAATATCCAGAACATTTCAGCCTGGGACTGGTGTCATGTACCGGAGGTCTGGGGTTGCTGTTTCCGCCATCATTGCCAATTATTTTATATGGTATTGTGTCAAAAACATCCATAGACGATTTATTTGTGGCCGCCTTGCTACCAGGCATGTTCATGATCATGATGTTATCTTTATTTGCCATTATACGCGGAAAAATGGCCAATGTTCCCACCAAAAAATTCAATTTTAAAGAAGCTCTTTCAGCCTTGTGGGAAGTGCGATGGGAGATCCCATTTCCATTTATTATCATTATTGGCATTTATGGAGGTCTGGTAACAGCCAGTCAGGCATCAGCATTGGTTGCTTTTTATGCCATACTGATTGAATGCTTTATTTATAAGGATATTTCATTTACCAAAGATTTGCCATTGATTATGAAAGAAGCCATGGTGATGGTTGGCGGCATCCTGATTATCCTGGCCAGTGCAATGGGATTAACCGCCTTTCTAATCGATATGAATATTCCTGATATGATATTGGGTGCAATGAAGCAATTCATAACAAACAAGTACTGGTTTTTATTTGTGTTAAATCTATTCTTATTGCTCGTTGGGTGTATGATGGATATTTTTTCTGCAATCATTGTTGTTGTGCCGTTGATTATCCCAATCGCCACTGCATTTGACATACATCCGATTCATTTGGGAATTATTTTCTTAATGAATCTAGAAATTGGCTATATGACACCACCGGTAGGAATTAATTTGTTTATTTCAAGTTTCAGATTTAATAAGCCGGTAGTGACACTCTATCGTTCGGTATTACCCTTTTTGTTAATTTTGTTTTTATGTCTATTGGTTATTACGTATTGTCCATTCTTAAGCTTGTGGCTGGTTGATTAAATTTTGTCACTTCGCTGCTTGCTTTTGGTGCAGTTCCCACTTGTTCAATACCTAACTCCATGTAAGCCTTTTTTCTGGAAATAAACGATGCCTGCAATACGCCTGGTTGATCCACATAATCGTATATGAGTGCATCTTGCTTTTCTTTATCTGTACGAAGAATTCTGCCAACGTATTGTTTGATTCTTCCGGTAAACTTTACAGGCATGGTCAAAAAAAGTGCTGATAATTGTTTTAAATCAAAACCTTCACCAATCAATTGTGATGTCGCGACCAGAACCTGAACATTACCTTGAGACAATTCTTTGGTGATTTCTTTCCGCTCTTTATTGGGAACATCTCCGGTCAAGAGTTTGACAACAACATCCTTGTGAGCAATTCGATTATAAAGTATTTTGCAATGCTCTTTTCTGTCAGAAATTACCAACCCAACGCCACTGTTTTTTTGGGCGTGCCTGATAACATCTTCAACAATCAGTTCATTGCGAGCGAAGTCATCCGTCAAAGCACTCATCATGGCTTGATAATCTTCATCAACTGCATAATCATAATCAAAAAGTGTGCGGCGCACAATCATGCTGGCTTTCATAATTCTGGATTTGCTCTGCAATTCCTGTGGTGAAATGTTAATTAATTGCCCTCCCAAGTAAAAATTGATCACCTGGGTGAGTTTATCTCGCCGGTAGGGAGTGGCTGAAAGCCCTAACATATACCCTGAATCAAATGCAGATGATGCCTCCACAAATGTTCGAGAAGGTGTTCGATGGCATTCATCAACAATAAAAAAGCCAATATGATCTTTAATTTCATGCGCGCGTTTATAAAGGCTGTTCACTATGGCAATGGTCACATGCGATCCAATTTGAAACTGCCCATCACCAATCAGGCCGACCTGGGTTTCAGATATATTAAGAAATTCCTGTGCACGGTCACGCCACTGATATAAAAGTTCTTTTGTATGAACAATAATCAAAGCGGGTTGTTTTCTTTGCGCGATACAATACAATGCGACAACTGTTTTTCCCCCGCCGGTCGGGCAATTGAACACACCAAATTTTCTTTTTAAAATAACGTTTGCAGCACGTTTCTGGAAATCATACAGTTGTCCGGTGAACTCAAAGTCGATATCTTCCAGAATGCGTGTCTGGTCATGAATCACAAGGTTCAAATCAAATGGGGTTAGAATTGATTTTAAATGATGAATAAATCCCCGCGGCATGGTAATATAATTATTTCGTGTCTTGAGAAAATAAAGTTTTTCAGGCGTTTTTCCATTCCAATAGCCACGTTTTTTGTTTTCGAGCCATTGTGGATTCGTAAAAATGAGTTGATCTTTTAAGGATTCTATTGCTTCAAAAGGCAATTGTTCCTCTGGTATGGCAATTTCATGCGTTATGTAGACATCAACGTTGGTTTGTTGTGTGTCCAAAAACAACTCCTTCTTTCATGAAAATGTATAATATTGAAGTTTGTTAATAATCGTTCAGGGTATTTATTCAGAGACTTTTTTATCAGGTCAGTGCAAGATTATTCTGGTGGTGATTAAACCACACATGATCGCAGAAAAAATATCGGGCAAATCAAAGATTTACCCGATATTTAAATATCGTTACGAAAGCCCGGCGGCTTCCTCTTTTACAGAAATTGCCATTTTGTATAATACAGTCAAAACCAGCATACCAATTGCATATATCCCAATTGTAATCATAATTTCAGGAATGGTCGGAATGTATTCATTGACATGATGTAATGGATTGGGCACAAAACCGCCTGAAATCATTCCCAAACCTTTGTCTATCCATGTGCCGATAAAAATGGCCACACAAGCAACGGCCAGGGTGGATTCATTGGTTCGTACTTTGGGTATGATCAGCATAAAAATACCGGTAAACATCAGTATCATGGATAACCACATAAATGGAACCAATGCACCTTTTCCATGTAAACCAAAGAATAGATATTTCAGATGATCCATATGTTCCGGAATCTGGCTGTAACATGCGACAAAAACTTCACAGAAAAAGAAAAAGACATTGATAATAATTGCATAGGTTGCAATTTTTGAAAGCATTTGGATGGCTTCCTTACCCGCATCAAATCGCGTGAGTTTGCGAAGCAACAGGCACAATAATATTAAGAGTGCTGGGCCTGCGGCAAATGCTGATGCCAAAAATCTGGGAGCCAATACAGCAGTCAGCCAGAATCCACGACCAGGTAAACCACAATACAAAAATGCGGTTACTGTATGAATACTCACTGCCCAGGGTATGGATAAATATATGAAAGGCTTAATCCATTTGGGAGGGGGAACGCCTTTGCTTTCTGCTGACAGCGCATTCCAGCCCACAATGACATTTAAAAACAAATAACCATTCAATACAATCATATCCCAAAATAACATGGAATGGGGCGTTGCATAAAAGATCACATTTAACATGCGCTGCGGTTGTCCGAGATCTGCGAGAATGAAGAGCAGACACATGGTTACCGCTGCGATAGCAACAAACTCACCCAATACTGTTATTTTTCCAAAGGCCTTGTAATGATGTAGATAATAGGGCAGCACCAGCATAACTGCCGAGGCAGCAACACCAACAAGAAATGTGAACTGAGCGATATAAAATCCCCAGGAGACATCCCGACTCATGCCGGTGACACCCAGTCCAAACCAGAGTTGGTAGAGATAAAACACCACTGCCACGCCGATTATTGACATTAATACCATCAACCAGGCCCAGTAATTCTTGTTTCCATTAAGCACTCTTTCAAGCATAAACACCTCTTTATTTTCTTGATTGCTCTAATAAAGAACAATGATATCCTTAAACCTTATAGTATATCTGCGGCCCTGTTCCCAGTCCTGGTTTACGTCGAATCACATAATCGGACTTGAGTACTTTTCGAACATCGGAGTTCTCATCATCCAGGTCGCCAAAAACAAGCGCGCCACCCGATACCTCTACACAGGCCGGTTGCTTACCCACTGCCAATCGTTCGGCGCAGAAATTACATTTTTCCACAACGCCTTTCATGCGTGTGGGAAAATTTTCCTGCGTTTCTTCGATAAATGGTCGGGGATCCCGGAAATTGAAACTTCGGGAACCATAAGGACAGGCAGCCATACAGAAACGACACCCAATGCACCGGTGAAAATCCATTAAGACAATCCCATCTTCTCTTTGAAAGGTTGCTTTTGTTGGACATGCGCGGACACATGGGGGATTTTCGCAATGGTTACATAATACAAGAAATGGTGCATGCTCAATGGCCTCAGCAATATGCTCATGATGCTTCCCTGGAAATGCATGATGAAATTCTTCTTCCCAGATCCACTTGATTTCATGTCGCTTGTTGGTCATTTTTGGAACATTATGCAGTTTATGACAAGCTTCAATGCATTTATGTGCTGTGCCATCATGGGCCATTTTTTTCACATCAATCACCATTGCCCATCGCTTTGCTGTGAGAACATCTTTGCCTTTGGATACATCGCCGATGGGGGATGATTGTTTCTGGAGCCCGCCTGAAGCAAAAACATCAGTGACTGGTTTCAAACCCAAACCGGCAGCAGCAACGCCGGCAATCTTTAAAAAGCTTCTTCTGCTATTTTCCATCATTTATTCTCCTTCGGCGCTATGTGGCAGTCCCAACAATATGGCCTGACTGATGCATAATTATGGCATTTATCACAAAAATCAGCCTTTGTTACGTGGCATCCCATACATGAATTTTCACCAGTAGACAGGCTCATATTAAACTGACGGCCATCATCTAACGTATAAACACGTTTGGCATCCCGAACAACTGTATCTCGCCATATATCCAGAATTGCCATATGTTCTGCTCTCATATATGGTGTGGGTGCGATACATTGCTTTGCCGCCTTTGCCTTGTCAGATAACTTCACTTCCGGAGCTGGTGCAGCTTTTCCCAGGTTATACCAGAATGGAAAACTGATCATTGCGACAAATATCGCAAGGCCGATCACCACGATCTCTCGGTCATATATTTTTTTATTCGGCATCATCACCCTCCATTGATTTCAAGGGATCTCCTCTTAAATCGGTTTCCCTTTCTTTTTCACCGGGCAGAACCAATGCATTGGCCACAAGTTCATGAACACCGGTGACATCGACTTCAGGCACCCAGTATTCCATCAATGTGGGCAAGGCCGCACGATCAATTGCGCAGATACAGCCCAGCATATTTACCCCATGTTTTTCATGAACATACTTGACCGCATTGGCTCTGGGCAACCCACCTGCCAGGCGCAATTCCATGTTTTCACCGGCATTCAGGCCTGCACCACTGCCACAACAAAATGTTTGTTCTCGTATCGTATTGGATGGCATTTCATAGAATTGGTTACAGGTTTCTTTAATAATGTATCTGGGTTCTTCCAAAAGCCCCATCCCCCGCGATGGATTGCAGGAATCATGAAATGTAACGATTTTGCCATCATTGCGGCTCTTATCCAGTTCTAGCTTGTTGTGTTTGATTAAATCAGCAGTAAATTCAGCAATATGAACCATTTTTGTGGATGCCGCGTTTTCAAAGCGCGTACCGGTAATTGGGGAAACCGGGGTTTCCAGAAAATCTGCCGGGCCATTTAAGGTATCCATATACTGATGAATAACGCGCCACATATGACCGCATTCACCACCCAAAATCCATTTTACACCCAGACGTTTGGCCTCAGCATACATTTTGGAATTTAAGCGTTTCATTGTTTCATGTGATGTAAAAAAGCCGAAGTTTCCGCCTTCAGAGGCATAGGTACTCCATGTGACTTCAAGATTGTATTTCACCTTTAAATAATGAAACAGTATCATGTATCCCATGCAGGTATATGTACCCGGATCAGCAAAAACATCGCCTGATGGCGTAATAAAAAGGATATCCGCACCTTTTTTATTGAAACTGGGTTCAATGGCAAGCCCGGTGATATCTTCAATATCTTCCACAAAGAAATCCAGCATGTCTTTGAATGCATGCGGTTGGATACCCAAATGATTGCCTGTTCTATAACAATTGGCCACTGGTGTTGCAATCCAGTCGATGTTCAAACCCAGAAGATTAAGTAATTCACGGCCCATGATTGTTATTTCAGCCGTATCAATACCATAGGGGCAAAAAACTGAACATCGACGGCATTCCGTGCATTGAAAGAAATAATACCACCACTCTTTTAAAACATCAATGGTCATTTCTCTGGCACCATTCAATCTGCCCAGAATTTTACCGGCAGCGGTGAAATCGTTTCTGTAAACAGAACGTAGTAACTCCGCCCGAAGTACCGGCATATTTTTTGGATCGCCCGTGCCAATAAAAAAGTGGCATTTGTCTGCACATGCGCCGCATCGCACACAAATATCCATAAAGACTTTGAAGGTTCTGAATCGTTCCAGACGTTCCTTAAAACCATTGTGAATAATTTCTTTCCAATTGTCTGGTAACTTCCAGTCTTCATCGGTTGGATTCCATTTTCGGGCATAGGGCAAACCAACGTATTCTACACTTTTTGGATTGGATGAATAGCAATACATGCCTTTACGAATACTGGTGGGCGTATCCATCCAACCTTTTGCGGGCACTTCCTGATGACATCCATCAATTTTCGATAAAAATGCATCTGGTTTCAATTCCTCTGACATTCTTTACTCCTTTTTATCCACCGGCAATCCTGCCTCAATCATGCGATCCCGGAATTCGTTTTCATATGCTTCATACGAATGAACTTTCACTGGATAATTCCAGGGATTGACATGTCGCTTTGCACGATTGTTGTTGATCAAATTTCTGGTGGGACTCATGAAAATTCCGCCAAAATGCATCAGTTTGCTGAATGGAAAATAGGCAAACAAAATGCACACAAGAAATAAATGCACAAAGAATAAAGTGCCCACACCATCGGGGATTGTTGGTTGAAGCGACACAAGCCCCATTGTCAATTCTTTGATCCCCACGATATCTACTTTCGTCAGATATCGCATAAACATGCCTGTAATTGCAATGGCCATGATCATAAACAATGGGAAAAAATCAGCAGGCAGAGAAATATAACGTACCTGCGGGATAACAACCCTTCGGATAAACAAATAGGTCGCTGCGGCCAACAAAACAAAGCCACTCAAGAAAAGAACCGGCAATCCTATTTGCATAATAGAGTCAACTTCTTCGATCATCTGGATCGCAAAAGGAACCGGCTCGGTAAAAAAACGAAGATGCCGAACCAGGACAGCCAAAAATGACCAGTGAAATGCCAGTGCAGCCAGCCAGAGCCATTTTTCCCATTCATAAGCAATACGTTTACCTGCATTGAATTCCATTTTAATATTTCGGAACAATGATCGGAAAAAAAGAACTTCAAGCAACATCCGGACAATCACCCCTCCTAAAGTAGAGGGATTGTCAATTTTGTTTTGTTTGATCCAGGGAAGTGACTGTTCCTGTCCACATGTGGTGGGAATACGAAATGGGACTGGAGACTGTGCCCAATTGATGATCCGATAGACCACCCCCATTGCAAATGTGATAAATGCCGCATATGGGATAAATACACCAAACAGATATTTCATTTCCCATACACCGGCACCAACCCATGCAAACAATAACAATGCCACCACGACTAATAGTGAAAACAGATAATTCACATTCATTACAAACCTCACTTAATATAATATTATGGTCTTAGCAATGATTTCGCTGTTCGCCAGACGATATAATCAGTGCTACGCCGTTGTCTTTTCTGGTTTCAGCAGATTCGCTCTTTCCAAAGCTTCGAAAGATTGATTCCTGACTTCATTGGCTTTCAAATCATAAATCTTTTCTTTGCATGACATGAAGATATCAAAAGCATACAAAACCAACTGATCCACACGCATTTCAAATGCAACATAATCTTTCAATTCTAAAGTCAATTTTTGATCCCGCACCACGTTCCGCACAATGGGTTTAAGGTCCAAAATAAAACAAACTGCATCTGAGGCTGAAAAATTTTGAATCGCTCGAATACGAAGGATTGGATCAAGATGATTCATTAAAAATTGGGGATCTGTTTTTTCATGCAGGAGTTGGTCAAACAGTTCTTCAATATGTGTTTGGGTTATATTGCCAACAGGATTTGAAAATGGGTCTTGTTCTTTTTGGATAAAATTTGATGTATCCTTAGGGTACGTGTTGGCAACACGCTTAAACCATTGTTTAACAATTTTTTGTTTGTTTTGTTTCAGGGTATCGGTTAATTTCATTGGGTTTTGCTTTTTATAATTTATATGGTATTTATTGAAGATTCATTCTTTGTCATTGCCAGAATTGAATATCTATAGACAAAATGAAGGGATATGTCAAGATGGAAATTTGGTTTTGGGGTCGGACCGGATTATTTTTCTTAACCTTTTTAATTTAAGGTAAAAAATTGATAAAAACACGCTTTTTGCCTCATTAAGACCTGATTTGGATATCAAAATGGAATTTAAAAAAAAAATAGGCATCCTTCATATTCCAGTGAACCCTTTTTGAGCGCAATTTGTATTATTTAGAGACGCACTGGCCGTGCGTCTCTAAATAAGGAAACACAATCTCGATACACCGGTAAAGAATGGCTTACTATTTAAAATCACCTGAAATTCTGAAAATAAGTTCCCCATTAAATAAATGTTCATTCAGTTTTTTGAACCATGAATACACTGATTATGTTGTGAGTTTTATTATGTTGCGAGTTTTTAAAGGATTATGTTGCGAGTTTCAAAAATCCACTGAAATAGAAAATAATCTCTCATTTTTTTTTACCTCAAATACAAAACATAAA
>Ga0272440_1001925_pt1 | contig 16536 bp, 7 predicted proteins | sample SSMMMBAug17_FD_192440 | JGI IMG/M metagenome (GOLD analysis project Ga0272440, IMG submission 192440) | Marine sediment archaeal communities from Little Sippewissett salt marsh, Falmouth, MA, United States - SSM-MMB-Aug17 | ecosystem: Environmental > Aquatic > Marine > Wetlands > Sediment ... | reverse complement strand
TGGGAATATACGCAATTGGATCCAGAATACCCATTGTGCCTGATATGTTTTTAAGTATGGATGTAGAACCAGCCGAAGATATTTGGGCAAAACAAAATCGGTGTTATATGGTTCAAGTATTTGGCAAACCGCCCGAGCTCGTGGTTGAGGTGGTTTCCAATACAGTGGGAAGTGAACGAACCACTAAATTTCAACAATACGAAGCCATGGGGGTTAAATATTATATTATATTTGATCCTGACAGGCGCATCTTTAAAACCAGGCTGCATGTCTATGAATTAAAACAAGATCGATATGTTGCTTATCACTGGCAGTTAATAAAAAAAGGCGTCTGGTTTTCAGATCTAGACTTGGGACTGAACATTCAGAAAAGAGTCTATCGTAAATACGATGCCGATTTTTTAGTCTGGTATGATAATCAGGGAAAAATATTACTGCCAGGTGAGGAAAAAGCAAAATTTGAAAAAAATCGCGCTGATGAGGAAAAAAATCGCGCTGATGTTGCTGAGAGAAAATTGCAAGAAGAGCAAAGTCGCGCTGATGCAGCGCTCCAAGAATTAGCGTTATTAAGGGCCCAATTAAAAAACAGTCCAAATAGTATGCGATGAAACAAACTCTCCAAGTCTGGTAAAAAGACTTGAATTTAAAAATAATGTTTCATGTAACGTCTGCCTGACGATTTCAGACGCAACCTTAAAAAAGGGGGCAATCATGTACAACTCACAAATCAAATATGAAATGAAGTCAGATCAATCACCATCATTTGTGCGTGAAGATCAATTCGACTCTAGTTTTAGTTATTCTATTAATGATGTAATAGAAATTGATTCAAATGATGAATCAGATTTTGACTATGAAAGTCTTATTACAGAGGATGATACGCCAGTGGACAACTTATTTTCAGAACGTCAACAGCGACTTTTAGCAGAGTCTCTGTATACAGATTGGGATACCAGCCGAATTTTTATGGCCTGTGCCAACGTGGGAATATATCCAGTCCGGTCCAGAACTCCCATTGTTCCTGACATGTTTCTCAGTATGGATGTAAAACTTGCCGATGATATCTGGGCCAAAAAAAATCGGTGCTATATGGTTCAAGTTTTTGGTAAACCCCCTGAACTTGTTGTTGAGCTGGTTTCCAATACAGTTGGAAATGAACGAACTACTAAATTTCAACAATATGAAGCCATGGGAGTCAAATATTATGTAATATTTGACCCGGACAATCGTATATTTAAGACCAGACTGCACGCATATGAATTAAAGCAAGAGCGATATGTTGCTTTTCATTGGCAGTCAATCCAGAAAAATGGAGTCTGGTTTTCTGATCTGGGACTGGGACTGAAAATTCAGCCGGATATTTATCAGCAATACGAGGATGATTTTTTAGTCTGGTATGATCATACCGGAAAACAATTTCTATCAGGCGAACAAAAAGCAAAAGCTGCATGTGAATATGCCGAAGCTGAGAAAGCGCGTGCAGAGGCTGCAGAATTTCGCGCAGAGGCTGCAGAGTTTCGTGCAGATGCTGAAAAAAAACGAGCGGATGCTGCTTTTCAAGAAATAGAGTTACTAAAAGCACAATTGGAAAATATGCGAAGCTAGTTATTCCTATAACCCCAAATTTATGTCACATAAATATGAAACAAACTCTCCAAAACCTAATCAAACAATTAGAGTCCAAAAAAAATATCTCATGCACCGGTCTGTCAGGCGCCTCCCTTGCAATGATGATCACACAGATTTACTTTAACATGAAGCAATGCCTCATCGTTGCTGTCCCTACTGACAGACAGGCTGAGACGCTTTTGGATGATATCACTTATTTTAGTGGAAATAACCGGATCCCCCTGCATTACTTTCCATCCAATCCAGCAATTCCATCTGATTTTATGACCTATCAAAACAAAAATGCCGCCCAGCGGATCCGAATTTTATACAGCTTGATTGCTAGCAACCATCCGCCTGTAATCATTACCACTGCTGAAGCGCTTTCTCAATATATTGTTCCCAAAAAAACTCTCGCCAGCTATGCGGAATTGATCATGCAAGGTGAGGACATCAGTAGAGACAGTCTGATTGAACGATTAATTGCAGGTGGTTATTCTCATGAGTTGATTGTCGAGGAGCCCGGTGATTTTTGCGTTCGTGGTGGTATTCTCGATGTTTTTTCATCCTTATACGACTATCCCATTCGAATGGAATGGTTTGGCGAAACCATTGATTCCATGCGTTTTTTTTCTCACAAAACCCAGCGGACCATTCGAAACATTACTGAAGCCACCATTGTGCCGGCCCGAGAAAGTATTGTTTACCCGGAAAACGAAACCATTTTGATGCATAACATTCGAAAGCAAGCCGCAGATATGCAGATACCAGCGAATAAAATTCGGGGATGGATTGATCAGATCAAGGAGGAAAAAAATTATTCAGTGCTTGATGGTCTGATATCCTTTGTTTATAAGGATATGAATACGTTGAATGATTATATTGATTTTAACACCTTGTTCATATTGAATATGCCATCTGCTTTGGAACGAGAAGCTTCTGATGCCTTTTATCATGCAGAGCAAAATTTCATTGCGGCCAAGGATGAAAAACGCCTATGCGTCCCACCTGATAAGATTTATCAACCTTGGCATGAGGTTATAGAGGGAATCACCATTCAGCATCACATGAAAGTCAATCAGGTAATGACCGACATGGATACAGACAACCCGCAGTCAATCAAGTTTAATATTCAGGATAATTTGGAACTGAAAACACAACTCAAAGACCAGCACGACAAAGAACATTTGCTTCAACCATTGGTCGATTGGGTGCTTCATCAGAAATCACTTGAATGCATGTCACTTTTACTTTGCCGAAGTAAAAATCAAGCTGGGCGCCTTGAGTCTTTGTTAAAGCCCTATGGTATTGCGCTAAAACGAACAGAGGTGATCCCTGATTTTACTCGAAATTCCAGAAATGTATACATTTGTCTGGGGCAGATTTCATCAGGCTTTGTCTGGGAGGATGTTGGACTGGCCATTGCGTCTGAGGATGAAATTTTCGGCCCCAAAAAACGTCGTCGCAAGGTCAAACAATCCAAAGTACAAACCGAGTTGCTTTCTTTTCAAGATCTGAATAAAGGTGATCTGGTCGTGCATATAGAACATGGCATCGGTCAGTATCAGGGATTGGTTAAGTTACGCCATAACCGGGTTGAAAATGATTTTATACTGGTCTTCTATAAAGATGATGACCGCCTCTATTTGCCGGTGGATCGTCTGGATATGATTCAAAAATATATGGGCGTTGAGGGTATTTCACCCAACCTCGATAAAATGGGCGGTAAAACATGGGAAAAAGTCAAAGAAAAAGTTAAAAAATCCGCTGAAAAAATGGCCAAAGAACTGCTGGATTTATATGCTGCCCGAAAGGTGAACAAAGGTTTTTCATTTTCACCCGATGATGCCATGTATCAGGACTTTGAAGCCAAATTTGAATATGAAGAAACACCAGATCAATTAAAAGCCATTGAGCAGGTTTTAAGAGATATGGAGCAGGAAACCCCAATGGATCGGCTGATTTGCGGCGATGTGGGCTATGGTAAAACCGAGGTTGCTTTACGTGCATCATTTAAAGCAGTTAATGATGGCAAACAGGTGGCTATGTTGGTGCCGACAACATTACTTTGTGAACAGCATTTGGCAACTTTCCAACAGCGTTTTGATCAATATCCAGTCCGGGTGGAGGGGCTCAGCCGGTTTAAAACCACGAAACAACAACGTCAGATTATCCAGGATCTTTCAGATGGCCGGGTTGATATCGTCATTGGGACCCATCGATTGCTTCAAAAAGATATTCAGTTTAAGGATATTGGATTACTTATTATTGATGAGGAGCAACGATTTGGCGTGCGTCATAAAGAAAAAATCAAACGCTTTCGAAAAACACTGGATGTTTTAGCCCTGACAGCAACTCCCATACCAAGAACTTTGCATATGTCGATGCTGGGTATTCGTGATATCAGTGTGATTTCGACGCCGCCTGAGGCGCGTCGGCCGATTACCACCTATGTCACTCAATTCGATGCTCTGGTGATTGCTCAAGCCATTCGGAAAGAAATGGCTCGACAGGGTCAAATATTTTTTATTCACAACAATGTCAATACCATTTTTTCCATGGCATCCTATTTACAAAAGTTGGTGCCTGAGGTAAGATTGGCTGTTGCGCATGGACAGATGAATGAATCGGAATTGAGTACAGTGATGGTCGATTTTATCAAAACAAAAATTGATATGGTGGTTTGCACAACGATTATCGAATCTGGCATTGATATACCATCAGCCAATACCATCTTTATAAATCGTGCCGAACGTTTTGGACTATCGCAAATATATCAGCTTCGAGGCCGTGTGGGCCGAAGTGGCGAAGATGCTTTTGCATACTTGTTTGTTCCGCCGGAATCACAGTTGAAAAAAAACGCACTCAAACGCATGAAAGTCTTGATGGAAAACAGTGACTTGGGTGAGGGATTCAAACTGGCAATGAGTGATCTTCAAATTCGGGGCGGTGGCGCCATTTTAGGTGCTGAACAATCCGGACATATTTCGGCAGTGGGCTATGAAATGTTTTTGGAACTGATCGAACGTGCGGTTCAAGAACAAAAGGGACAATCAGCACTGCCGCCACTGGATCCGGAAATTAATGTGCCGTGGTCTGTGTTTATCCCTGAATCGTATATTCCTGACATTGACCAACGATTGCTCATATATCGTCGACTCTCCAGAATGACACAGGGACCCCAAATTGCAGATTTGCAAAAAGAACTGATTGATCGATTTGGAAAAATGCCGGTTGAAGTCAAAAATTTGTTGTCCAAAATTTTGATCAAAGCATTGGCCAAAAAGGCTGGATTAAAAAGAGTGGATTTTGCAAGTGATCGATTGACCGTGTATTGTGATCCAAATTATCAAGAAAATCCACAATCACTGATTGATTGGGCAACGAATAATCCAGATAAAATTCAATTGGTTAATGAAAACGGGCTATCTTTTTTATTTGATTCTAATGCCGGTATTCGGGTTCAGGCGAAAAACATCTTGAAAGAAATTGATCAACGTGTTAATAATCCAAATTACAAATAAAACATGAACTAAAAATTATGAACTACTTGAATTTATACAAAAAATTATTTTTACGAATAACTTTAGGAGGCACACTGATCCTTATAAATCTATATGCCTGTGGGCGTGTGCCCACCAATGATCATGTCGTTATTCGCGCAGGGAAAAGTGAGATTACCAGTGAGTATCTGAATCAAGCACTTGAGATATCAAAATCGGCTTATCCATCCATTGATCGTCTATCAGAAAAAAAAATACAAGAGTTACATGAAAAGGTCATTGCCGAACTAATAGAAGAGGCTTTAATTACAGAGCGTGCTAGAGAGATGGGGATATCCATATCAGAACTGGAATTAAATAATGCTGTAAACGATATTCGAAAAGATTACCCTGAGGATACTTTTGAAACCATGTTGTTAGAACAATCCATTCCATATGATTTTTGGAAAAAACGATTGAAAAAAAGATTATTGATTCAAAAAACAATTTCAGCGGATTTACAAAAAAACATGACAATCAGCCAGGCAGATATTGCAGATTTTCATCGGCGATTTCCCAATAATTCAGTTTCGCCCCTTGAGAGTCATCCGTTAAAAAATGAAAATATCCAGGTACCATCCAATAAACAGGCCATTGAAACATTTATCAAAAGTGAAAAAACTGAGGACAAATACCCTGACTGGATAAAAGGCTTAAAAGAACGTTATGGCTTGCATTTAACTTTTGAGGAACCAGCGAAATGAAATATCGCACGCTTATTACAATTATCATATTCATTTTCATTGCCAGACCGTCATACGCTGAACTGGTGGACCGTATTTTGGCTGTGGTAAACAATGATATTGTTACATTATCCGAATTCAACAAGACCTATGCCAAGCTAGCGATGCAGATTCAAGCCTCAAATTACACAAAAGATGAGCAGACAAGCATGCTGGCCCATTTAAATACTAAAGTGATAGACACCCTCATTGAGGAAAAACTGGCTGTTCAGCAAGCCAAGGCGGTTCAAATAGAAATTGATGATAACGAAATTGATTTAACAATTAATCACATAAAAGAGCGGCACAATTACACAGACGATGAATTTGAAAACCTGCTTGAAATGCAAGGCTCAAATATAAAGGAATACCGGGAACATATTCGAAAACAAAAAATTCAGTCCCGACTCGTTGGCATGATGGTACAATCCAAGGTGGTTATTACCGACAATGATGTCAAAGCATATTATGACAGCCACCCTGAAACGTATCAGTCAAAAACGACCTATCAGTTGAGAACGATTATCAAAAGATCAAAATCAGATGATGCTCGCTCACAAATGGAAAAAGCTTTGCAGGCATTTGCGGCCGGAACACCGTTTGCTGAGCTAGCCAAAAAATATGCAGAACCGGCATTTGCAGAAAATGGCGGTCTATTGGGAACATATACACTGGATCAGCTTTCACCACACATTCGAGACGCCATAACAGATTTAAAAGCAGGTTCTTGCTCTCCAATTTTAACAACCGATCAGGGTCTTCAGATTTTATACGTCGAAGATATTACCCAAGGCGGTGGTAAAACTTTGGAAGAGGCTACAATTGAAATTCGAGACTTATTGTACAATACAAAAATGGAACAGCGATATCATGCCTGGATTCGCGATTTAAAAGAAAAATCTCACATAAAAATTATTGACTAATTATGATTTTTTTATAAATACAATTATTTATAAAAAAAACTAGAAACAATGTTTCAATTTTAATTGCCGATATGGTCACGAAGATGGCCTGAATGGTTGAATTTTTCAAAAGTGAAATTATGAATAATCAAACAAATCCCAATGATGTCTATTCGTCTGGATCCATAGGTACTTTTTTACGAACAGAACGTGAAAAACAAGGCCTGGACCTGAATGATATTTTTCAAGTCACCAAAATTCGTCCTAATATTTTAGAGCATATTGAGAATGATCAGTTTGATAGGGTATCGACCTCAGATTTGTTTTTGGTGAGTTTTTTAAAGTCATATGCTCAGGCCCTAAAGTTGGAGCCAGAACCACTGGTTAAACAATATCGAGTCATGGCCGCCAGGAAAGACGCACCTCCACCAAAAAGTGGTTTTGCTCAAAAAGGCATATCACCGCAGCTTATAATTTTTAGCATTGCGATTATTCTCATTATTTATTTGATTGTAATGATTGCTCCATCCATGAAAGCATATTTTTCTCCCAATAAAAAAGAAGATACTTCCCAAAATGATGTTATATTTGGAGAATTAGATAATGAGGTGGATTTTTCATATCACAATAAGCCCGTTACATTCACTGAGTTTAATCCGATATCCAAAACAACGCAGCCGCAAGCTACCTTACCTGCTGAGGAAAAAAAGCCAGTAGCTCCCGAAAAATCCGATAAACAGGAAGAAAACAAACAAGCAACTGAAAAATATTCCTTGCGACTCAAAGCTGTTGAAAAAACCTGGTTGAAAATCACAGTTGATGATCAACCGCCAAATGAATTCATGCTCAAACCCGGTGATGTACTCAGTAAGGAAGCTGATAATGAATTTCAATTATTATTGGGGAATGCCGCAGGACTCGAAATCTATTTGAATGATGAACAGGTAAAAGTTGCTGGTCGTCCTGGTCAGGTAAAAACATTACGGCTACCATAGGGTACAGAAAAGCAAGCGAATTCAGGATTTAATGGCATGTAATTTGCTATAAATACAATATTTTGCTTAATTGGCAAGATGTAATAATAGAAAAACAGATTGTCTCTCACTTTATTAAATAGTATGATCTGATAAAAATGAACATTGTATGTCATTTGACAATCAGACAATAATAACCCAAAATTTGATAATCAAAAAAAATGAAGACAAAACAAATTTTGATATGTGTCATGATGGTTTTATGTATCCTCACTGCCTGCAGTAAAAAAGAGGATCCAAACAATTTAGGCTTCGACTTTGAAGAAGAAACCCAAGCGCCCAAAATACCAGACTATATTCGAATTCCGATAGAAGGCGTCATACCAACAATAGATCCTGGATTGACAGTCGATATGGCATCCATCGAAATTACCGAACAATTATTTCTCGGTTTGACAGATTATGACCCGAATACATACAAAGTCACTCCCGAGTTGGCAGAATCATGGAATGTTAATGATGATGGCACAGTTTATAAGTTTAAACTGCGCAAAAATGCCAACTGGACCAATGGCGAGCCTGTCACATCTCATGATATTGTATGGGCAATTCGGCGAAATATCAACCCTGAAACAAACTGTCCATATGCCTATATGTTTAGTATCCTGAAAAATGCAGATGCGATCATGAATGGCGAAATAAAAGATATGTCCAAAATTGGTGTTCGGGCAGTCAGTGATAAAGTTGTGGAATTCACGCTGGAAAACGCAGCTGCTTTTTTTCCTGCAATGGTCGGTCTTTGGATCTACAGACCGCTTCCCAGAAAAAGCATTGAAGAACATGGTGATGCCTGGACTGACTATCAAAATATTCAAACCAACGGCTCATATATGCTTGCTGACTGGAAAAAAGGGAAATTAATGGTATTAAAAAAGAATCCAGAATACTATGACGTTCAAAACGTTAGTATCCCTGAAGTTCATTACATCATTATCCCAGAAAGCTCAGTTGGCCTGGTTATGTATGAAAATGACGAGCTAGATGTTGTTGGCGGTGAATATATGCGAATTCCTTTAACTGAAATACCAAGAATCAAAATAGATCCCAAACTCAGAAAAGAATACTCAAATGAGCCCAGCTTTTGTACCTATTATTTTGGCTACAACACCCTAAGACCGCCTGTGGACAATCATCTGGTTCGAAAAGCTATTTCAGCAGCAATTGACAGACGATTACTGATTGAGGTCATCACCAAAGCGGATCAAGATCCGGCAACAACCTTCACGCGGCCGCCCATTTTTGGGTCTGTTCCAATTTCGGAGGGAATGGGAGTGAGTTTCAATCCCAAACAAGCCAGAAAATGGCTGGCTGAAGCTGGATATCCCAAAGGTAAAGGTATGCCCGAAATTATCCTCATGCACAATACATCTGAAGATAATGCGATGATTGCAAAAGCTGTTAAAACCTGTGTAAAATATTATCTCAATGTAGATATTGTTGTCAAACATAAGGAGTGGACTGCTTATGTGGATGCTATTGAGCAGCCCAATACTCCGCATATCTTTCGGCTGGGATGGTGTGCCGATTATCCAGATGCCAATAATTGGCTCAACGATGTTTTTCATCCAGAAACATCAGCCAATTATATTGGCTGGAAAAATAAAGAATTTGCATCTCTCATGAATCGAGCCAAAAAAATTAACGATCAGGAAGAACGACGCCAAATATACAAACGCTCAGAACAAATTCTATGTGAAGAAGAAACCGGTATCATACCTTTGTATTTTTACACAGCACCCTATCTTGTCAAGAAATGGATAAAAGGTTGGTATCATATGGCAATGGGGGGGCAACATATCCGTAACTGGTCCATATCTAAAGAGCCATTAGAGATAGAATAAAACGATATTTTTTTGATTCTGATTTAAAGAGACTGCCCCTGTGAACTCCTGTAATGGGAACGAACAGAAACAAAGAGCGATGATAATATCATGCTTTAAATAATGTTGAGCTTTCGGGCTTTTCAAAAAAGATATGCTTTTTTTGAAAGGGCTGATCGCTTTTTTTTTTACAATATTTATAATTATTGAGACGCCCCATGAAAAAATATAACAAAAGACGAGCCTATTTGATTGTTGGTTCTGTCATTGCGGTTATCATTATACTTTTGGTATCTATGCAATTACAAAATGACAAAAAAACCATCTATATTGGTGTGATGGGACCTATGACAGGCAAAGGACGAGCATATGGTAAAGCCATGCTGAAAGGAATTAACCTATGTTTAAAGGAACTGAAAGAAAGAGGCGGGCTGGAAAAATATAATATTAAGCTGGTTGTTCAGGATGACAAGAACAACAGTAAAAACGCTCCTGAACTTGCTGAAAAAATGGCCAACGATGGCAAGGCAGTAATGGTTTTAGGTCATTATTTTAGCTCAGTATCCTATGCAGCAGGCAAGGTTTATAAAGAAAAGAAGCTTCCAGCCATTACAGCATCAGCAACTTCAGATAATGTAACCCTTGAAAATGACTGGTATTTCAGAATCATTCCCACCAATAGCTTTCAAGGCAGTTTTATTGCCAATTATGTCAATAAAACACTTCGCAAAGAATCAGCATCTATTATATATGATAAGGACAGCTATGGTGTCACTCTCATGGAAAGCTTTGAGCATGCGGCTGGTCGTCTGGGAATGAATATCAAAAAGAAATGGTCTTTTGATCATAGCTCCCCTACCATTGATGACGATTTGGAACAGATTACACGAGAATTACGCGCAATGGATGATCCGGGTATGATATTTGTGGCGACACATTCTGGTGAAGGCGTTAAAATAATAACATCATTAAAATACCCGGGAACTTCATACTCAATTATTGGACCCGATGCTTTTGGTGGTGAGGCTTTTATTAAGTACTTACGTGAATATCCACAGGAAAAATTGATACCCGGATATTACTCAGATGCAATCTATACGATATCTCCCTTTATTATTGATATTGCCAATGAAAAAGCACAGGTGTTTAGGCATAATTTTGTAAAAAAATATAATGAAGAACCATCATGGGTCACAGCGGGTTATTATGATGCCATGTCTTTGGCAATTCATGCCATTGAGAATGCTGGTCTCAGTGGAGAGGAAGACCAGATCGCTCGAGACCGATATCGTATCAAAGAGTTTTTGTCTGGTATGACCAGCCCGGAAAATGGTTATGAGGGCGTAAATGGAAATATCCATTTCAATGTTGATGGCGATTTTGATAAGCCACTGGCAGTCGGTGTATACAAAAATCAACGACTGATTTCTACACTAACACAGTATCAATTGATTACTGATCTCAACACAGTTGAAAATATGCTCAAAGAAATTCTTGAAGGCAACATCATTTTGATCGATGGAAAATTCATGAATAAAACCAAACTGGTATACACAGGACTTGATATCAACACGATCAGTGATTTGAGCATAAAAAATTCCAGTTGTGTCATTGATTTTTATTTATGGTTTCGCTTTGAGGGTGAGTTTGACGACAGCAATCTCGAGTTTGTCAATTCAGTTGACCCATTAACTTTGGGAAGACCTGTTATTGAAGATAAAACGGGTAATTTAACGACACGTGCGTATCGACTGAAAGCGCCATTTAAAATCAATTTTCAATTTCACGAATATCCCTTTGATAAACAAACACTTCAAATCCAGTTCAGACATGTTAAGCAAACACGAGATAAGCTAATCTATATTTCCGATATTCTGGGCATGCGCTTGAAAAACTCAAAAAAGAAGAGATTCAGTGCATTGAGCAGTTGGACAACCGACAGTATTATGTTTTTCCAAAATATCATCACCAATAATTCAACCCTGGGTGTCCCCAAATTTTTTAATTCCAGAAACTCAATCAAATATTCTCAATTTAATGCACAAATCAAAATAAAACGAAGAATTGTTAGCTTCCTGATTAAAAATTTAATCTTGATTTTTGTAATGATTATGATTTCTTATGTTACATATTACATACCAGCTGATGTGTTCCCCATACGAATTTCAATCGGTATGAGTACCCTGTTAACCACAGCATTTTCACATATCAAGCTTTCCCAAGAAATTCCAGTGGGCTATATTTTGGCAATAGAACATACCTTTTTTAGTGTTTATGGTCTGGCGGCCTTATCAATATTGATGTCAGTTTTGATATTCAAACAATACAAGCGAACAGAGGGTGAAAACATTCCGGATGAAGTCAAAAAAGATGCCTGGAAAAAAATATGGCTTTTTTCAATTACAGGTCGTATTGTTCATCCATTAATCGTTATTGTAATCAGCTTTGTCTTGTATTATGTATATGTTCTTGAGAAAACCAATGTCGGCACGGTATTGACAATTATATTCACCAGCCTGCTTGGCATTGCAGGTCTCATATTTTTATTGGCCCGAAAAGCAAAATCCAGAAAAATAAAAACAGCCTTGATCAATCAAGAACCGGAAAATCCAAATGAACAGAAAAAAGGAAAAGTTGAGTTTGAGGCAGGTTAGAAAAGCTAGAAATATATTTAATTGAACGAAGAGAAAAGGCATTCCTTAGTGAGCATTTCAAAAAACAACTTTTTTGGAATGCTCCCAGATATTAAACCGAAAATTTTGGAATGCATCCATTCCTTAATATTAATATTAAGCAGGCACAGTGAAGTAAACCAATCTGCTGACAATCTTTTCCAGTTTTGATGTAACCACAATAAACACTTGGTTACAACAATCCCTTGGTTTGCTGATCATATAAAGATCTGCAAACAACATGTTTGATAACAATCAGAGCAAAGTAGGAGAAATTACCATGAAAAAATGTTTCTTTTGTCTGGCTTTTGCGATTATTATAATTTTTCAAAATATTACAGTTATCTATGCTGATGAGTCACAAATTAAAATCTATAACCACACTGAAAATTTGAAGGCAATAGACAACGTGGTAGAAATTAAAGAAGATTATGGACAAATGAGTGGTGGCAATCTATTTCATCGGTTTGAAGAATTTAGTGTTCCTGTTGATCAGACAGCTAAATTTACATGTAAACCGGAAAGTAGTATAAAAAATGTTATCAATAGAGTGACAGGCGGCAATGTTTCCGAAATTTATGGCACCATTTTATCTGAAATAGAAGGAGCAAATTTTTATTTTTTGAATCCTGCTGGCATTATTTTTGGCAAAGAAGCAAGTATAAATGTTCCTGGCTCTTTCCATGCAAGCACTGCGGATTATCTTCGAATTGATGGTGTAAAATTTGATGCTGATGAATTGCCTTCAGGGTCAAACCTAATTGTTGATGACCAGGTTGCATTTGGTTTTTTGGATCATAATGTGTATGGTTCCATTCAGGTCCAGGGCTATGGAGAGTTCAAGGAAGCTGACTGGAATGAAGATACATCAATAATAGAAATGAAAAATGGTAAAACCATCTCTTTGATTGGTGGCGATGTCGAATTTGAAAATGGTTCATACTTTTATGATGACCAAAATAATATTACAATATTGGAAAGCATTACAGCAAGAGGTGGACGTATAAACCTTGCCAGTGTGATATCCTCAGGGGAAGTTATCATGGACCAAACAAATGGTATGGAAATTACAACAATTGACGCAGACAAACTGGGTACAATTTCTCTTTCTGATCGAACAACCCTGTCCATTGATAACACTTCTACAGAAGGTACAGACTACCTTGGAGAAGGTGCCAGCATTAGCATTAAAGCCAACCTTGTCGAATTAAACAATTCTCGACTAATATCAAATAATTATAGTAACAAGAATGGTGGGAGTATAGATATACAGGGAAACACAATCCTTATAGAAAATGACTCTTATATCTCAGTAGACGTTCTAAAATCAACTGGAACTAATGGTGGGACTGGAAACGCTGGTAATATTAAGATTGGAGGATTAGATGGTACAACAGCAGATTCTATTAGGTTGCAACGAAGTATCATTTCTGCAGGCACGAAAAGTGAACATGTTAATGCAGGTAAAGCAGGAGATGTTGATTTAAATGCAAGGGTCATATCTTTACTTTCAGCATATAAGATTTCTGATCAGGGATATCAGAAGATTCAAGAAGAAATAAAAAATCCACAAGTTCTTGCTGTTTTGGAAGACCTGAAAGATATGAATTTTTCACAAGATCTTGACATACTATCAACACTTCAGAGCCGTCTAACTACTGAGCAATTGAAAAGCTTAACTCCAGAACAATTAAATACGATTGTTAATGGACTTGAAAATAGAGGGTCGTCAATTACAGCAAATGTTGAGGGAACTGGAATGGGCGGTTATATTAACTTAAAAGCTATTGAAACAATCAATATTCTAGGAAAATCAAATATTTCTGCAAATGCATTATCATCCGGCGCTTCGGTTGCTTCAGACGTGCAGATTAACCTTTCCGCCAAGATGATCACAGTATCTGGCTATGTTGAAGGCGGAAATATAGCTAGTCAGACCACAGGAAATCGAAATGGTGGTAAAATTACTTTGATGGCTGGTGAAACCATTGACATTCTTAACTTTGCAAGCATCAATACAGATGCAACTTCAGATGGGTCGGCAGGATCTATTCTCTTGAATGCACCTAAAATTAGTCTTTTGAAAGGCGGCATGGTACAAAGCTCTTCAGCTGATAAAGGAAATGCTGGGAATATTATATTCCGAGCAATCGATGGAACAGTCAGGATATCTGGCGCTGATACCGATGGTGATGCCAGTTCAATCAGAAATCGAGCTATGGGTACTGGTAACGCTGATGCAGCCGGCAATGGTGGAGAGGTGCTTATTTATGCTGATAATATTCATCTGGATTCCGGAGCATTTATTGGAAGTGAAACATATGGCGGCGGCGACGGCGGCCTTGTTCGTTTAGTTGCTCAGGATTCCATTCATTTTCAGGGAACAGACAATGCGGGGTATGCATCCAAAATCTATGCAACCAGCAACAAACTTGAGGGTGTCCCTAAAGATGTGGGTAAATCCGGAAATATAGAGTTGGAAGCTGACCAAATTATTTTAGAGGATGGTGCAGGCGTTACAGCAAGTACATTGGGACCCGGAGAAGGTGGTACTGTTGACGTAAAAGCCAGATATGTGGAACTGATTGGCGGAAACCCAAATGGCGAAAACGAAGATGGTTTTTCCAGCGGTTTTTTTGCCCGCTCTGAAGGTCAAGGCACAGTTGCTGGAGATGCTGACAAGATAAAAGTTGAAGCAGATGAATTAATCATCCGCGATGGTGCGGTGATTTCAAATAGCACACTGGGTGCAGGCAATGGCGGGGAACTGGAATTGGTAATCGATAAACAATTAACTGTTTCTGGGAAGGCTTCACAACCATTGGCATCGAATAACCGGGTCAGTCAGAAAAATTATCAACTCTTGTATACACCTGAACTTGATTTCCAAAGTGGTGTTTTTTCAAGTTCTGAAAATCCTGAGCCCTACGCAGGAGATGCTGGAACTGTCAAAATATTCAGCCCATCTATTTCACTGGATAATGAAGCCACAATTTCTACATCAACAAAAGGGGCTGGCAATGCGGGGAACGTCGAATTGACAGTCAAAAATCTGTTCTTGAAAAATGGTGCGACGTTATCATCGGCAACATTGTCTAAATCAAATATTCATAACTTTTTTGTAGAAAAGTATTCAGATTTACCCACTGACGCTTCAGTTGGAGATATTGGGATTGTAAAAAATGATGAAACCTCAGCAACATATTACTACTATGATGATTCGAGTGGCAGTGGCAAGTGGGACGAATCTACAATAAAAGAAATCCCCAAATACGCTTTTCGTGTTTTTAATGTTGAAAGTGAAAAAGAACGAAATGATATGATTGCATCAATAGGCGATATCGCCATCTTGGACGATCAATGGTATTACTACAAAAATGGTTGGAATGATGGCACCGAAGAATTGACTGACTCAAAAATTCCAGCTATTTTAGATAAAATTGGTGTTATTAACAACGTCTATAAGCAGGGTGATATTTCTCAGATTGTATACAAGGATAAAACAGTCACCCTGACAACCAAGAATGGCAGTGATTGGCTGGAAATTAACAGTGTATTTGACTTTACTGAATATAAAACTGCATCAGGTTTGAACTTGGACAATACAAATATGCTTGCTATGAAAGATGATGAAACAAAGCTTGTTGAAAGATATTACAGTGATGACTCTCAATGGGTGAAACTCCAAACAGCAGGCGATGCCGGAATAGTTAAAGTACTGAAGAATGATCAATTAACCATGGAAAACCTGAACACACAAATCAGCACAGCGACAAGCGGTGGCGGCAATGCTGGAGAAATTGAGATTTATTCCCAGCAAATTAACATGAAAAAAGCGGCCAGTATAGCATCATCAAGCAATGCCCTTGGTGAAAGCGGTGATGCTGGCACCATTGTTATTCATTCAAATACCATTTCATTGATTGATGAAAATACAACCATTAACACATCCACCAGTGGACAGGGTGTTGCTGGTAATATTCAATTAAATGTCAGTGACTTGAATCTGGACAAAAAAGCCAGTGTATCCTCAGCCAGTAACAGCATTGGAATTGGTGGCGATGCCGGTCTTATCATGATCGGCAAAACAATAATTGAAAATACTGATTCTAAAACCAAAGTAGATACTCCATGGTTAATAACCCCCTCAGATAAAATCTATCTAACCAATGAAAGTACAATTAGCACATCAAGTGCTGGTGCGGGTAAGGCCGGAAATGTAAAACTCAATTCCAG
>Ga0272440_1001924_pt1 | contig 16536 bp, 15 predicted proteins | sample SSMMMBAug17_FD_192440 | JGI IMG/M metagenome (GOLD analysis project Ga0272440, IMG submission 192440) | Marine sediment archaeal communities from Little Sippewissett salt marsh, Falmouth, MA, United States - SSM-MMB-Aug17 | ecosystem: Environmental > Aquatic > Marine > Wetlands > Sediment ... | reverse complement strand
TCTCAATAGCGTTTCTGATCGCATCAAGACTTTGTTCATTGGTAATTGTCAGAGTGGGATTTTTTATATTCAATCGCTTGCTTTTTTCTTCATACATATTGTGAAATTTTAGTAATTCAATTGAATGATAATCAAGGGATTTAAGAAACTGACATACATCTTTAATTTGACTTTTGCTGTTATTGTATCCAGGCACAACAACCATGCGAAATCGAATATTCGCTTTCCTGGCAACCAGTTTCTTTATATTTTGAAGAATCACATCATTTTTTTGTCGGGTAAGTTGTTCATGAGTACCAGTATTGATCACTTTGATATCAACAAGAAATAAATCAATGTAGGGAAGCAATGGTTGAATATTTTTCCATGACGCAAAAGCGGCTGTTTCCATAGTCACATGGATATTTTCTTTTTTTAATTGTTTTAATAAATAAATCATACTTTCAGTATGTTGCAACAAAGGTTCTCCACCACTCAATGTTACACCGCCATTACTTGTACGAAAATATGTTTTATCTTTTAAAATTATTTCCATTACTTCCTGCGTGGTATAATTGGATGCGAATTCAGTATCCAATTGAAAGGGAATTAATTCAGGATTTTGACACCACAAACATCGCAAATTGCATCCAGAAAAGAAAATAACTGTACGAATACCAGGACCATCATGCACACAGGTACGTTGGATTTTTGAAACTTTTAATTTATTAATGTGTTTCCAAGTATTTGCCTGGTACACATCATCTTCTGCCAGACATCCACCATTTATGGTTTCGTCATAAGCTATATTTTGAGCTGTTTGCATATTGTCCTCCTTTTTTTTGGGTTATTTTTGAAAAAATTTTAATAACTCCCTGCCAGCAAGCAGAAATTCTTTTGCCATTTCAGCCGCTTTTTTCTCATCTTTATTTTTTACCGCTTCAAATATTTTTTGCTGGAAGTTTGTATTGATATCAAAAGTCAGGGGAAGGAATAATTGTAACTGTTTTTCATGTATGGTTTTGAGCATATTCATCAACAGTATGTACACCATATTTTTACTGGCCAATGCGAGCAGTCTAAAAAACTCAAAATCCAATAATTGTAATTGTGCAGGATCAGTCGTTTTGACCAGTTTATTCATAAGTATTTGCATTTGTTCAATATCATTTTCATCCGCACGTTTTGCAGCAAGTCGGGCGACATCAGTGCCAAAAAGTTCGCGGGCTTCCAAAATATTTTCTAAAATACCTAAATCAATTTCACCTTTTACACTTAACAAATAGAAAAGAACTTCAATGCTTGCATTGTGTAAATCATCAACAGTCGCTCCCTGTCCCTGACGAATGGTGATGAGTTTCAATTGTTCCAGCTTTTTAAGGGCTTCTCTCAATGTGGTACGATTGACATTAAATTCTGATGCAAGTTTTCGTTCTGGCGGTAATGTCTCGCCCGAACGAATCCCGCCTTCCAGGATATACTTGATCAGCATCTCTACAATCTGCTCAGATGCTTTGACTTTCTCAATTGGGGTAAATTTTGATTCCATAAATTATCTCCTTGTAAAATTGGTTGAACCAATCAACCATTAAACCAATTATAGGCATTTATTTTTTTAATGCAAGTTTTTTTTGATTTTTTTTGATTTTTGGGATTGGGGAGTTGATTTTTCGAAATTTGCAAAGTAATTCGTATTATGATAATAAATGATGAATAAGGAAAGCGTTGAAAAGGAGTGTAACCAAAATGGAATTTAAATTATCACTCACCAATTTTTGAACCAGGATTACGCTGAAAAAGATGAATAAGATGAAATAAACACTGTATTTTAATTATCTTCTTCTGTGTAATCCTGGTTCAAAAAAATGATGAACAAATTGTATTCGCCGGCTATTTTGGTTACACTCATATAAAAGCCACTATCAAAAGGAATATAAATTATGTCTCAACAATTTACAGGATCATCCAGATATGTTCTGGATGAAGAACTTGCAAAAATAGTCAATATATCAATGACTTTGGAAATGCCCCTGTTGCTAAAAGGTGAACCAGGAACTGGCAAAACAATGTTGGCGCATGCCATTGCTAACAGCCTGAAAATGCCGCTGATTGTTTTAAACGTAAAGTCCAGCATGAAGCTTGTGGATGCACTGTATCAATATGATACGCTGACACGCCTCAATGATAGTCGATTTGGCGATTCTGGCAGAGATGTCAGTGTTATTGAAAACTACATCAAAATGGGAAAAATCGGCCAGGCCTTTACAAGTGAAGAACGCAGTGTGTTATTAATTGATGAAATCGACAAGGCGGACACTGACTTTCAGGATGATATGCTTGATGTATTAGATCAGATGGAATTTGATATTATCGAAATTGATAAATCAGTCAAGGCAAGACATCGTCCAGTGATTATCATTACGTCTAATGCCAAGAAAGATCTATCTGACCCATTTTTGGGCCGATGTAATTTTCATCATATTGCCTTTCCTGATCCCAAAATGATGAAAAAAATTATTCATGCCCATTTTCCAGATATCCAACGCGATCTGATGGAAAATGCGATTGGCACATTTTATAAACTCAGAGATATCAATGATATTGAAAAAAAACCTGCGACAAGAGAACTGATTAACTGGATTAGAGCCTTACAGGCTGATCCAGATTTCAAATCCAAACAATTGGTTAAGGGTGAAGTCCCTTACCCTGGAATTTTATTCAAGAAAAGCCCGGATTATGCCAGAGCCATGACCTTATCTCGTCGCCGATTATATTAAATGTCATGTATTTTTGAAAAGGGAGCCATTTAATGTTTACAAGTTTTTTCTATCAGATTAAAGAAGTAGGGATACCTGTATCACCCACCTCATTTTTAATGCTTCAGAAGGCACTGAGCATGGGCTTGATTCTATCTTTGGATGATTTCTATACCGCCAGTCGAACGATTCTGGTAAAAAGTGAAAAATATTTTGACATTTTCGACCAGATATTTGCACATCATTTTGAAGGTGCTGATATGCCTGATCCCAAAGGTCTTGAAATGGACAGTTTAATAGAATCCTTGTTAAACGAATGGCTCAAAGACCCCAAAGCTTTAGCAGATGTTCTTGGACTGGATGAATCTGAGATCAGCAAGTTATCACCCGAAGAATTAATTGCGTACTTTAAAAAGCGTCTTGAAGATCAAACTGAACGTCATGATGGTGGCAACAAATGGATTGGCACAGGTGGAACATCCCCTGTTGGACATTCGGGCTATCATCCTGGCGGAATGCGTGTTGGGGGTGTGTCAAGAAACAAATCTGCGGTTAAAGTGGCAATGGAAAGGCGGTATCGAGATTATTCAAGGTCTGGACCGCTAACTCATGCAATGATGGGTGAAGCAATTAAACGTTTGCGTCATATGGTACCATCAGGACCAAAAGATAATTTAAACATCGATGAGACGATTTCAAAAACAATCAAAAATGGCGGTGAAATCGAACTTATTTTCGACAGAAGTTTCAAAGACAGATTAAAAGTGATTATTGCCATTGATAATGGCGGATGGTCTATGGATCCTTTTATTCCCATCGTACAAACCTTATTTGATTATGCACGAGCGCAATTCAAGGATTTAAAAACATTTTTCTTTCACAACACAATTTATGATACATTGTGGGAAGATCCTGCACGCTATAAAAAACCATTTCAAGTCAAAGATTTTATCAGATTGGATCCTCAGACCCGAATTGTTATTGTGGGTGATGCCAGTATGGCGCCCTATGAATTGATGTCTACTGATGGTGCAATAAATATCAGTTATCGAAGTGGGCGTCCCAGCATTGATCAACTTAGATTTATCAAAGATACTTTTGATAAGACCATATGGCTCAATCCGCTTCCAGAACATACATGGCATTATACACACACTATTCATACCATTCGCGGAATTTTTCCAATGTTTGAATTGTCGTTGGATGGCTTGGAAAGCGGAATTTCGTTTTTAATGTCAAAAGGCTAGATATGCTTCACCGCAAGCAAAAAGGTAATTGATAGCTTTCTTAGGAATTCTCTGATTTTTTCAATCATCCCATAAAATCAAACATGTAAGAAAAAACTTGCATTGTTTCTTATATTCGTTTATTTTCAGCTATTTTTTTCAGACAGTCATTAAAAAAAACTGTCAAATTTTATCTAAAAGGGGGATTTTAAAGTGTTTGGAATAGGTATGCCAGAACTGGTAATAATATTAGTCATTGTTTTAGTGGTCTTTGGCGCTGGAAAATTACCTGAAATTGGTTCAGGTATTGGAAAAGCCATTCGTAACTTTAAACAGGCCACAAATTCTGAAATTAACAATCCAGAAACAGAACGTATCGAAAATGCGCATGTTGTTTCTTGATTTTTATAACAGGAGGTTTTCATGAATATTCTAAAAATTGATCATTTGGGTATAGCAGTCAACAGCATTGATGAAGGCAAAAATTTCTGGACAGACGTATTGGGACTTAAATTTGAAGGTTCAGAAACTGTTGAAGCTCAAAAAGTGACCACTGCTTTTTTTCCAGTTGGAGAAAGTGAGGTGGAACTTTTGGAATCAACATCACCTGATGGCCCTGTGGCAAAATTTATTGAAAAAAAGGGGCAGGGCATTCAGCATGTCGCTTTTCGTGTAGACAATATTGACGCTGCGCTTGAAGAACTTAAAGAAAAAGGGATTCGGCTCATTGATGAAAAACCCCGCGTGGGCGCTGGCGGCGCAAAGATCGCTTTTCTTCACCCAAAAGCAACACAAGGCGTATTGGTTGAACTTTGCGAACGTTCATCCTGAGCCCAACCTTGTTGGAGGATATATGCAGAAAGAATTACATTTAACCAACGATTTTCAACCGCATACGTATGAACAATGGTGTGAAACTGTTGAAAATCAACTCAAAGGCGCACCATTTGCCAAACTGGTCAAAAAAACAATTGAAGGCATTGATATCTCCCCCATGTATTTTCAAAATGATATGAATAATACATCTCTTATAAATGCCTTACCTGGTTTTTCACCCTATTTGCGCGGTGTTTCGCCTACTGGTGCGGTGTGTCGTTCCTGGCTTGTGGCTCAGGAAATTGTGTATCCAGATCCTTTTGTATGCAATGAAGCTTTAAAAAATGATCTGAAACGTGGACAAACTGCAATCAATATTCCATTGGATTGGGCATCAAAAAATGCCCTGGATCCGGATCAGGAATCAGTCGTTGGTGTGGGCGCTGGCGGCCTTTCTGTAACCACTTATGATGACTGGAAAATGGCGCTCAACAATGTGCCTGTTGATCAAATCCCTATTTTTATTCAGGGCGGTGATTCAGGTATTGCAAATACAGCCATGCTCATGGCTTATGCAAAATCATGCAATTATCAATTATCAGACCTTTCTGGATGGATCGGCATTGATCCATTGGGCATGTTGGCACAAACCGGTTCGCTCACAACATCTTTACCAATCATTTATGATGAAATGGCCGAACTTACCCGATGGGCTCACGCAAACACGCCGAAATTGAAAACAATTGGCGTTTCGGGCTTACCCTATCATAACAGCGGCGGCACAGCAGTATGCGAAACAGCATTTATGATCGCTTCAGCAGTAGAATATATCAAAGCAATGTTAACTCGCGGATTGCCCATTGATACGATCTGTCAGTCCATGGTTTTACAGTTTGCTATTGGCAGCGATTTTTTTATGGAAATCGCCAAAATCAGAGCTGCCCGGCTGGTGTGGGAAAAAATTGTAACTGCATTTGGCGGCAATGAAAAATCTCAAAAAATGATTTCCCATGCGCGAACTTCAACATATAATAAAACCAAAACAGATCCTTACGTAAATATGCTTCGTGTGACCACTGAGGCATTTTCTGCCATTTGCGCAGGCTGTGATAGCCTTCATGTAGAGCCTTTTGATGCGCTTTTGGGACTCCCAACTGCTTTTTCCAGGCGGATTGCACGAAATGTTCAAATTGTATTGCGCGATGAAAGCCATTTTAAACATCCTGTCGATCCCGCAGGGGGTTCATGGTACGTTGAAAATTTAACAGCCCAATTGGCACAAAAAATCTGGGAACAATTTCAAAGTATTGAGAAAAATGGGGGCATGCAGGTATCATTGGAGAAAGGGCTGGTTCAGGCGCATTTAAAAGCAAAAGCGGATGAACGATTGAAAAATATTTCATCCCGAAAAACAGTTTTTGTGGGAACCAACAAATATCCCAACCTCACAGAAAAATCCCCAAAAGTCAATGTGCCAGACATGAAAGCTTTAGCAAAATCTCGATTAATTAAGGTTGGGCAATTCAAAAAAACGCGAGATACTGATCAATTGACAGCATCTCTGGAAAAATTTCAAGCCGTGCGTAAAGAGCAAAAAACGGGTTGGTTTGATAGTGCCATTGAAACAGCAGCTTTGGGCGCATCACTTGCAGAAATTACAAAGGCCATGCGTGATCATGCAGCGCCATCAGTACAGGTAAAACCATTGAATTTACATCGCCTGGCTGAACCTTTTGAAAAATTACGAACTCGCACACAAGAATACGCAAAAAAGATAGGCAAAACGCCCTCAATATTTCTGGCAAATATGGGCCCCATTCCGCAACATAAAGCTCGCGCCGAATTTTCCACAAGTTTTTTTCAACTGGCTGCGTTTGATGTTTTGGACAACAAAGGCTTTGCATCAGTCGATGATGCCATTTCCGCGTTTAAAGAAAGCCATGCGAATATTGTGGTTATTTGTTCCACTGATGATACCTATCCTGATCTTGTTCCAAAACTGGCGAGACAAATTAAGGCTTTTTCAGCCAATGCTATTGTCATTGTGGCTGGATATCCAAAAGATCACATTGAGGCTTTCAAGGAAGCAGGTGTTGATGATTTTATCCATATAAAATCAAATGCCCTTGCATTTTTAGAAAACCTGCAACAACAAATGGGGGTGATATCATGACTTTGCCTGATTTTACAACGATGACATTCTCGGTACCCGAATCCAAAACATCCATTGATGATTGGAAAAAATCTGCTGAATCTGAAGGATGCGGCACCATTGATGACATGGTCTGGCGGACGATGGAACAGATTGATGTCAAACCATTGTACACTGCACAAGACATTAAGAATATCGAACATATAAATTATGCTGCTGGAATCCCGCCTTATTTGCGGGGGCCATATGCAACGATGTTCGTACAGCGTCCCTGGACAGTTCGACAGTATGCAGGCTTTTCAACAGCAGAGGAAAGCAATGCCTTTTATCGAAGAAATCTGGCTGCTGGACAGCGAGGCCTTTCTATTGCTTTTGACCTGGCGACCCATCGTGGTTATGATTCTGATCATCCCCGCGTTGTTGGCGATGTTGGAAAAGCAGGGGTTGCGGTTGATTCCATACTGGATGCCAAGATTCTATTTGATGGCATTCCGCTGGACAAAATGTCGGTATCCATGACCATGAATGGCGCTGTTTTGCCGATCATGGCTTTTTATATGGTTTCTGCTGAAGAGCAAGGCGTATCGCAAGAACAACTGACTGGAACCATTCAAAATGATATTCTGAAAGAATACATGGTACGCAATACCTATATCTATCCGCCTGAACCATCCATGCGAATTATTTCCGATATTTTCAGCCATACATCTCAACATATGAAAAAGTTCAACAGTATCAGCATTTCCGGCTACCATATGGAAGAAGCCGGCGCAACATCAGATATCGAACTGGCTTACACCCTGGCAGATGGACTTCAGTATGTGCGAGCAGGTATTGATGCAGGCATGGATATAGATTCATTTGCGCCCCGACTATCTTTCTTTTGGGGGATTGGCATGAATTATTTCATGGAAATTGCCAAAATGCGTGCAGCACGTGTATTATGGTCAAAAATAATCAAACAATTCAATCCCAAAAATCCCAAATCCATGGCACTTCGAACGCATTGTCAAACATCAGGTTGGAGTCTGACTGAAGGCGACCCTTTTAATAATGTCGCACGTACCTGTATTGAAGCGATGGCTGCGGCATTGGGACATACGCAATCCATGCACACCAATTCGCTGGATGAGGCCATTGCACTACCCACTGATTTTTCTGCACGTATTTCCAGAAACACGCAATTGTTTCTTCAGGAAGAAATAAACATTCTTCGCCCGGTAGATCCCTGGGCGGGTTCGTATTATCTTGAATCGCTCACTGATGCCATTATCAAACGCGCCTGGTCACATATTCAGGAAGTTGAAGATTTGGGCGGTATGGCCAAAGCCATTGAAACCGGACTACCCAAAATGCGCATTGAGGAGGCTGCAGCAAGACGTCAGGCCAATATTGATTCTGGCAAGGAACGAATCGTTGGTGTCAATACATATTGTCTTGATCGGGAAGATCCCATTGAAACCCTTGAAGTTGACAATACTGCGGTACGTAACAATCAATTGGAGCGGCTGGCGCAACTCAAACGTGATCGGGATGCCACACGTGTCAAGGAAACACTGAATGCAATTACCGAACATGCAGAAAAAGGCACTGGCAATTTGTTGGAATTATGCGTTGACGCCGCCAGGGCACGTGCGAGCTTAGGGGAGATATCTGAAGCTATGGAAAAAGTGTATGGCCGACATAAGGCAACCATTCGGGCAATCTCTGGCATTTACAGTGCTGAATTCTCAGCAAAAGAGGAAGTCCAGAAGGTTCTTCAAATGACACGTGACTTTGAAGAAAAAGAAGGACGCCGCCCAAGAATACTGGTTGCCAAAATGGGTCAGGATGGACATGATCGCGGTGCAAAGGTTATTTCAACAGCCTTTGCAGATTTGGGTTTTGATGTTGACATTGGCCCATTGTTTCAAACACCTGAAGAAACTGCGCTTCAAGCTGTTGAAAACGATGTGCATATCGTTGGATTCAGCTCATTGGCTGGAGGTCACAAAACGTTGTTGCCACAACTTGTTGAAGAATTGACAAAATTGGGACGACCAGATATTATGATTGTTGTTGGCGGCGTCATTCCAGCAGCAGACTATAAATTCTTGTTAGAAAATGGCGCAAGTGCAATTTTTGGCCCGGGAACTGTAATTCCTGTAGCAGCACAAAAAGTCTTAAATGAGTTAAAACTTCGATTGAGTGAATAAAATATTAAAGCAGTCAGATCAGTCTGGCCTGGTTAAGGAATCCTCGAAAAATATCATCCTCATTTTATATTGAACGTACAAAAAAATAAGGAACTCTCTGAAAATAGCATACTCATTTCTCTTGAACGTACAAAAAAATAAGGTCGTGTAGAGACGTAGCATGCTACGTCTCTACAGTACATATACCTCAAAACGAGCAATATCAACAATAAATGATAACGTTATTGTCAGAGATTTACTAAAAAGGAGAATACTATGTCAACGCTTGCCTGTATTATATCTGGTTTTTTAATTCTAAATGCGGTGCCTCATATTGTCAAAGGAATCTGCGGTGAAAAGCACATGAGCCCATTTGGACAAAAATCAGCTCCATGGATTAATGTTCTTTGGGGATGGTTTAACCTGATACTGGGCGCTGTTTTTGCTTCATACGCAGGTTTTCCAGAATGGAATATCGGTCACTGGATTGCGTTTTCCATTGGCGGCATAATTATATCAGTTGGTCTGGCAATATTCTGGGCGAATCCTGATGCCAAATTACCCTGGCATCGGGACTGACACATTTCGTTTTTTTTTGAACAGCAAGAATTAGCTATCCACAAAATTCAGGATAGTTTTGAAGCATATATAAAAAAGAAGATTTGAACCGAAAAGCTGAGAAAAAAATGGATTTATTATCAATCGCTTGCTTTAGTCCAACAGCTCAGGCACTGATAAAACTGTTAAAATTATAATAACTATTTATAAAACCTATTATTCATAAAGGAGGCTAGCATGTTTGTAACTAATTTTTTTGATGTTTCTAATATTGAATCATCGTTGGGCGTGGAAAAAAGTAAACCCATTGTATATGCATTGCAAAAAGCAAAGAAAATATTTATTGAGCAACAGACGATTATTGATAAGCATCAAAGTATTTTAAATGATCAATCTGTCGCTATCCAAAACAATAAGGACAGTTTTGAAGAATATAAAAAAGATGATCTGAACCGAAAAGCTGAGATAAAACAGGATTTATTGATTGAGATAGCGACAAAAGCAGATATTGAAAGACTGACTGGCAAGATTGATGCGCAGGTACAACAATTGACTGGCAAGATTGATGCGCAGGTACAACAATTGAATGGCAAGATTGATGCGCAGGGACAGCAATTGAATGGCAAGATTGATGCGCAGGGACAACAATTGAATGGCAAAATTGATGCGCTGGAACAAAAAATGAATGGTGAGTTTAAACGTATCCATTTATGGATGAGAATGTTACTGATTCTGTCTTTATTATCAATCGCTTGCTTTAGTCCAACTGCTCAGGCGCTGATAAAGCTGTTAAAATTTTAAAACTATTTACAAAGCCTATAATTCATATGCCATAAAGGAGGTAGACATGTTTGTAGCTAATTTTTTTGATGTTTCTGATATTGAATCATCGTTGGGAGTGGAAAAAAGCAAACCAATTGTAAATGCATTGCAAAAAGTTAAAAACATCTTTAATGATCAGCAGACAATTATTGATAAGCAACAAAGTATTTTGAATGAACAATCTGTCGCTATCCAAAAAAATTTGGAAAGTTTTGAAGAATATAAAAAAAATGATCTGAACCGAAAAGCTGAAATAAAAAAAGATTTATTGATTGAGATAGCGACAAAAGCAGATATTGAAAGACTGACTGGCAAGATTGATGCGCAGGTACAACAATTGAATGGCAAGATTGATGCGCAGGGACAACAATTGACTGGCAAGATTGATGCGCAGGGACAACAATTGAATGGCAAAATTGATGCGCTGGAACAAAAAATGAATGGTGAATTTAAACGCATCCATTTATGGATGAGAATGTTACTGATTCTGTCTTTATTATCAATCGCTTGTTTTAGTCCAACTGCTCAGGCGCTGATAAGGCTGTTAAGAATTTAACAATTATTTATGCGTAATCATAAAAGGTCATCGTGACTTGGAAAAACCAAAATTACCGAGAATATAATTACGTCCGAGGACGAATGTAGGGGCAAACCTTGTGTTTGCCCTTGAGCAAAAACCAAGATCAAACCTATTGTCGTAATTAAACACATTGGTTTCGGATATAGGCGCGTTTCCGGTTTTTTGTCGAAGGGCAAACACAAGGTTTGCCCGGGCGTATGAACAAGTTGGGGAAACACATTTTGATGTTTCCCCCAACTTGTACATACGCCCTGTTTGCCCCTACATTCGTTCTTAAACATATGTATATTCTCGGCTATTGAAAAATACCAAAACTTATAGACCTATGCGTGGAATGAGACATTGAATGATTGATAAAATACTGTCATTTGGCCGAATGATAAAATTCAGCCATACTGTTTTTGCATTACCATTTGCGCTATCCGCTGTTATATTAGCCATCCATCAGCAATACACCATAAAAATCTGGGATATCGCCTGGATTATTCTGGCAATGGTGGGCGCACGATCAGCAGCAATGGGATTCAATCGGGTTGTTGATTCTCATCTTGATGCCAAAAATCCCCGAACAGCACAGCGAGCCATACCAAGCGGTGAAATAACGCAATTGCAGTCCATTCTGTTTGTTATTTTTTTTTCAATATTATTTCTTTTTTCAGCCGCTAACCTGGCCAGAATTTGCTTTTACTGTGGGATTCCAGTTTTGTTGCTTTTGTTCATATATTCTTATTCAAAACGTTATACGAGTTTGTGCCATATTTATCTTGGCTTTGCTATTTCAATGGCCCCACTGGGTGCATGGATTGCAATTACAAAAAAATTTGATTGGCCCATCCTTGTCGTAAGCCTTGCGCTGCTTACCCATATTGCGGGTTTTGACATATTATATGCCTGTCAGGATTATGATTATGACCGAAAGGAAGGACTATTTTCAATACCTGCGAAATATGGTATAAAAGCAGCACTTTATATATCATCATTCTTACATTTACTTTGTTTTCTGGCCTTTGTGACAATATATTATCTGTTTGACATGAACGTCATTTATATTCTGGCTGTCGTTCTAATTGGTATTGCGCTCGTAATCGAACATTTAATTGTCAAGCCAGACAATTTAAGCCAGGTACCCATTGCTTTTTTTCATATTAACAGCACCATTAGCCTGGTATTTTTAGCAGGTATTGCTGGAGATGTACTCTTATGTCAGATGTAAAAACAATAATTTTAGGTACCAGTGGGGCATCTGGTATTATTTATACGATTCGACTGATCAATGGTTTGCTGGCATCAAATGTTAACATTTACTGGATTGTTACATCAATGGGAAAGCAGGTACTTGCCCATGAGACGCAAAATTCCCACTTGTTTTCTCATAAGTACACTGGCGGTTCATTAAAAGATTATCTTCAAGGAATCAATATCCTGAATGATTCAAATATGGATTTGCTTGATGAAATTAGGCAGGATAACTTTTTCGAAAGACCAGCCAGCGGATCGTTTCTACATGATGGGATGGCTGTTGTACCTTGTTCAATGAAATCATTGGCCGCTATTGCCAATGGCTTTTCAGACAATCTCATGCTACGTTCGGCTGATGTCTGTTTAAAGGAAAAGCGCCCATTGATCCTTGTGCCCCGAGAAATGCCTTTTGGCCGCATCCATTTGAACAATATGTTGTCACTGGCTGATCAAGGCGTTACCATTTTACCCGCATGCCCAGGATTTTACATGATGCCCTCCTCAATAATCGAACTGGCTGATTTTGTTGCGGCACGTGTTTTGGATCAATTGAGGATTGATCATAAAATATCGTGTAGGTGGGAGCGTCATAATGCCAGAGAATAGGTTTATTTTATAGGTCACGTCTGATTCTCGCGTTAATCTTCCATGTAGAAATCAGGTTGGCAACATTTGCACCAGCTCACACCTGTTCATTATTAAATTGCCAAAAAAAAGCCCGAAACTCCATATAGTTTCGGGCTTAATAATTATTCAAGAAACAATCAATTTAGAAAAGACCGGAAACCTTACCGGTTTGTGTATCCACATCAATTCTTCTAAAAGCAGGATTCGAGCCGGTTCCAGGCATCAGGCTGATCGCGCCTGCACATGGGCAAAGGAATTTTGCGCCAGAATAAATCAGCACGTCACGAATAGGCAATGTCCAGTTTTTGGGTACGTTTTTCAGTGTGGGATCATGGGTCAGGCTCAAATGCGTTTTAACCATCATGGTAGTATAATCATCATATTTGGGATCATCTTCAAGCATTTTGGCTTTTTGTTCAGCAGCCGCATCCCAGGAAACGCCATCCGCGCCATAGACTTCTTTGGCAATCAGTTCGACACGTTTGCGAAGTTTAGTTTCCAGTGGATACAGGAATTTAAAATCATTCTTTTCGTTACAGGCATCAATAACAGCATCTGCCAATTCAAGGGCACCTTCGCCGCCATCAGCCCAATGGGTTGATTTTGCGCATCTTGCACCCGCTTTTTCAGCTGCTTTACGAACCAATTCAACTTCAGCATCAGTATCAGTATGGAAACAGTTAACGCAAACAACAGGATTAATACCTGCTTTACGAATGGTATTAATATGATGGACCATATTTTCAATGCCTTTTTCCACAAGGCCCAGATTTTCCTGTGTGTATTCATCAGGCATTTTGATTCCAGGCACAACGCGGGGCCCGCCGCCATGCATTTTGAGAGCGCGAATTGTGGTTGTAAGAACAGAAACATGGGGTTTCAAACCACTGTATCGGCATTTAACATTCCAGAATTTTTCAAAACCAATGTCCGCTGCAAAGCCACTTTCAGTCACATGATAATCAAACATTTTCAGACCAATTCGGTCAGCAATAATGGATGATTGTCCAACAGCAATATTGGCAAATGGGCCAGCATGAACCATACAGGGTTGATATTCAGCGGTACACATCAATGTGGGATTGATGGTGTTTCTCATAAAAGCGGTCATAGCGCCGCCAACTTCGAGATCACCAGTTGTAACAGGTTTTCCACTCTTGTCAAATGCAACAGTGATTTCATCAAGTCGTTTTCTCAAATCAGGCAAATCATTGATAATAGCCAAAATAGCCATCAATTCTGAACTAACAGCAATACCAAACTTGGACTGCATGGTGAAACCATCAAATCGGCCACCCATACCAATAATAATATTGCGGAGAGCCTGAGCGCAGAAATCAATAATCCAGCCCAATTCAACGCGTGTCGGGTCGATATCCAGTCGTCGCATACCGGTCAAACGTTGCAATTGTTCATCATTATAGTTTCTTTCATGCTGCATTCTGGCTGTCATAGCGACCATAGCAAGGTTGTGAGCATTCATGATATCGTTAATATCACCGGTCAATCCCAATGAAAATTCAGTCATCGGAATGAGCAATGCATTTCCCCCACCGGCAGCAGTACCTTTAACATTCATTGTCGGGCCGCCAGATGGCTGACGAAGGGCGCCACCTACATTTTTACCACGTTTTCCAAGACCTTCCATCAAACCAACAGATGTTGTGCTTTTACCTTCACCAAGCGGTGTTGGTGTGATAGCTGTCACCTCAATATATTTGCCATCGGGTTTGTTATCCAGTCTATTGATAATTTTCAAAAAATCCAACTTTGCCAGACGTCCCATAGCGAGTACTTCTTCTTTTTCAAGACCTAATTTTTCTCGCCAATCATCTGGTGTGGGCATGTTTTTTTCAGCTTCTTCTGAAATTTGCCAATCTTTCATTTCAACTGCATTATATGCCATTTAATTAATCCTCCTTAAAAAAATATTTAATAATAAAATTTATGTAAAATGCCATTTCGGCAAAATCAAAAATATTTAAACTATAGCATGCAAATATTGTCCTGGCAAGCAAGAATATTCATCCGCATTTTTTATATGATGTTATATTTTTGAAATGTAATATGACAGAAATGCAGGCTGAACAGATCAACCTGCAACAATATTTTTTATTTTTTCTTTGAAAGGGTTATAAATTCGACTTTTTCCATAGCCAATTCCAGGTAAAATCTATACATATCATTGATAATGAATACAACCCGTCGATTATCGTTGTAATCATTTTCTGGATGAAGAACAATCGTACTGTTCAGCGCCAAAGCTTTTGGCTGACCGAAAAAGGATGTCAGATTGTATTTATTTTCAACCATCCGCATGGTATGGCCCATAATCTGGTTGGTCATTTCGCCAATACTGTCAGGCACTTCGTTTGTGTTATGATCTTTTGCCAGTTCTTCTTCAGGAAGTCCCATTGCAGTCATATAGCCTTTATATAAACACAGAGCTGCCGGGCCTGTCATATTTATGACGCACAATCCATTATAATCACCACTGAACTGTACAAAACATCCAATATCCGGACGTAAACTCACGCGAGGGATATTCTGTATGGTTGTCGAATATTTAATAGACTGTTTTGTACTGGACTCCAATACTTGTTTGACTGCATTGAAATATGTCGCAGCAACGACATCAATGGCAGGCGTAGATGATGTCTCCATGATATTCCTTTCTTTAATTATTTGAGTTCAATTTTGAACCCTTTGTTAAAAATTTTTCTTGATATCATAATTTTTAATATCAAGGATTTTTGTCCAAACTTTGTGATTGCGTCAATTGCTTGACATCATTTAATGAATTGGGAACTGCATTTTCATGCGTTAATAAATGTCCTGAACGCGTGATCATCGTATTATCTTCCAGTACAGCTATGCCAAATTTATCCATGACATGGGTTTTAAATTCGTATTCCATTGATTTCTTTTTTAATTTATAGGTAAAGAGCATCCATGTCAACCCAAAAAGTGTGCCAAGCCCCAGAGTTGTACAGATAAGTATCAGCAAGAATTGAACAGATTGTTCCCCCAGCCGCTGAAGATAATTTACAATATCATCAATACGATAAATAATGCCCGCACCTATCCCCACTAAAAAAAGAGATAATAAAAATGGCAGGTTTAACAGCGTTTGAACAACCGATTCAAATTTTGATCGTGCAATTGATGTTTGTTTGTCACCTGTGATTATTCTACTGTCATGATCTGCCAGAAATTTATTGAAGGCAACCAAAAATATGCCCACTAAAAATGTTATTACCACCGGTGTGAGAAATGCCAGTAAAAAATAGATGCGCCAGGGAAAAGGAATATCTACCGGGCCAAAGCGATCATAATCCTGGGTGCCCATTTGATAAAACCAGCAAAGGATTAAAATGCATATTTCGATAAGCCCCATAAAAACAAGATACTGTTTCAGTATGGTTTTTCGTTCCACATCTGAAAATAAATGGGAAATTGTTTTTGGTTCGTTATTTTTTTTTTCCATTTTTCTATAAAGATTTCTTTTATGGAATTCTCGGAAAATAAGTTCCCCATTTAATATATTGAATTCCTATTTTTGAACCTGGATTACGCTGAAGAAGATGAATAAGATGAATTAAAAGTG